>ERZ1740055.578-NODE-578-length-10599-cov-7.089150_pt1 | contig 10599 bp, 3 predicted proteins | sample MGYA00581747_ERZ1740055 | MGnify/ENA primary metagenome ERZ1740055 (study PRJEB43018, sample SAMN04849739) | marine metagenome | isolation source: floating plastic debris | place: Pacific Ocean | collected 2008-08-28 | study: EMG produced TPA metagenomics assembly...
TTTTATATTATACTCCTATCTTTTTTTTTAAATTTTTTTACCCTTTCTTCTTTATTATCTTATAAACCCTTTGTTAATATAAACTCACTAACCTCCTAGGGCACAGAAAACTCTATAATCTCCTAGGTTAAACAAAACTCAATAACCCCCTAGGGCAAACAAAACTCACTAATCCCCTTGGGCAAACAAAACTCACTAACCCCCTAGGGCAAACAAAACTCACTAACTCATAGAGGGAACAAAACATTGACTGAGGGTCTCAGGGAAACAAAATTCACTGTTTCCCTTGAAGCCAGTTACTACTGTAAGTGCTTATTAAACGGTGCAGATGGCTTCCTGATCTTGTGAGATCTTTATAGTGTACTTACAAAAACTGAAAATTGTTTTTTATATTAGTGGTTTGAAACAGTTGAATTCTACTGCCAGATTCGGACTTACAGTACAGTCTGGACATAATATTACGGACCTCACAAGGTTGAATCAGCGAGTCATTGAGGTAAATTTGCAAAATGTAAACAAAATAGCTAAATAAGCAAGTCTTTGCAAGATAATGGAAATGTGCATGTTTCTTATTTCCAAAACACCAAAATATTTGTTACTGTGCAGCTACACTGTACTATAAAACCAGCCGAAACCATACTGTTGAATTTGGAATGATTGACCGTAAACTGTTGGCTCTATCTGCTGATTTTCACAAAAAAAATTGAACATAATATAAATAATTGAAGAAAGACAGAAAACAAGAAATATACCAAAAAAATCAAAAGGTCTGTAGATGAGTTATATCTGCAAATCTGGCTTCAAACAAGAATTTCAACAAAAGAATCGGTGAGTCTTATTATTTATTCAAAGACATATGGGACAAAATATTTCAAGAAAATAATTATCATTTTTACGATTTGTCACATTCTAATTGATTGCTAACCATCTGGGCCTTTCGCTCACATGTGAACGTTCACAAAAAATCAAACTTTGCGAACTGGTCAAAACTGCAATGCGCATGTTTGCATGCAAATTTTAAATAAAGGATTGCATGCAATTTGCCAATAGTGAATGAAGTGGAAATGGGCCTTTAGTGTTTCAAAGTTTTTTTCCTTTTTTAATTTAGTAAAATTATTCAGGTAATTATAGAGTTTCCAGTGCTGTCATTGGTGGAGGCTCAAATAGCTGGCATGAGAACAAATTTTCAAAATGAAGGAAACTTGCTATTATGAAAAGCACTAAAGATGCAATTAAGTTTGAGATAACACTTTTCAAAGGTAACACAATATGATTATGACAATTGTGCTAATTAGTGATGGGCATGTTTTGAGAAAAATGTTGGAGTTTGAAGTGAAGGGCAAGAGGAAGCGAGGATGACCAAAAAAGAAGTGGAAAACACCAGAGAAGGAGAGCAACAGTGTTGGTTTGGAGAAAGAGGATGCCATGAATCAAGCGAGATGGAGAGGGGGAGTTGGAGAGATTGCTGTCAGAGTGGGGTAAATCCGGCCACTCCCATGTACGAGGATAAACCCGGATCAAAATTTGTTTGATGATGATGATAGTGAAAGATAAAACTCCAGGTGGAAATGTTTCAGATTTTGATAGGCACAACTAAGCAAATGACAACAACAAATAAAATTTTGCACACATTTTTCTTTCAAACTTGACAACAAACTCCAACTAATTTTACTAAAACAATTATTCATCTCAGGCTCAGTGAATATCTGGGTCGTAAATAATCACTTCACATTTAGCAAATAATTGTTAATTAAATTTAAAAAAAATACCTGAGTAGTCAACTATATGTGTTGGCACTTTCTCTGGAGTGACATCAGCTGGGATTGTTATTTCTTCTGCCCTTGGTGGAACCTAGATGTAGAGTGATTCATAAACTTTGTTAAAGATATAGATTTTAAAATAATTATGATAATAACAAATTATAGTAACATTAAAACTTTTTTTTTATTATTACTGCATATCCTGTAACAAAAAGCACAAGTTTTACAAATAAGTCAAAATAATTATTAAGACAATATGATTTCACAACCAGTCACACAAAACAGACCTCAAATACAAAATATTACATCTACTGTAATTTAAATCACTTTCTTTAGTTTTGAACATACAGTGTAACCATATTTTTTTCTAGAAATCAACAGACTGTCTAAATGTTATCTATTTATTGAGTCAGTAGCATATTCAGGGCTCAACTTTTAAGGTTGTCTAGCTGGTCGTAAGAGACAACTGAAATCTTCTTGGGACAACCAAGAGTTGTAGTTAAGTTGTCCTTAGGACAACTACAACAAACCGACTGATAAACATTTTTCCCATTTTCAATTTATTGCTATGAACTTTGCATCATTGCCAATGTCCTTGTTAAAAGATGCAACATCTCAAGGTTGTAGATTTCGTCAGCTTTTTAACCACAAAAGAGACAGACTATCAAGACTTTTTCATCAAAACGAATTAGTCGTTAATACATTTCAATGTGTTTTTCCAAACAAGGTGGGGTTCATTTACTATTAAAAGTAAACTATATTTTTATTCATTCTTAAAATAAATTGAAAAGTATCAAACTACAGTAATCAGTTTGACTATTCAAATAAAATTTAAAAAGCACCAGATCACTTTATAATAATTATATACCAGTATACATATTTAGGGTTCTCCGAAGTGAGGCATAGTAGGAGGAGATAAAACTGAAGTAGGGGGAGAGGTTCGTGCACCAAAGGCACCAGTATCTAGGGGGGGTACAGGGCATGCCCCCCCTGGGAAATTTTGAAGATCTACAATTCCTGGAACTGCATATCCTTCATTTTCAGAGCACTTTCATAGACAAAAGGAATCTAAACTATTTGCTTAAACAACCTTACTCCATCATTTTTACTTCGTGATTCTAAGACGTAAATGCTGAACACATGCGAAAAACATTGTGTTTTTGTACTTTTTTTTCAATAATGGAAAGAAGTCAATGCCAACTACAAAACTGAGAAGTTGACAAAACATTCATTTGCCTCACAAAATATAAAAGCTATTTTGCTTTTTTGTGTCTACACAAGATTTATCTAAAATGTTGTACCAAAAAAAAAAAAGAATACAAAACTTGTAGCCGGCATGATCTGGCTGAGTACACAGAGAAAATCGCCGGTGGCCAGCCCTTCTGGAGAACCCTGCATATTCAGTACTTCAATCCATTTCTTTAAAATTTAAAATGACCAAAATTATAATTAAAGCATGCTAAAACACTTAATTTTATAGCTGTTTGAGACACTATTATTTAGGACGACCACAACTTTTGAGGGACGCCTAAAAACTAAATCTTGGTTATCTCATGTACGACAAAAAATTTTCCTTAAAATCGAGCCCTGATATTTGATCAATTTTCTAAATAAAGGTTTAAATATTAAAACATTTCCTGCACTTTGTTAAAAACTAAAGATACCAGTACCTATATTTTTTCTGTGATGCTATTTTACTGACATTTTTCAAAAAAATGACTCCCTCAAATTTAACAATTTTGTTATACAACTGTTTTGAGTGTTTTAAAAAGACAATGTTCTCTTAAAATAATTTGCACTACTCCTCTATTTGAGGGGGTATGGGTGGGGTGTATTCTACACCTGACTACATAGAATATAGTGTTACCCCTCTATCAATCAAGATCTTCCCTACAACTTCATTCATAAGTATTAAAACATTTTAATAAAATTTAAAAAGAATGAAGCAAGTTAATGATAGAAAATGCTTTCTTTCTATCTTTAATATAACCTAACTGTTTTAATTTTAGTAAAAATGTTAGAACTGTTGATTTTAATAATAATTTGTTCAAAAGTTTTGTATGATAACTAGCCCAGTTTGGTCAGATGGTTTGGTCATGTAAAACATAGGGATGAGAATAGCATACTTAAGAAAGCGATGGAGCTGAATGTGGAAGGTAGAAGGCTAGTAGGTAGGCCAAAGAAGACCTGAAGTAAGGTAGTGGAAAAAGACATGAAGAAGGTAAACATCACAGAAGATATGGCAAAGGATAAAAAACAGCGGAGGCAACTCATATCACATCAAACCCCAGGAGTGGGAAACTAGGGACAGTAAATGACGATGATGATGATGATGATAATGATGATGATTGTGTTTCAAAATAAACTTTTCAGTTCTGTAACCTGACATTCTGTTACCTGGCTAATTCTAGGTCTGACATTATATCTTCATTGCCAAAATTCATATTAAACTCATGATAATGCAAGGAAGACAAATCTAATGCTTTTAAGAACTTAGTTATAGTACTTTATGGAGTTGATGAACTGTTCAATTATTGAAAGTCAACTGACACTGAAAACAAAGGTATACTACTGTATAGCCGCATGACAGTCCCTTTTTACCTCATGGATGATGTCAATCATCAATGATGTTTAAAGGCCCATTGAAATGGATCAAACATACTGGTCAAACATTGTTGGACGCAACATGTTTAACCCACTCACTCACTTACTTAATGGCTGAAAACTTTTAATCAGGTAATTAATGTATGCATTATAATTAAACATAAAGTTTACAAGGAAAACTTTTTTATTTAAATTTCTTCAGCCGGGCTCAAACTCCCAACCATTCCCCTCTCAAGTTGATAATCTAAAGCCAATGTTCTAACGGCCAGGCTATGCCAAAATTGCTTGCAGATGCTAAAAATTTAACCGTTAATAAGTTGTGGATTTGTAACACAAGTGCAAATTTGGATTTGTTATGGATTTCATCACAGAGAAAGCGGAAAAAGAGTTTGGCGCAAATCCAAGCAAAATTATAGACTTTATGACTTCAAATTTAGCCGAAATTTTGGGTTTTATATAGTTATGTTAACTGGGTTTTGGCACAGAGAAAGAAATTCTCCTAATACTGTCATTACAAAGACCCGTACCTCCTCAGGAAACTCTTCGCTCACTAGTGTCAAAATAAGCGACGTCTTTCCAACTTGAGCTAAAAGCAAATGAATGGATGCATGCCCCAAGTACATAAAAACAATGAAACAAAATCCAAATACTTCAAATGGCAATAAATGATAAATTTGAGAAACACTTACGATCGCCAACCAATAAAATACGAACGTCCTTCATCTTATGTCGAGTTTAAACTGCGTTAAAATTTAAAATTTTCAACTACCCCTCAGATTCTTTTACATTTCATCAGTAAGGTCAACGGCAAAAACTAATAAAGTCAAAAGCTCTTGAAGAAACTCTCGCACTCATCGTCCATATTTACCGCCTTACAAAAATAAGCAACTGCGCCTAATCAAAACTGCAGACCTCAGAACACAAGTACCGCTGACGCGGAGTTTTTTTGCTTTTTGGTTTTTCTCAAAAAATATTTTTTAGCAAAAATCATGATACATATATATACGTGATAAATGATAATGATCATTCATTTAAAAAAAAAATCAAAATCTTAACAGCAGATCTTGGGCCTAGGGGTTCCAAGGTTATTTCAAAATGCTTTTTTCACAATATTTGGTTAATGTCGGATAATTTCATAAACCACAAGATCTATATCTTAACCATTTAAAAGGCTTTAGTTTAGACTGTCTGTGATCCATGGAAGCGCAGATGTTCACGTCACATACTTCTAATAAATGTCTCGCATACTGCTAGAATTGAATGCATGGTTGCTCCCAGATTGATTCTTTGAAATGAAAAAAGCAGATAAACTTTTAGTTTTCAGGTTTTCTTTGAGTAACACTCAAGTCTATTGATACAAAGACAAAGTAATTTATTTAAAACTCAATTCAGTATATTTAGGAGACATTATTTTTTCCAGCTAACTTTTAACTTCACAAGTTCTTAAAGAACAGTCAAACACAGGCAAAAATTTTAATTACTCAGCTGAAACATTTTTAAAAATTGTCAAATAAAACATATTGCAAAGGCACCATTATTTTTTTGTCTAATAGTTTCATTCATTTATGAATAGCAGGAATCTAAAATTTCAAAGAAAAAGGTCATTCATAGCGGAACGATACAATACAGTAATTTAATGCAAAAGATCAAACCTCAATTTACAATTTCCATATCAATTTACAACAGTGAGCTTTAAAATTTTTTCTGAAAAGTATATTCTTTTCTGACTAAACCAAGATTGTCTCTTAACTATGCAAATAGTCTTATATTCATCTCATGTTTAATCACTTTTTGCTTGAAAAGTTCTATTACCAGCCTCAGTTCAGTAACAAGCTGACATATTAAACTGGCTACCACTCCAAACATCAGCTTTTTAAATTTACACAGCTAGACTGTGTCAGCCAAGTGCCTTTTTCCTGATTTGCGTACACAATAAAATAGATTTTCAAAACTAATCTAAGTGCCCTTTATCCAATCAAACGGAAATCCAACTAAATTTAAAGATAAACAGCTGCTACTGTTCCATGGCCCAATAAAGTCTTTTGAATTATCTCCATCAATGTATATTAACTATTGACCATCAAAATCTCCATGTTGCTGAAGTGGTGGAAAAATGAACAATTAGCCTTTTCTAAATCAATTATTTTAAATTTTCAATTCTGATAAACCTGTCCATAAGAAATTCTCTGGTTCATGAACTAAAACCTCAGCAAAACAGACAGCGAATACTTGGTGAAAAAACTTCAATCTTTATTGTAGTTTTGTATTTGTTAATGTAAATATAACATATTTCATATTTCTTTTTCAATTTTCTTTAATAACAAGGAAACACAAAATATTCCTAAATATTATTTAGCAAAACTCTTTACAATACTCATGAACAAAGCGCTGTACAAAACCCTTCAGGCATCCTTTGGTAACTCCATTTTGTTATAAACTCTATAATTTTAATTTACAAATTTTACATCTTCGCAAACGTTTCTGTGGTAATAATAGCTTAAAAGAACAGTATTTTTGTTAAAATTCTCAAGTTCTTTGATAACAAGTAAGTTTCCTATACGATAGAGTCTTCAATATGAAGAGATTCGTTTTATCGTTGTACACCATAAAGTAGGTTAGAAATTAAAAGTTTAAGCCATGGCGATCGGCAGTTGCGAACTGTACGCGTTCCCTTTGTAAGGAGACAGATGATTACAGTTGAAGAAATCAAAGAATGAATTCGATGTGACTAATGGATTACTCTTTAGGGTATCACTAATACCAAAGATCTCTTGTGGGGTAGTCAGATTCCAGCTCTGAACCCCACTGAACGCGGAAAAATCAGATACCGGGCGCGGAGATCGCGGACGTTGTGGTTGTTTTCTCGAGCTTGTGAACTCCTTGGCGTTCGGAGAAAGTTGTGATAACATTTGGTGTTTGTAGTGAGAGTCGTCGAGCGTGCTCCAGGCAGAATAGGGGCTGTAATGTTGAGCAAAACTTGTCGAAGAAGAAACTGAAGGCGACGAAGTAGAGACAAGAAGCGGGGAACGCCGATTATTTTTTCTTTCAAAAGATTTGGGACTAATCGCTCGGTTCGTTCTCATGCTATCTTGTCCATTAAGAAGGTTAACCCATTTCGCTGTTTCAACGTCGCATAAGTCTTCGGCTTCGTTTGGTTTATCTCTTTTATATATCACATTCACCAAGCCATTTTCTCCTAAAATAAAAAGAACTTTAGGTCATCAGTACATTGGAAAACTAGTTTTAAAATGAAACCACAATCACAACACTGACGCAAAACCGCAATAGGCCGTGGGAATTCGCATTCAAATGTACGCGAACACACGGAATAAACTATTTTCAAACAATTTTCTCTAGAATAATATGCGCTATATTTGTTTTTCACTAAAAAGCACTACCGCATAATTCTTGGTAGAGCGATTGAAAAATCACCGATTCCAAATGTTGTCTTTACTTTGAGCGGGCAAATGGCCGCTAGTCCTTTTAACATAGGAAACGCGTGGGCAACAAAATAAGTTAAAGTTTCAAAACGAACAAAATTATGTAGAAGCAGAATAAACTTTAACCTAAAAAATTTAGTTGCACAAATAGACAAAACGCCAAATTTTCGCTCACGATTATTTTTTATTCGGAAATGCATGAACAATAGCTTTAACTACATGTACAGGTAGAAACCGAAATTTGACTATTTTCGAAGGGAAAAACCATAACAAAATAAAAGATATCTTAGCACGATCAGTGCTAAGTTAAAACAGGGGAAGCGTTTGAAATGTTTTCTCTAATTACGGAAACAGGGAACGCTGAAGAAAGTTCAAAAGGTAGCGAGTATTCGATTCTAACATCAAACAGGGTACTTTAAAACCTACCTATTCGATAAGACACTTCGTGAGGATCGATCCAAAGACTCAACTTTTCTGGCAAATGCGTTTTCACATCAGATAAAGCAAGGCCACTTTCTTTTGCTGCTGAAACAAGCACAGGATCTAAAGTATGGCTGATGAGTAGACAACGATAGCCACTTCCTTTCGACGGTTTAGATGGATACCAATGGCCACGAAACTTCTTCGCAAGCTCTTTCGCCAACTCGTCACCGAAAATGTCTACTCTTCGCCGTGGTAGCTTGTTGTATAAGAAAGTAATTAGAAAATTCACGGCCATTTGTATTTCCATCTCCATTTTGTTGTTTTACTTAGAAAAAATGTGATTTAAGTCTATAAATTTAAAAATACTGCTATTAATGCCTACTCTAAACTTTTGCCTCTTTAGGGAAAGTTCCCAGAGTGAAGTGAAAAATAGCAAGCGAAAACTATGAATTTGTTTACATTACTAAATTGTGATTGGTTTAAATGTTGATAGGCCCAAACAAATGACATCACTCTTATCCAATAAAAAGACGGAAATCTTAATAGTTATCATAGCAACCAATCACTGATAAGAAAAGAAAAAAGTATAGACGTCTATTTTAGGCCAAATGACGTCACAGGTGAAAACATGACACTCCCTCTATTGTGTTTTTCGAGTTTGACTTCCGATTGCGTCGGAAATTTTCACGGCTTCTGTGACATAATAAAGCCTTTTTAGGAAAGCAATTTAGAAAGGATAGGAATTAAAGCAATATAAATGTTTAAAAGAGAGTTTATTTTCTTCCGCTGTAGAACATGTTTTAAAAACACTCGTTCTCGACAACCAGTGAATCGAGAAATGTTTAATTTTCGGTCTGAGATTTTAATTCTTACAGACTTTCATTTGTAGTGGCGTACTAGTTCCATTGATTGACGCTTAGTTGACAATTGATGTAAAACGCACGCCACCTTCTACCGCATGAATGGTGTTGTTTCGCAACAAAAGAAAGCTCAGTGAAATTATTGCATCGCCTTCCATGACTTAAAGTAAATTCAAAAGCTTTTGCAGTTTTTGAAAGAGATCTCACCGCACCAAAGTGAAAGCCTTTCGTGCATTTTTTATGCGACTCTGAATAAAAGTTCTTCCATACCAACATTCGGTTCTTTATCAACTATATCAGCTGTTCAATATCATGTGTACATTAGCAAGAGTTTCATTGTCACGTTCACATTTGTTGATAAACGAATCAAATATTCTGTAACTGTTTTATCATTGCTTGAGTGTCGTTCGAATCGTCTCGAATGTTATAACACAGCATATTTCCCGAGTTTAGCCGCAAATTGCTGCGTTAATCGCTTGACTTAAATTTAAAACGTATTATTGTTAAAATTCTTTTTGTTTGGGTTTTTGAAACTAGTTACTGTACTTTTAGACAGCCAGTTTTAAAATTCAAAACAAACTACATCTCAGAATTAAGTATTAACCAATAACTAATCTGGAGCGAGTGTATAATAACCACTGTTGTTATTGACCCTTGCTCAAATTATCGAATCTCAGCTTACACCAACTCAAACACAAATACATTGACTGGATATAATAATATAATTGTGTTATATTTCTTTCCCAAAAATATTCATTCATTCATTTATCTGGGTCTGCAGGAAAGATGAACTATACGAACGATTTCAACTGAAAATCGTTTTTAAAGTCTATTACATGCTTTTTATGTGCACCTCCGGCAAAATAAATGGAAGTAAACAACGCAGTTTATACAATTAAAAGTCTCCAGTGTTAAGTCCACGAACACACTAGAAATTTCACCGCAATAGACAATCGCATTTCCTCTCCATCAGTATTGATGTAAATTTGTTGCACCCTCTAATAAAACTCAAATACATTGACTGGAGCTAGCTTCTTACAGTTCTTTCCCAAAGATATTCATTCATCTTGTATATTACTATTAGTATCTTTACTAATAAATATTTTAGCTGGGCCGGGCCAGACGGCACCAAATTCACATCGACAAATTGACCGCAAAATAAAAAGAAGGGGGGGGAGGGAAAGGAGTTGAAAAGATTGGGGCTCCATACCTCAAGCCCCGTCTATACGAGCAATTTTTATGTGACAATTTTTATCTGCTCCTGTAGATAAACAAAATTGACCAATTTTTGTATGACAGTTATATTTGCTGAAAAACGGGCGTGTTCGCTTTTATGTGGCAAATAAAAATTGTCACACATACAAAAAAATGTCCGTGTAGACGAGACAACACATAAAATTGACAATAATTTTGGTGTCATCCATAGTTCCGAGTCTGCAATCTTTTGTTTTCAAATAAAAATTGCTCGTGTAGACGGGGTTTACTCCAGCAAATAAAAATTGTCAAATAAAA
>ERZ1740055.579-NODE-579-length-10597-cov-8.226238_pt1 | contig 10597 bp, 4 predicted proteins | sample MGYA00581747_ERZ1740055 | MGnify/ENA primary metagenome ERZ1740055 (study PRJEB43018, sample SAMN04849739) | marine metagenome | isolation source: floating plastic debris | place: Pacific Ocean | collected 2008-08-28 | study: EMG produced TPA metagenomics assembly...
GTTTGGAGAAGAAGGATGCCTTGAATCGAGCGAGATGGAGAGTGGGAGTTGGAGAAATTGCTGTTAAATTGGGGTAAATCAGGCCACCCCTGTTTGCTGGGATAAATCCAGATCAAAATCGGATTGATTAATTGATATATAAAACTTACTTTAAGGTGCCTTACCAGCTTGAGATTCACAGGCCTGATCTCTTTAAAATTCATTTGCTAATTAATCGGCGCTGTCTAGTTTATAATGTTCATTGTATCAAAATCTAGCCATTTGTAGTCAAAAGCAGGGTCAGGTTTGTGAAGGTCAGAAATGGCACACCCCCACCCAAAATTATAATGAGTACCCCCTGGATTTAATTAAGGTGTTTCTTGTTGCAGGTTAGAGTGCCTTCCAAGAGAGACAAGCCAGGAGCTGTGTCCTCTCCTGATAATCATTTAAGTGTTCAAGTTATGGTAAGCCACATTTAAGTATTGTATAATATTTTTCATTGATCAGGGGAGATCACCTCCAGCAGTGCATCTGTACCTCTGTTTTCTACCTTCTGTACCTGGCTCTTCATAGAAAGTTTAGGAAATTTTTACTGAAACGGTTTGGAAAATTGGGGCTTTGTACTCAAAAAGTCTTGGGATCTTTAATTAATTTGCTCCATGAAGAAATCAGGCATTTAATAACTTACAGTTTAAAAATATTGGTACCAACGAGTGGAGAACTTCATTGCAGTGCTCACCAAGTACCTAGTATCCTGTTTCCCATCACGCAAGTGTTGACCTTGAGGTCCTCCAATTTGATTGGTTTAGGAGAGTGTTAATAATGGTATTTCAAGCGCTCGAGAGTAGTTTCTTAAATTATTATAGTAACCATTGCTGTCTTCCGAGATAAATGGCAAAAATATTTGCGTGCCTTACAGTCAAGAAATTGAAAGCTTTATAGCTGAAAATTCTAAAAACAAAATTAAGAAGGAAGAATGTCGATTTTAGTCAAAAATAGTTTAATTCAGTGTCTGCCAGCTACAGCTATGAAATTTTCATTAAATTATCTGTGAATTCTTTGTGGCTGAATTACACTTGTCATATTAATTTTTTTTTCATTCAAACGACCTCTGACATCTTTGGCTTTTAAAATTTATGCAGTGCATTGGATTCTGAAGGCAAGCGCTTCAAAAATTTCATTCAACTTAGACTGGCTTTCCATAAGTGGAAAGATGCCCATGAAGATAAACCTCTGTTTCTATGCTTGTTTGAGTCAAAAAACTGTTTCTTGCCCGCCGCCACTTCAATGTTTTCAGTCAACTTCAACTTTGGCCGGTTTTCCGAAAACTGACAACTTTGCGGTCAACAAAGACTAACTTCTTTTACAAGCTGTCGGTTTTTATCAGTTAGTATCAAATACTAACTTCATTAGCAATGGTTTGTCCAAGTTCATCATTGCCAAATTAATGCATTCAATTCGATGAAATCGAAAATGTAAACTCTAAGGCTCTGGCATAACGCTAATCTGCTGCCACTCACGCTACTTGATGCGCTCGAGAATTTTATTTAATTTTGAACTCGTGGTTTGTATGCCAAATATCATTGACTACAAAACATGTTATTACCTAATAAATACAAATCTATATTATTGAAAAAGTTTTGGAAGTTCGTAACAAAGAGCTTTAGAAACTTTTGAAAATGTTTTTGAAGTTCAAAACACTGTATATTGTGCAAACTGTTTGTAGTCCATCATGTTGAAATTGTTTTAGTTTGGGATATTTTTTCAAGAATTAAGTTTAATTTAAAGATTCATGTAATACCAAAACGCCATGAAGTATAAATCATCATATTTAGTAAAAGGTTTGGGATCTGTTTGGGTTCTCAATATTTTTAGAACCTGTAGAAATGCTTTAAACAGTATAATCATATTACTGAACATCTGATTAGATTAACTGATATTAGGGTTTTGAACAAGCTTCCATGGCTTAGAGGGGTTTGGGGAAACTTTGGAAAGTATTGAAAAAAAAAACTGGAAATAAAAAAAAACAAACAGAGTTTTTACTAAACCTGTGTTTTACTTTCTTCTCTGCAGCCACCATTTCCAAGTCCAAAGGTGATACCGACGCTAAGAGACCCTGATATATTCAGGTAAGTTCATGCAACGCTACAGTATCTCCTAACCCAGATCTTGTTTTATACAGACGAAATCATTTATTTTCCTTCGAGTGGGGTAAAAAGGTAAAATGAGAACCATAAAGGATATAGTACATTAACATCAAGAATTTCGGACGAATTTAATTTCGGACAAGAATTTTGTCCGAGTGTTAATCCATCCAAAAATTTTAGCGTCCAAAAATTTTTGGCGTTCGATATAGACACGTGCAGTAACAATTTGTATATATTTTCTCACAGTTATATGTTACATGACAAACGTTAAAAAGTTTGCCCTTGATAAATAAATGCGTTTTTCAACTGATTCAATATTTGTACTCTTCAATAATTACACTTGTCTCATCATCTTCATCTTCATCACTCTGGGCCTAAGGAAATATCTTCTTCAACGTTTTGGTAAACTAAAATAAGTTGATGGGATAATTTGGATGTAGTTTATATCGATGTGAAAACAAAGGCGCCAGTTTTAAAGTTCATTAACACCCATCAACTGTTTGTTCTTCACAAGCAGGTTAGAAGAACTTGTTTGGATTTAACCAGTCCACTTCTGAAAACGAACTGAATGCAACCGTACTAGATGTAAATGAACTGATTATTTTGTCTGAATTTGTTCTTTTTTACCTTGAAACAAACAATATCATACTGAAAAGCGTTTGTAATTGGCGTCGGAACAGGTAAACTTATGATAAAGCTATTTTTCTGCAAAAAGTGTCCGAAATTTTTGTGAGAGGTATGTCAGATATTCACTAAAATAAATTGACAAAAAAGTGTCCGAAAGTAATTTTTCCAAAAATATATTGTCTGAAATTTTTTGGTGTTAATGTAGCTTACTAGTTTTCAAAGGATTGATGGTTTCACTTAAGCAAAACGATCCACACAGTACGTATAAAAGTAGAATTTTTAAGCTTTGGCTGCCTGTGGTGTATCTAAATAAAAGCTGAAGAACAAAGTTGGCCAAACCTGTATGTGCTTTCAGCTGTGCCAACCATCCATTATTCTGAGGCGTGAACTTGAAATTTTGCAAGGGTAAAACTAATATTTTAAATCTTATTGCCTACTTCCGGGGCTTTAAGTTAGTACACGTGCACTGTCTATACTTGTATCATTTAAATTACATCCCACAATCATTACGCTTTTACTTGATAATTTTAAAGAGAAAAATTTGTTCTGTAGTTACTAATAGATGTTTTTCAACAGATGTTTATCCCCAGTTTTACCTCATGTCCATTTATTATGGGAACTGGTTCTAACAAACGAGGTGAGGAATTAGAAATTACTTTCCAAATACTTTAGTACCATTTGTCAGTTGCTGTAAGTACTGTTGTTCTTGAATGCATGCCAGGAATGGAAGTTAACATATTGAACAATAACGGATGGACACCGACCCTGAAATTATCTCCTGAAATTATCGGTTTGACTCGAGATTCTCTGTAGTTCTTTGTTACAAACTCTGACTCAATTTCAGAGAAATCACAATAATCAGAATATCATAGGCATTTAACAATTAGAATACTACAGATTTGTAGCAATAAAACAATGAGTCAATCTTAAAGTCTTAAACATTTTTAACTTTTTCAATTACATATTTATTTATTTATAGTTATATTATTTACTCTGCTCTTCAATGTCGATTCTTAATTTCTTGCGCTTCATGTGAGTCCAATTTAACACACTACAACGATTACACAAAACAATGAACTGTTGCGTTGCACATTGGTTCAAACCATTAGCAATAGTCCTCCTCAGCACAACTTTAACCTGGACGATCACTAAACAAGATTTACTGTTACTCATGGTTTAAAACCATTAACAACAGTCCTCAGCTAATGTCCTTAGTTATGCTATAAGTCTGTGCCATACGAACAGTTATTAAGATTGTTGATATATCTAATTTAAGGGTTAGAAGGATCCTCCAGTCACTTATTTTATTAATTAAATGCCTTTACTGCAGTGGTCCTTAATACATTTGCGAATTTTTTTAATTATAGGAGAAGTAATTACAGTTTGAGTAGTGATGGAACTGTTCTTACCGTACCTAAATGTAACCTACAATGGAAAAAATAATCCTTTTCGTATATGATTTGTGAACTCTGAAACAAGCTACCTCTCATAGTTCGTCAGACGGGCAATCTTAACGATTTTAAACAAAAACTGATGAATGTTGAACTATAGTATTTTATTAATTTTGTAATATTTTAGTATTTTAATTTTAGTATATAATATTAGTAGCTTTAGTAATCATTAGTAACCTTAAGTAACTTTTTGTATGCATACTTGATTATTCAAGGAATATTCATAATGTATTATTCATGTTGTAATTATAGCTAATTTATTTTTTATTTTTTATTTTTATTTAATATATAGTTTGGATAAATTTAGTTGTAACACACGTTCGTATTTTGAACGAGCTTCCTAGCACCTGGGCGAAACATGTTTAAATAAATTATTGATTGATATTGATTGATTGACTGATTGATCCTGTCACTCTTGGGTTCAACCCATTAACAACAGTCCTCAGTAAAACCTTGGTTTCACTCGGCACAATGTTCTGTTACTCTGGAGCTCAAGTCATTAACAACAGATTTTTTCAAGGCTACCTTAACGCGGCTCATCATACAACAAAAGGCACTGACAGTTTCGTTGCTTTGAGCAGGAAAGCTCTCTTGTCTGTTTTGGCCTTGAAATTGTAGATTTCATTTTTACGTCTCAGAATTTGATAGTTTTATACCTGTTTTCCATTTTTATGACAGCCGATTGTGGTGATGGCACCTTCTCCAGCAGTTTGTTCGGAAACCGTCCAAGCCTTAGTTAGGTGAGTTGATATTAAGACATTTATTGTTAACATTGCTTTCATTTGTTAAGTGTAAATAATAATTTGTTTTTAAAGGTTAAGAATATGCAATGAAAAGTGATTAAAATACGAGACTCACCTATTTGTTGCTCACCTGTATGAATGAAAAGGGACTGGAGGTCTTGCTTTAGAACACTTAGTAGGAGCGGCGTCAACAAACTTGAAGCTATCCTAACAACCTTTCTTGTACCAGTTCCTTTTCTTTTCATGTTTTTTGGCTCTACTTCCTTGTCGATACATGGGTAGTTCTCGTAAGTTTTCTTTTCTTTCACATATATTTCTTTTCTTTCTTTGATATTGTGTTAATTGTTCTGCAGTCTATCTATGAAGTGTTGGATATGCTTACTTCTTTCATGTTAATTTACCAATTTTTATTTTACAAACAAGGCCTACGTTGAGAACCTGCAAGGGCAGGAACGACGATTTTGTTTCTTTTTGGTTTTGTACAGTGAGAATGCATAAGTGTGATTCTGTCACTGTTTATTTTGTCTTTCCATTCTTTCAAATCCAGCACAGTTATTAGTTCTCTTGGTAGTCGACTGGAACTTGAATGCTATGGTGTACGTTGTCTCCAGAGTTCTTTAGATCTAATTCTTTAAGTTTTTGATTTCAAAGAACAACTATGGTGTCATCTATTAAGTGGGAGATGTTGGAGATTGTAGATAGGCTATGAGTCACACCACATCAAGACTAACTATGCTTGTTAAGGAAACTCCAGTGGCTCCTCCTTGTTACTGCTGGTATAGCTCGCCATTTGTAAATCACATATATGTGTTTTTTCAGAATTGCCTAGAATATGAATTATATTGCTATGGTCATCATGATTTTTGAATGTAGTTCGTCTGGTGTCTTTGTTGGTTTGTACCTTGATGCCCATCTGTAGGTTTCATTGGTACTGGGTCCAGATCCTGTCATGGATGGACACTCATGCTTTACGTCAGTACTAAGTTCTTTGACTGAGTTACAGTATTTTTCTCAATATGTTTTCATTACTTCAACATAGTTAAAAAAATGTTGAGCTGCAAAAGATTATGTTTGATTCCTCAAACGAAAGGGTTTTTAAAGCACAAATCTCAAGTGTGATATTCAAGAGTTGGGGACCTTACATTTTTAAGACATCACATGTTATTGTATTTAAGGGGCTGTTTACATGATATACAGGATCGAATTTCAATCAGAATGAACTCGCTCCGGTTTCTTCATTCCCCCTCTTGTAACTCTGCATTTGAGCGTACAGTGTTTACATGACTCAGGAACGAAAGTAAAGTCATTCCGGATTGAGTTCGCACCGGGTTTTATTTGGAATCGAAACTTTCATTCCAGTATGAGATCCTATCCTGGAATCATATAAACGGAGATCAAGCTCACTCTGGAATGAGACCAACTCACGTCCTGATCAGCACATGCATAGTCTTGTTTTTCTTTGGTTTTCTGCTGCTCTTTTGCAGGCTCTCCACTTAGTTAGGCCTTGTTCGGTATGAGTTCGTTCAGAAACATTTTCATGTAAGCATGCTACCAAATTTTGTTTTTCACTCCGGATCGAACTCGATCTGGTATCATGTAAACAGCCCCTAAATGTGATTTTGAAAAATTGAACAATGAACGTTTTTCAGCCTTCTTGTTTGAAATTATCTTTTTTGCTAACATAACTGCGAGGTTTGATTAATAGAGTCCATGGTTCGTATTGGCCTGTTCACGTATAAGGTCAGCTATTTCAGGGAGGGGAAAGTGTTCTCTTTGTGGATATTGTTTATGACGGCCCTAGGTCACATGGATAAACACAAACAACGATTTACCTCGGTATTATGTGCCAGGTAACCACTCATAAGTAACAAGTATTACCTACCCCGAGATTACTCGCGGTAACCTTTCACGTGGATAGGGACAAATTTATCCCCAGAGCTGTCCATATTACCTTGACCGAGTTACTTCTAATTCCTGAATCGTCAGCTGCATAAGAACGTTTCGAATTTGTCTTAGAAAAACTATATGGATAGCTGCTTTGGCCCAAGATAACTTTGGGGAAAGGAATAAATCTATCTTTCCCTCGAGAGAACTTGTGTTGCGTGATTAAGCCCCAAGTGCTGAATTCAAATGTCTTGTTTATTACCTTCCAGTATGGTTTTTCCCCTGCATTACTGCTCAGATTTCCGACCTTACTTCACAATCCACGACAGTGAATTTAAGGAATACACAACACGAACGCAAGCACCGTAAGTATTTTATTTACGCTCCGTAATATAACGTAATATAACTTCGTTTTTAGCATCTCATCTCTGTTGTATTTATATTTCTTTCATCTTACCTCTATTCTGTAGCTTTCTGAACCATACGTCATCACCGGCCAGACCACTGTAGTGTATATCTTTGCTTCAAATCTCATCATACTTTTGTCATTAAAAATTCACCTCCCTCTACTTTAACCAGCTAGCACTCACTCCCACTCCCTCATTCATTCTTTATTGTCGGTCAATGTTCGAAAGTACTCAAAGTTTTTTACCTGTTTCAGTTCCTCTCAGTGTGCGTCTCTGATGCAAACTGTTCTTATTCGTTCTTATACTTCATTCCATATTGTTTCCGCCTTTTTAGCTTTCATCTAAAACTTGTCGAAGAATTTACAAAAGCTTAAATTGGACAAATTTGCCTTGAATACCAAAATCCTTACCAAAGTAGAAATGACTAACATATTAATCAAATGCATAGTATTCATCTTAATTAATACAGTAGGTGTGGTAAAATATCATTTCAAAAATCACTGTACACACCTCGGTTAATCTTCTTTCAATAACTGGCTCTATAGTTAGCTTGCTTTTTAAGGTTGCTGGACAAGCTGTCGAGAAGAACTGCATGCTTCATTAAAGGTTTGACAGCTATAAGAATTCAATGTTTGCCACTATTGCATGGAATGAAAACAAAATGTACTTGAGAATGATGTTATTTTCCTTTAACAGGTTTTGGGCAGTTACTGCTTTAATGCCTTTTTCCAGTTTCTTTGGGGTGAACACTTAAACATTTGTGCTTTCACTGGGCTTGTTTCAGCATTTCTGAGTAGCTGTCAAATACAAAATCTGTTAGTCACTTTTACTCTAAAGTTTTTCCTTGGCCATGCATGTATTGTAACCTCAAGTCATCGGATGTAAGGTGGCTTCCCTCATAATAGCATATTTGCCAGTTGTTAAGCATAATAATGATAATAATAATTATAATAATAACGACTTTATTTAGGTGTCAAGTCTTATTTAGCTGGCCAAAGGCCTACTAATTGGGGACACTGGTCATCGTTACCACTCTAAGGTGGACGGTAATTAGTTTGTGTCATATATCAATTAAACAAATTAGTATTTTAAATTTTGTCCAGGCAAATAGATAGTTTTCCCCTCTTCAACATCTTCACAGATAGGTGGTAATTATTGAATATGTCATGAAAAAACAAAAACAATTCATGAAAAACAATTTTCATGATTTTCATATGCTACAAGTCAATGACATGACAGTGACAAATCGGGTAGGAGTAAACTCAACGACTTTTATTGTCATTTTTTTGTCATTGTGGAATGGACCTGAACTAGACAACCTTAAATAGTATTTTATCTCTTTATTTATCTCTTTTTTTGAGAGTTACAAGTAAAGATTTGTGACAGTCTGTTCTCCATAATTTTGTTTTTACGGAGAACTCATATAGTTGAAATTGAAGGTTTGTTTGCGAGTCATATTCTATACCATTGATAATATACGCTCTCAGTCCTTTACAATTCATAAGTACGATGTAATTCATTTTCCTGTTAACTAAGATACACTACTATGACAATACATCAGAACTAAAAAGTGTCATATGAAGCTGAGAGAGTTATTAATATATACAATTAATATATACAAATCATCTTTTTTGAAAATGCGGTCATGCAGATTGCGAAACATGGAATTTTAGCGTTATTCTTCATATTAAATACAGTTGTGAGTAATCTAAATATGATTACTTAAGCAATGCAACTTAAATCGGCTGTTGAAGGCAACTTATTTATTTTACTTAGTGAGATAGGAAGTTTGTCTAACACTCTGGAGCCAGTGATGGAGCGGTCCTTATCCCTAAAATTTTATGTAACTTGTATTGTATGTGAGAATCGTTTTAGTCACCAATTCTTTGATGTTCAAACAACATGAGTTTTTGTTCTCAACTTTCATTATGCTTTATACTACTTTTGAAGAGTATTTTATATTGTTTATAACCACTGTCTTGCATCCTTTGTAGTCCATCTGTTATTCTTGGCGTCACAAATCCATTCTTTGCCAAGACACTGCAGCATTGGCCACACGTTGTTAGAATAGGAGAAATGTCAAATTTAGGTAACACGTTTCCTTCTTTTAAATCCTAGATATGTTTCATCTGTAAAGCAACTTGTAGTATGTAGTTTAGTGACGTTCTAAAAGATCGCCACGGATATGTGCGTCCTTTATAGGGACCGTGGAGCAAACTTTGTTTGGGATGTCAGGCTCGTTTGAAGCAAAAGCCATAGTATGCCGAAAATGAGAGCTTATCTCGTTGAAAAATTTACAGTCTGATAATGCTGATAATTTTAATAATCACCAAAAATATCATCTCATTTTTTTTTCGGCAAGAGTAATCGGAGTGTACTTCAGTATGATTTTAACATCTTGTTATTCATCTAAATGAGTTATGATAGATGAGCAACCGAACATGCAAGAAAAAGATGAAAGTTTTGTCTAGTTCTATAATGTCTTTTTCAGAAGAGTCAGGGTATATAAGATATCTTCGTGTTTTAGCAGTTTTCACAAACTCCTCTTTCAAAGGTACTGTGTCTTTGAAAAAACTATTGGGATGGCTAGTGCCCATACCCCTGCTCCACGGTTCTTGCTTTAATTATGTAAAGAAAACCTGAAATAAATTTAGCCTTGTAAGGGATAGTACAGTAACTTCTGCAGCACCATCATGTCATGCAACAGCATCACCTGTCATTATTTTCCTATAAGGACTCGATACAGGAAGGTCATGCCAAGGTACCAGACTAGAAACCTTCCTCTCAGGATGTGCTTTGCCTCTGATGAAATACATCTAATAGGGTGCTTGGTATCGTTAAACTTCTTTCCAATACAAATACCCGGGTACCATTCATACACTCTTTTACTCTTAATTTACGATTGAAATATATATCAAAAGATCTCTAATGACGTCCATAGTTTAGACTAACTCTATCATTTAAACGAAATCCAAACACTAAACACCTCTACTCCTCAATATTGATATATTCTTATTACAGTATTTACTATATATAACTATCCCTGACCCTACTATTTAGAAAAGAAAATTATTTATTTATTTATCTGGTATATTTCATATACAATACACACACTATCCATACATTTTATTACAAAACAAAACTTACTTTTTGATGCATACACAAACAACACATACAAGTACATTTAACAATTATTCCACGAAATCGAGTCGTACATGAGCTCATAGCTCATTTAGATTCTGAGAAAAAATAGAACTTTAATTATTTTCAAGTTTAAAAAATATAAATAGAAAAATGAAATATTTTCCCCTTTACTCCGACGAAGGACTAACGTCCGAAACGTCAGTAAGTATTCGCTC
>ERZ1740055.580-NODE-580-length-10596-cov-7.900389_pt1 | contig 10596 bp, 3 predicted proteins | sample MGYA00581747_ERZ1740055 | MGnify/ENA primary metagenome ERZ1740055 (study PRJEB43018, sample SAMN04849739) | marine metagenome | isolation source: floating plastic debris | place: Pacific Ocean | collected 2008-08-28 | study: EMG produced TPA metagenomics assembly...
GGTAAAATTTACAATTGTAGAGATACAGCTTAGGCGCAAACAGTAAGATATTCCCGATTGTTGCTCAGGGTTATCCTTGATTTCAAGGGGAAAACAAGTTGTTTAGTGGTAAAATTGACGACTGGAGATAAACAACTTAGGTGCAAACAGTAAGATTCTCAATTGTTGCTCAGGGTTATCCTCGACTTCATGAGAAAAACAAGTTGTTTAGTGGTAAAATTGACAACTGGAAACTCGTCTATTCAGAGCAAAAAGTTCAAGCGTAATCCACAGGCAATTCATTCAAGGTTCCTGCCAAAGAGGGAGAATGTTATCCCATTTTTTCTTCCTTCCTGCTTTTGTCAATTCTTTATTTTCTCGAACAAATAGCAAACAATTAAGCCTATTTCGGAAAACCATTTTAGAAAGAAACACAAGAACTCTGAAACGGTAAAATATAAGGAGAACAAATTTCTGGTAAACAATGGGGATCAAGACACTGAAACTGTGCAAAACTGGGAGGAAGATTTTAAGCGTTAGCAGTTGTTGCACAAGATTTTATATAAACAAAAAAGTTCCAACTATATATCACTGCTATTCCTTTGGAGTATCTGTGGGTCAAAAAGGATAGAAGTATCCTTTTATAATTTATGTATGTTAATAAAATTGTTAAAAGCATCAGCCATGGGATAAGCATAGCAAGCCTTGCTATTGTGAGGTTTTTCAAAAACCTAACGTGCAATGAAAAGGCCATAAGTTCTTTCTTGTTTCATAAATGGCCATTCTGAAATGTGAAATATGTGAACAATGGGAAGTTAATGATTTTTTGGAATCAGTTGCACCATTCCAATGTAATTGTTTAAATTTAGCCTGTTTCTTTGTCATTTTCTTAGCTTGTATGGTGTAACGAAATAGCCCAATTAGCCTTTGGTTAGTTTTTTGTTTTATATTAGTATGTTGACCAATTATTTGCATTAATTGTACAACAATTACATAATTCGATACTAAAAACAATCTATTGAATATGCATTTTGTTGCTTGTCATTATCTTAAATTGATGAATTGTGAAAATGAAACTGGTATTAATTGGATAAGTTTTTTGTCAATCAAAATTTCAGGTTGTGGGATGCAAGATCGTCACCAACTCTAAAGCACCAGGAGCACAGTGCTTTGGTCTGGTTACTATGTCAACCAGTGAAGAAGCTGCAAAGTGTATCTCTCACCTACATAGAACCGAGCTGCATGGGAGAACAATAACTGTTGATAGGGTAAGTGTGTAATGTGCACAAACCAAAAAGATTCACAACATCAATTCTTCTCAATCAAGACAAAGTCTGACAAAAAGGGTTCCATAAAGTATTTTATTCCTCAGAAAGATTTTCAGTTAAGTTGTCCACTTCAGATGTATTCTGCATGAGCTCATTATGAATATTATCTCTTTCTAGGCAAAGGGTGATCGCATACCTCAGACCCAAACCCAGGCATCAAAAAGACAATCTGGTCGACTGGCAGACAGAAAACAGGCAGAAAAAAAGCAAGGTACTGTTCATTGTTTTTACATCCATACTAACAAAGTCCTAATCAGTCTAGTGGCTTGCTAGACATATTAAGAGTAATAACCAACTCCTTGGGAAGATTGTGTTGGTAAGACCTTGTATGAAACTGCAATAGCTGAGCACAAGTCCATAGAAACAAATTACTTAAAGCACTTCATCAGTCCTTGCAACTTTGTGGTTAGAACCTCCTAAACAAGGTTTATTGGGTCGTGGCCTAACCCTGCTTGAGCTGAGTAAATGTTTTATTAATATTCTTGGCCTTGGAAAAGAAAAACAAAGAATTTAGATATTTTATAATTAGTTTAATTTTCAATATTTTAAAAATAAGTTTCATTAAAAGATCTCCAGTGTTTTAAAACGGATCAGTTTTTAGGACAGTAGTGTGCTACCAGTAACGTACGAATTTAGCTCTTCAAGCGGTGGTATTAAGGTACTGATCAGCATCAAATGCTTTACCTGCAAACACTCAGGGGAGAAGGCAAAACCCGGTGAGAAAAAGGAGACTACTAAAAAGACAGGAGAAAAAACTACAGCAACCAGAACTTCATCTAAAGTATCATCATCTAGTAAAACTAGTCCACGAACAAAATCAACAGGTGAGTGTTATAGCGTTTTTCTCTTTGTTCTCCCTGTGTTGTAGCAGAGCATCAGTAGATTTGAAAAGTAAATTTTTTAAAAACATACTTTTCCAGCTTTCCAAACAATAGCGTTCATGTATAGATTGGCTTACTTTTTAATTTAAAACGTGTAAATATTAAGTGTTTAAATAACAATTAATTCGTACAATGTAAGCAGCAATTTGTTACTTTCACTTCTAAATTTCTGACACTATTTGCTGTCCTCTTCTACCCGGCTCTTTTATCTTTTTTCAAGTTTGTATTCTTATAACCAACGACCAGTAATATACATGTTGACCTTCGTTTAATTCATAACGTTTGGTCTGACTACAACTGCATCAGGGAGTAACTACCAACTGTCCTGGATTGGAGTGTGATGCTTTACAGTCGGTTTTGAAGCTGCACGTTAAATTTTCTTATCTTCATTTGTCATTGGTCCCAGGTCCTGATAGATTTCTCCTCGTAGTTGTAAGTCTCATGGGCAAACTTCAAATTGTATACCAACATCTTGTCCACATGCATTGAAAACCTAAATGGATTATTCCAAACTTGGAATATTTCTTTTCTTTCATTTCATTTGTACTGTTACCGTCGAATCGTCAGGTCATTGGGTTATTGACCTTATGCAGAAACTCATGGGTTCAATATTAAATGAAGAAACTATCCGATGATGCATACATGTGCTGAGACTCGTCTCTATTGATGACGACAAGTGAAGGAAATGAAACAAAGAATGCATACAGAGCATATCAAAAGAAGATAGTCTTGAGCAGACCGCAGTTTTAAAGCTGCTTCAAACCTTCATGCGAATTTTTAAATTTTATTAAACGAAATCCATCTTACCTGTAATCGTTAAGTCTCTGAATAACTTAAAGCTATTGCCCAGTGAAACTAAAATTATGAAACAAAGGAAACACTACAAGAGAAGGAATATCATGTAACACAACTTTTAATGTGTGATTCCGTTTAGATGTCATAAGTTTATAAAGCTGTGCATTTAAGAAAACAAAGAAGAATGTTCTTTACATTAGATTTGACCAATATCCCCCCCGTAATTTGTAAAGTTGAATAAAGCCCCAGGACATTGTTAGCGTATCGGTGAAACTCTGTGCTAAATGTTCTCTGCTTTGTAACTAACAAAAATGCTTAGGGAGCTCCTCGAGTGGGAAAAAAGAAGATTCTTCCAGCCGTGTTGTTGTGATGGACAAGGATAAAGGCGAACCAGTTATCCACGTCACAAATAAGAGCACTGAGGAAAAAGACAAAGATAAAGATAAGGATAAAGACAAGGCTGCTGGTGAAAGATCCTCATCCAAAGGCCGCAAGAGCAGAAGTCGTAGCCGTGGAAGAAAGTCACCAAAAATCAAGTCCTTGGAAGAGATTCGACGTGATCGCCAAGAACGAGCAAGGCAGCAAAAAGCAAATGCTTTGCGTGAAAAACGTGAACGCGAAAGACAGGATCGTCTGCGCCGTGAGCGTGAACGAGTTGAACGTGAGAGGGCCATGGTACGTGCCCGTGAAAGAGAACGTGAACGAGAACGTGAACGTCGAAGAATTCAAATTATTCGTGACCGCGAGATGCGCGAACGCGAACGTGAACGTGCACGTATCTTGCGTGAAAGGGAACTTGAACGCCAACGTGAGTTAGAACGGGAACGCCAGCGTGAGCGTGAAAGAATATTGCGTGAACGTCGCGAAAGAGAAGAAAGAGAACGTCGCGATCGCGAGAGACTAGAACGGGAACGTATTGAACGTGATCGCTTGCAGAGGATTGAGCGTGAACGCCTCGAACGCTTGGAACGTGAAAAAGTTGAACGTGAGAGGATGGCCAGGCTGGAACGTGAACGCCTGGACCGTGAAAGACTTGATCGTGAAAGAAGAGGTGTAAAAAGACCTGGTGGATCGTTCGATCGTTCCACTTCTGATTCTGCCGGATTTTGGCAAGATGCAAAGCGTATGAATTTGAACACTGATCAAAGCAAACCACGAGACTTTTTTAGTGGTTTATCTAATCAGCAGGCCTCTTCCAACGATAGACGTCACTCGGACTCCCGTACACGGGACGATCGTAGGGAGTCAAGAGGTCACCGTGATGATGTGCGACCGAACAGGGGGCTTGGTGAAAGAAGCCAGACAGCTAGTCGAACAGATGATTGGGACCGACGTAACAGTGATCGTGGTAAAAAGGACGAACGGCGTAGTTCTGCTGATCGCCGTGACAAGATTCGTGACCATGATGCGTCACGTGATAGGCACTCGCGTGACTCTTGGCCAGGCGCTGTTGCAGCAGGATTGGGTAGTGGACTGGGACCTATTGATCCCCAGAAAAGTCTTTCTATTCTTCTCGAACGTGCCGGAGTGAGTGGGATTCTTGGTTCAGCAGCAGCTGCTGGGGTCCCTAACAGTGAACTAAGAACAGACATAGGAAAACCTGCAGGATTACCCCATCGTGGTGAAGGTATTAGTAACTGGCGCCCCCCTGACCCCCGTGATAGCAGACCACCAATTGCAGCCGTGGATAGGGGGGTTGGCCTGCCAAATAGTGGCAGCGCACCCATTACTGGCATCCGTGCCCCTGGTAACTTGGAATCAAGATATGGCGGTATAGGCTTGGATCCGCGTAGCAACATTAATAGCAGTCAGCCACCCAATTGGCGTGATTCCCGGGGCGGTGATTTAACATCACGCGAGAGAGAAATTCTGGCAGTCAGAGAACGTGAGAGAGCCCGGGAAAGAGAACGTGGGTCTGACCCTAAGACTAACCAAACACGGAGCCTGCCCCATTTTGACTCACGTGAGCGACCACCCGTGTCCCGTGATTCTGCTCCACCAAGAAGCGGATGGGGCGGAGCAGGAATAAGCAACCCCTTAAGTTTACCAGCTACAACTCGAGGACCAGCTGATGATAGGTCACGCGGTTCGCTTCCTCTATCACGTGACAATACTGGTCCTGGTTCCTGGGGTCCTCCCCAGGCAGCAGGTTTTGGTGGTACAATTCCTGGACCTGATAGAAGAGGCCCTGGTGTTGACAGGTTTGATCCGTTCAAAGGTACACAGCCACGTGGTGCAATTGTGCGTCGTTACTGAGGAACAGACTGCTTCCAACGACACAGGAAGGAACAACATTTAAATTTATATCAGCTATTGAACTGTGGACAGAACACTTTTATTCGTTTGACATAAGTTGACATTTGTATGACACCTAAGCAGTGCTAAGTTGATGATCTGGCGGACTGCTACCATTTCTGCTGTCAAGGCAGTTTCTTCATTAAGACTTCATTAACATTTTTTACTATTTTACTGTAGAATGTCAAACGATTAAGGTTATTGTAGTTTATTATATTTTTTCCAGGTTTTTAAAAGAAATTTAGATCTGAGTGGTGGTCTGTTTTAGTTAAGGATATATTGTAGTCTTTGTTAAACTTTTGCATTAAGGCAATCACTGGCTTTCAAGACATGTATTATTCAGTATTTCATCATAGCTTGCTAGTAGTAACTAAGACAGAGTGCAACATCCTGGAGTTTTGTGGCCGTAGCATTTAAGACCACAGCAATTATTGCACCATTTTAGAAGGACGTCACCGCATTCCGATTATTTTATGATTTATCAGCTCATTGGATCACCCTAGTTCATCATGTAGTGTATGGATCAGCTGTGAAATCGTGTTGTTTCATGAAATAAAGTGAAAAGCGGTCATTAATCTCCTTTAGATAAAAAAAGTTTTGAGTAGTAGTCGTGAAAGCGTTTCCGTAATTCACATCATGAGAATCTTATTTCAAGAGTGCAAAGAGTAGTTGAAGTGATTGTAATTGGAGATAAACTTGTATGAACAAAGGCCAGATGAATGCTGTCTTCACTGAACAACAACTTAACTGCGCGCAGGAGTTCCAATACCTTGCTTTAGTGCTCTAACATTAATCACAAACCGCTTTTCACTTACTTTAGAACTGCCGCTTGAAACGTTATATCCAAAATCGTTTAATGGCCATCCGATTGTAAGTTTGGTAGTGAATTCATTAAATGTCCAATGTTGAAACAAAATAAAGAGTTTTTCTAGCTCTATCTTTAATAAACCTGCCAGGAAAAAAGTGAAACAAGTTGCTGAAGTTTTAGCGGTAAGTTGCGTTTCTTCCCACTGGCAAAGTTATTATGTTATGCAGCAAGTTTGCAGTTTGTAAACGGTAAGTAGTTGGTTGAAGATTTCTTTCCAAGTTTATGTAGCTTACTAGGCCGTTTTGTTTCTGTACGTCTCATGTATTATCTCTCCTAAACATCAGTGGGAAAAGGTTGGCATTTGGAAGTAGCCTGTTAAAGGGTAAACAAGCAAGGCATACATTACACATCCTTTTTGCTAACATTGTGTATTATAAACACGTTTTATAGTATTGTAAATATTTTCCTGTTTTTTTTTTTTTTTTTTTGAAAGTAGGTTTCTCGCACCAACTTTGTTGTTGTATGACCCAATGAGCAGAGGTTTCCTTGATTCTCTCCACCAAAGAGAAGGAAAAAATCCTTCGCACTGATTTTGCTTTATGCTTTTCCAAAAGTTACACGAAGGTAACTTTAATTGACAACCACATTGGATAAATGAGTGTACAGGCCGTGCAGGTTCTGATAATTTGACAGTAAAGTTTTGTGCTAGTTGGTTTGTCTCGGAAACACGAGTGTGTTTGCATTATTATTCTGCGGATATTTAAAGCAGAGATTTTTATTCAATTTTTAATATTTAATAATTTAAATATTTAAGCAAAGTTTGCGAGTACATCTTTAGATTGGGAATATGTTACCCTTAACAGGTTTAGCGAGCAATCCACAGACAAAAAGCTTATTAGCTCGACTCACGTTGAAACCTGAAAGTTTTATCACGTTTGCAATTGCTTAAATTGTGTACATTACCGCGACGACCATTCATGACGTCATTCTTCCATGCGTTTTTCTCTGTTTTCATATCATGACACATATACTAATTTCAAAAACGTTTCATTCTACGCTTTTAGACTTTACAAACTTATATCATCAGACAGTAGGCTTCTTAATTATCCGTTCTTACGTAAACCCCTGCAAAGGAAGCAACAAGTGTAAATGTTTATTGCTCGAAAACGAATATAAGTTAGGTAAATCTTTTTCGGTTGCCGTGTACCTTCTGAGCGCAATTGTTCAAAAGCTGATTGCCACTAACTCAGGGTTAAAATTTTTTTACCCAAGTTCTTGTTTCCAACCTTTCACAAATAGATTTGAGATGTTTAAAGTTTAACAACATTCTATAAAAACACCGCCAAAGGTTTACTATAATCTTAACTTTTTACTCGGTTGAAGATTAAAACTGACAACTTTTATCTTTAACCGTTTTATAACCCAAACCATTTCAAAACTTCCCTACCCTATAAGTTTTCACATCGCAAAGAATCTTCATACATTTTTGGCAGCGTCGCGCTTCGCACTCAATTTGTACTCATTTGCTAGACAATCCCACGCTTGTCAATTATGATTAGTACGTCATTCTCGTACCCAGAGCCCACGTTGCCTACGGTCATAGGCCGTACGCCGCGTAGGCTCTGGGTACGAGAATGATTACGTTGGAAAAATGATCGCGTATCCTTAGGTTCTGCTGGTTAAGCGAGTTTTTGTATCATTGCTTCTGCCGATTTTTATAAAAAATTTTAACTATCAGTTTATATCAATGTACTAGCAAGATTTCTTTTAGAAATAAAACATGTTCCTCCGTTTCCTCATAGCCTGGTGAAAACCGAGGGGAACGTTTGGGAGAATTCGAGAGCAGATCGAGAATTCTGACAAACTTTCCCAGATTTTCACCACGCTGTAAAGGCACGGAGAACGTGTTTTGTTTCTTTTATAAAACTATTTACCTTCTAAACAAAGAAAGGCGATACAAAGCGGGTCTGCGAACTTTAATTTCTTTCATGAAACTGTAAGGTCTCACAACTTGGAGACAGCCAACCGTATTGCTCATGTCATTTTCGTTCTTCCTAGACACATGTACACCAATCAAAACGCACGTACTTTCCAAATTATTTTATAAAATGAAATAATTTTATTTACAGGGCGCCCGCGGGTCCTTAAAAAGTTTTATTTTTTAATTTTGAGTTTCTGAAGAAGTTTGCTTAGGTCATAAAATGATTTGATTTCAAGGTTAAAGTGTTTTTCCACTGGTTAAAATTTGAAGCTTTTTCTGGCTGTCTTACTTATCGCAAACACTGAGTACCTCAAACGTACGTTGGCCCTTGGCTCCTTTTGGAGAGTAGGCCGATTTCCTTCCTCAATCTCGACCTGTCTTGGGCTGGTCTTCCTAAGGTGTTCCACGTATGGCCCCTGAAGAAGCATCAAAAAGCGCACACAAGAAATATCTTCAAAGCCCGCATTCCTGTTGGGCTGCCGACAATCTACTCTTTCACTATTAGAGGCATAGGCATAAATTTTGAAAGTTTTGGTCTTAAAAAGATGTTAAATTTCTTAATTTGATAACCTGTTGGAACCCTGATTTGGTTTCAAACATGTATACGTTTCATCTACATGTTAAAAATAAGAAAATCGTTAGTCAAACAAAATATCTGTTCTTCGTGTATTTTATATGATATATTTTGTAAAATGAAACAGGCATTGGCTCATTGCACTAGTATCACCCGCACAGTGTGTGTTATATAATCCAAATATCAATCTAGTGCATTAACCTTCGGTTTCTTCTCATCTCTGTTAGTCGTTGATATGCTTAAATTCAGGTTGCCCGAGTAACTTATTTTTCGAACTCAATTTTTTATGTGCTTCGAAGAAACATTTTTAACTTTGAAATGGGCCAAAGCTTAAATCTGACTTTTACAACAGGAGTAATTAGAACCTTTGCCTCTTTGAAACATCCTTATCCCAAAGACATTTCCGACAGTTTTCATTTCGCGGATATGATTCTGTTACGCATACGCACTCGTTTTTCCTGCATGTTAAGCAAATTCAGTCAAAATTTTCAATCTCTTAAGAAGAGGAAAAAGGAAACCTTTGGTGTTATTTAGCTTGTTGCTTGTTTCTTGCGACTTCCGGTTTGTAAACTTGCCCACTCTACCTGATGCCTTAATAAGTACAGATGAAAGATTCCCAAAACCAAAAATGTCAGTTTTCTGTAGCCAATGCCTTGTTAATTTTCGGTTTTTAGTACTTGAAAAGTCCCTATACATTTATAAGAAGTCAGACCTTGAACAACTTTCCTAGTTTTAAAAGTTGTAAAACTACTTTGCTAAACATTATTTGGCTTAAAATGGTGGTTTCATACCCCGCATAAACTATAAAGTAAAATCTGATCTATTATAATTATATACATTATATTAGTTTGTGCCACTGAGTGGTGCACGTTGTACTCAACAAGTTTCAGTGAAGGTAGTTTTGGTCCTCACGTGCTGTGGACTGGAGCTCGAGATGTTCATCGTTTTTAAGCCGTTAAATTAACTACGTGGGCTCTCCTTTAAAGTATATAGAGCAAGATAGATCTTCTAAAATACTAGTTTATAATCTGAATGATTTTTACTACTTTAGTCAACAAAATAGCCAATAGAATGTAAGTGATATGCCCCAAAATTGCCTAATAGGATCAAGTTTGGTATAGTTAGAAGAGTCAGTTGGTCGTAAAAGTGTGTTTAGACGAGAAAGCGTTACGCTTTCACTATTACCCGAGCCTGTTTGCTAGCTATGCCATGTTGATGCGGACCCAAAAGGCCGGAAGAGCTGTTCGTGGGGTTAAGGGATAATGCCGGCTACCAAAGTGTTCTTATTGCACATTGTAATGCCTTCAACTTAGCTACTGGTTCACCAGTACTATGCATAAAGCAAAACACATTCAGTTTCCGTCTTGGACAAAGATCTCCCTCCAAAGTGCCTGAAATGCTTCGTTAGACATTCTTTCAATTAATTTTAATCAAGGCCCTCCCATGGAGGTAGCCACTTTGTTATCGGGATGTTGAATAACTAAATAAGAGTGAAAGTTTGATTTTAGCGTGAGGTATGCTGTGATTTCTGGTGTTCCGACTAATTGAGCTTGTGGAGTGTATTGAGTTTTGTTTCCAATGAAGTTGAACCAGTTTGGTTTTATATGAACTGTAGTTGCTTGTGTGCGAATTTTGTCGCCCGCTGTTTATATGTCTGGTTTCAGTTCAAGTCTTAATTGTTGTATCTTCGAAATTGTTCTACCGACGGATATTCTTAACTGAAATTATTAAAGTTGTGAAAACTTGTTTTCTCTTACATGTACTAGTTGCAACTGAATATTAAGAATTTAAACATTTTTTTCAAACCTAATTATTTTAAAACAAGAGTTAATGTAGTTTATTGGTATTTAGCAACAAGAATGAGTTAAAACTAATGATACAAATTCCATTTTTACAAGTGCTTTAATGTGTGACTTGACTTGACTTGACTTGATTTGTAATGTTCAACAAAATTA
>ERZ1740055.581-NODE-581-length-10589-cov-7.502848_pt1 | contig 10589 bp, 4 predicted proteins | sample MGYA00581747_ERZ1740055 | MGnify/ENA primary metagenome ERZ1740055 (study PRJEB43018, sample SAMN04849739) | marine metagenome | isolation source: floating plastic debris | place: Pacific Ocean | collected 2008-08-28 | study: EMG produced TPA metagenomics assembly...
ATTACCGGTCAGACGCTCTAACCCACTGAGCTACAGGAACTCACGTATGGAACGGATCACTTAACTTGGTTTTTATAGATAGAATATCGGGTATATGTCTTGCTAACTGCTGGCTCAATATATCAATACGTTTATAAATGAGTAGTTGTATAAATATCTTCAGCTTGGAAATAACTATAGACGAAATGTTGACTCAAGCTTCTTTTTCTCAGTGGGTTAGAGCGTCTGACCGGTAATCAGAAGGTCATGGGTTCGATTCACGTGAGGGACTCAGAAGTTTTTTCTTCTGAGAAAAAAAAAGCTTGTGTCAACATTTCTTCTATAGTTATTTCCAAGCTGAAGATATTTATATAACTAATAAATGTTTTGCAGGATTTTAACAAACTTTTCCGATTAAAGGACTCATACAGCTGCAGAAATTTGGCAAAGACAGATAAAAAATTCATTAGTAGATATATTCATAATATTATTTCATTTAGTAGTCACGGATACATAAATTGATAGAATGAACTATTTATAACAATGGAGCAATTAAGCCATTTAGTGGCTTCCAGGGGCACGCTCCCCGGAAAATTTTGAAAATTAGTTTGTTTGAAAACGCATTTCCTGGGTTAAAAATGCCATTTGAACGCTGTTTTTCTCGGAAGCAGTAGTAGCTAGCAACAAAAGTTTGGGTACAAACTGGGGGGCAGGTGTCCCCATCCAGCCCCTTTCCTTGTTACATCCCTGAGAAAACAACATGTTTAAGCTTTAAAATCTAGAATCTCCATTACACTACATTAAACAGTGTATTTAATTTATCATTTTCATAATTTTAGATGGAAAGTTTGTTAAATAAAGCACTTGCAATCAGCTCAGATCAGGGGCACGTATGCTAGGTGAAACACAGCCGTTTCATAACAGAGAATAGTAAAAGTGTCATTTTTATTTATTTTTTTTTATCAGATAAATGAAGTTTTAAAACGTCTTTTTAAAACAGATTGTTGTTTGACGACTGTTAAGTTGTCTTTGTAACCCTGTTGAAAAAAAACAATAATTGCATTTTTGTGTCAACAACAAAATTTCGTATTATAGAGATTTCGTCATGAGATCCATTCTTGCTTTACTTATATAATTAGTTATACATAAGAACTCCTTGTTGATATATAGTAATCGCTTTTTACTAGCTGGTGGTTGCATAAATCCGAGTGCAGTTGAGGTTCAGAGTACAGACTTTTTTAAAAAAACGTTTTTTTTTTTGTTTTTTTTTGTTTTTTGTTTTTTTTGTTTTTGTTTTTGTTTTTTTGTGTAAAATGCGGTTTTGTCGGTAGCTTTGAAGCTATACTATGGACCTTGGCGGTTTTTTGTTTATTGCTAGAGAATGACAATTCTTTCGACTTCCGAGAACCAGAAGCATCTTGTTTATCAAGGACAACAAAAGTTGTACCCATTGGCTTGGTTGCCATGACACCAAACTACCAATAAAATGTGGGTAATTTTTCCTTGAATAAAGTAGAAATGCTTTTTTGTTATCAAACCAGCAGGAAATAATTTTGCTGTGTGCGCTTTATAAAACAAAAATGGCCTGTTGGAATTACAATTTTGAAAATTATGCGTCGAGCTTGAAAGATTAATCAAAGAGAACGTGTTTACAATTTTTAGAGGCAAAGTGTTATTTTAAATATTAGTTTTGGTTACGGAAACCTTTGGCAGTAACAATAAGTAATGTACTTTTTATTTATGTATGGTATTAAGTGTTGTATTTTGACCAAAGGATTTAGCACTATAAATATTTAAAACATAATTAGGCTATTTTGCTTGTAGTAAAAACTATTTTATTTGCTTTATGTTTTTGCCATAAAGTGTAATTTTCATTATCGTTTCATCTCCTTATGCTTTAGCCCCATCAAATCTTCAGACAAACAACGCCAAAGTATGATAAAAATCATATATATTTCTCGAAATAAAAACAGGTGCTACCAGCGGAAAAACACAATGAAGGCAAAATAGTTGAGAACAAAAGTGTCTTTTGCTGCTTTTAATGTGTTGACGTCCTATAGAGAGAGGTTTCTAGTTTGCATTGAACTTCCATTCATCTTCTCATGCGAATGGTGTGCTCTCTGTTGTGAAGGAAAATTTGGTCTGTGAAGAAGTAAACAAGTAACAAATATTTAATCAACCGCCATTAAAAAAGGCCGTACTGTGATTGGAAAATAACACATTTAATTATCTTTTCTCATTCTCTCTGAAAAAAACAACACCTTTTTCATTCTTTAAACTAACTGCTTGAATTGATTTTGCTTACAAGCTCTCTGGTTGCACTGCAAGATGGATTGAGTCGTCTATTCAATTAATCTGAATCAATTCAAGATATAAGCTATGGGAGACTTCAGAGCTACAATCGTTTGCGTGTATTTCTTTTTTGTATCATCGATGACCATGTTGGTACACAGCCAAAATTTAAAAGCGATAAGGTAAGAAGATGAAAATTGTACTTTCCTCTAAAAACATATAATTACTAAACAAAACCGTTTTCGTTAGGTGAAAATTCTCTGTTGAGCGCTAAATAGGAAATCTTGAACACACAATTTAAATGAACAAAGCATGTTGCTGTGAGAGCATAAAAGTTTCGAACCATCATTTGGTAGTATTGGGACTTTATTAGAATATGATAACTATATAAATTTTATAAATTTTGCTCACTTGATGCATTCAAAGAAAATCCCCCCCCAAAAAGAAACAATTTGTACAGCACTGTGTTTTGTTTAATCCATTAGGTTCATTTAGAATTGATATTCAGATTAAGTTAAGAATAATTTAAAAATGTCAGGTGTAAAGATTCGATATGAGTTATTTTTAGATGATATTGAAAATACATGTTTTATCGACCAAGTTTGTTGACTATATTGTATGAAATTTTAAATATTCGATATTAAAGACCTTTAACTCCTGTTCTTCTAATGTTAATTGAAAAGCAATATTTTTGCTTTTCTTTACTACTTTCAGTGAGGCTTATTTTCATACCATAAGGGAACATAATTTCAGCTTATATGAGTGTTAAGCGGAACAAAGCACAGATTTTTTGATTGTTTCCACATTTTTTGTTTGATTGTGCAGTTTCTTGCTTTGTCAGTAGAAAGGTAGCGGAAAGTGATCAGAAATCCGTATCTTGATAGAACATACACAAGATAACCACATAGAAGTGAATCAGCCAATAAATGTATGCCTATTTGTAGCCTAGCTGGTAAGCTGCTAGTCTACCGTGCGGGGGACCTGGGTTCAATTCCCGGCAGGACCATCAGAAATTTCAAATAATTAAGGAGAAGTTGCTGCCTTTGCTCTAACATCTGTAAATGGTTAGATTCTCGAGTATTCAGGAATCAGAATGTTACACCGTAAGACCAGTCTCTCTATCCTCTATCGGTGGAGTTTAAAAAAAAAATACGAGTTTGTCGAAAAGAGCAGGGTAGTGATCCAGGTGTTATTGTCTGTATGTTACATGGAGGACCTTTCTCGCAAAGCTTGCGAGAATTCTCGAGCAGATGAAAACTGATCAGCTATCGAATTCTCCCAAACGTTCGCCTCGGTTTTCACCAGGCTATGAATGCACGGAGAGCATGCATGTTTTATTTCTTTTATGAAATTATTTTTTTCCGTCATATCAAAGAGAGAATCGAAACGATATACAAAGCGCGTATGTATACTTTATTTCTTTATTTCATGAAACTAAAAGTTATCACACCTCATATTGCTCATGTCATTTTCATGCTTCATAGCACTATGAAAACACTCTTGTTGACCAATGAAAATGCACGTATTATATATCCAAATTATTTTATAATAAAATTTCAAATATGTGAGCTGCTATTGCGAACTGTTTAGGACCCCCAATTGCTGAACCTATATTATTTTGTACTAAAAATATCAATAGTTATATACGGTAATAATAGTAGTAGTAGTATTTATGGTATTAAAAACTAGAAACAGCAGCGAACTTGAGTTAATTCATTGTTAAATTGTTTAGGTTTAAAAACAAACTGTAGCGATTTTTTCTTTTTTTTTTTTTCAATTCAACAAAGTTATGCGACAAAAATGGTATATTGCCCTGAGCGGAATTCTAATCCTGTTTTCTAGTCAGACATGCTAACCACGACACCATCAGGGACCACCAAGCTGGCAATCCAGAAGATTACTAAAGCGTTGAGGCTATCGGCATGACGATCTCACTTGCTCGATAATTTCTTCGTTTGAGAATATATTTCCCTTTAAAACCTCTAACGAGGCTTAAGACAAATGAAATACAGGTTTTTGAGGCTGGGAAAGATAGCACAAAACATTGTAAAGTTTGGCATTAATTTGACAAGAATAATTCGTATGAAGGAAGATTGTCTTTATACCTTGCTTTAGGACGAAGTAGCCCCTGTGCCACAGCAAGGATTGTTTTCTAGTCATTCATACTAACAACTGTACCATCAAGGACCACCAAGCTGGCAACGTAGCAGATTACTGAAGTGTTAAAACTCAATGAAGATCTCAATGGCAATAGTTTCTTCATTTGAGAATGTTTCTGCCTTAGGTTTAAAGAATAAAGACATGCTAAGAAGTTGATGTAGCCTTTCAAGTTATTGGTACTAGGCTCTGTAGACTCTATCATGAATGAGAATAAATAACAATAACAATAACATTAACAACAACAACAATAATAATAATATTAATAAAATAGTAACAATAATAGTATTTCAGATTTATAAAGCACTAAAAAATGGATAAGTTTTCTAATTTAAACACGCGAAATTATATCTCTATTGTTTTTACCACGATTCTTTAGCGTTATGGGTAAGAATTACTTAATTATATTTGATATTGTTATTGTAAAAATATTTGGCTCAACGCGGTTCATATAAAACTTAGGCTTCTCTCGGCCAAGTGCAAAAGAGAAGGGCCCTGGCTACAAAAGTCTTATAATCGGTAGGTTGGCCGAGTGACAGAGTCATTTTGATTACATGAAGGCATTCTTGCCTTGGGCACTTCATTATTCAGTATTCTCTTTGTAGGAAGGATGTGAGGAGATTACCATCATATATTACAGCTACTACGGCCGCCACAGCATCTTCCGTGAACAAAAACAAGATTTCCTTATCGCCATGTTCTTCCCGTTTTCATCCCTCAACAGCTGCACCACAACAACTAACAGTTAAAACAGTCAATACAAGGAAAACGAATCTAACCGAAGTGAAGTATCAAAGGTACACAGTTTTTTTTTTGCTCGAGGAGGGATGACTATCAATTTTTACGGGAGGGATTCACCGTAGAAAAAAATTAATGGAACGTATAAAAGGTACCATTCATGGCGCGGCTCAGGTCGATTTCAAACTCTAAGAAGTACCATCCAAAAGCGTACATGTAGACAACATTTCAGTCAATTTAATGAAGCTAAAGATAACAGCGTCAAGTATTTTCCATAGTGACCGGTTGTTTTTGAAAGCCTTAAAGGGTACCGCACTCTATGCAAATGTAGACATTTCGTTTCTGGTACCAAATCCTTGAATTTTTACCTCTAAGAGGTACAACAAGCTTTCCCTTTTTAAATATTTTGGATTTCTCTCCTCCGCTTTGAGGATTTTCTGATTGTCTTTAAGTTTAAATAGCACATGCTTGCTAGTAGCCAACTTGAAGCTACCAAAATGGGCATTAATGCCACCCTGGTAGTGGGTATGACCCTTTAAATCCATAGTAATATGCCTCATCAATACGGCATAGCTAACAAACGATTCAGGCTCCCACATAAAAAATAATAAGTAACAATAAAAACGTGATGTTAACTTGAAAGCACTAAAATGGGCACTTAGTCCTTATTGGTTACGCTTTCACTTTACCGTGACTTGTTAACTAAAACAGGTTCAGTTTCCAACAAAAAAACAAAAAAAAAGTGAAAGTGTAATGCTTGTGGGATGTGACTAATATCACATACGTACTAGTAGTCTCAATCCTGCATGCAGGCGGCTTAGGAATTTGGTCGCCTGGTTTGTCGACCCCGAGACTACGACATCACTTGGCAGCATCCTGAGCGACCAAGCAGCCTTCTCTAGAGACAGCACTGCTTGCTCGACATCGAAAGGGACCATAAAAGTGGTCGGGTCTAAACAAAGAGCGTTTCCTTTTACCCAGTTGGCTAGCCGCAGACAACGATTATCTTTCAAGCGGTCGAACAACGCATTAAAATCAAAGAGAAACAATGACATTCTGAAAGTTGCATGCTGCAACAACAATACCATGCTCAACTTAGCCGTTTACAACGCTTGGAATTTTGTCACCCATGAACTGCCGCGACTCAATATCGACATCAGGCCCACCTGGCATGTCTATCTTTTCCTTTGAAGAAATCTACATTCTGTCATGCTTGTAGCCTTCTCTAGCGCAAGAGAGAGAGAGAGAGAGAGAGAGAGAGAGAGAGAGAGAGAGAGAAGCAGAATGAGTATTGAAGAACTCAGCTTTGCTCAAACACTGGCAACTATGGAGGGTTCTATGAAACTTTGATAACAGTATACTACACCACGCACCAGATCTAGAGCCCTTCCTTATAGCCCAGATGGCCAGGAATTCCTCACTGATAGGCATCTCTTTTCAACCGATTGTCTGAGCAATTCCAGACTCTCTTCAGTGTAAACTGTTCCGTTCAAGACAATGCAATCCGCCGTATCCTGCAATTACCAGCTAAATAGGAGCTAGACGAACCACCCGCTATCGAGGAGACAAACAAAGCTATAGTCCAGTTCAAGAGTGGCAAAGCAGCTGGAGGTAACGGCATTCCACCTGAGATCTAAAGCATGGAGGTCCTAATTTACACAGCTAGCTCCATGAATTACTCGTCTTCTGCTGGGAGCAAGGCAAACTACTACAAGATCTCCGTGATGCACTTATCATCACACCGTACAAAAAAAAAGACGTAAAACAAGCAGACTAAAAATACATTTAAGAAAAAGAACAACGTTTTTGATAAAACAAGACATGTTTCGATTATTCTCTGATCATCTTCAGTTGTGACTGGACTAATTAACGTAAGCTGGTTATAAAGTTGGGCTAATAGAATTAATTAAAGTAAGTGCAATGTATAATAATAATATTTGAAATTCCATTAAGTGTATGTAGATAAAACAAACGAGAAATATTATACCTGGTCACATAAAAAGACTTAAATTGACATGAAAAACATACTTGTTGAGAGATGGCTGTTGCCATTGTATATGTAGAGCTTCTTTGATTTTTAGTTGAAAGCCAGTGGAGGCAGAGTCCAAGATAATGATATTTTCCTCTGTGCAGAGGTTTCGACATTTCGACAACTGAAGATGATCAGTGATTGATCGAAACATGTCTTGTTTTCACCAAAAAAGACGACTGAAGTCCGACCGCTCCAACCACCATGGGATCACCATTCTCTCCTTTTCCCGGAAACTCATTGCCAGAACTCTGCTCAACGGGCTTGTGCCATCAGTTGCTAAAGAAAACCTCCCGGAAAGTTTGTGCGGCTTAATAGCCAACGGACATGGTGTTCGACTAGCAACAACTCCAGGAGAAGTGCTGCGAACAAAACAAAGGGCTCTACGCTACATTTGTTGACCTGAAAAAAGCTTTGTACACCTTAAGCAGGACAAGCCTATGGCAGATTCTTGAGCGTCTCGGTTGTCCCCGGCCAAATTTCTGAAGATGGTGATATAGCTGTATGGAAATCAACGCGGCCAGATCAGACTAGATGGCAATCTGTCAGAGCGAGCCCTTCCCAGTATCCAAAGGCGTGAAGTAGTATTGTGTCCTGGCACCAACCATTTTCAGCGACCTCTTTAGCACGATTATCAAGCAGGCAACAGTATCCTTGGATAACGAGGATATGGTGTAGGTCAGATACCGTCTGGACGGCAGCCTGTTCAATCTACGACGCCTACAGGCCAACACCAAGACTCAGGAAAAGCTGTTCCAGGACCTCCTCTTCGCAGACGATGCTGCCATTGTCGCCCTCACAGAACGAGCCTTGCAATTAATCACGTCCTACTTTGAAGACGCTGCCCAGCTCTTCGGCCTGGAGGTCAGCCTCGAGAAGACCAAGGTTCTTCACCAGCCTGTCCCTCAGGAAGTTTGCCACCAATGCACCCCACATCACCATTGGCGAAACTAAGCTTAATTCAGTTAAATTTAGCAAAACTTTCCACAACCTGGACTGTATTTTCCCATCCGATGCCAGGATGGACAAGAAATTTGACAACAGACTATTAAAGGCAAACAGCGCCTTCGGCAGACTCTACAAAAGAGTCTTGAACAACAAGAACCTGAAAACAAAGACCAAGATCAGAATTTACCGGGCGGTAGTACTCACCGCCCTACTCTGCGGCTCCGAGGCTTGGGTCACCTACAACAATAACATCCGTCTTTTGGAACGCTTCCACCCGCGCTGCCTCCATTCTATTCTCAACATCCACTGGAGTGACTGCATCACAAATGTTGAGGCCCTCGAAACGTCTGAAGTGCACAGCATCGAAGCAATGCTGGTGAACCTCCAACTTCAATGGGCTGTTCACGTCTCCATAATGGAGGGCAACCACCAACTAAAGTTCGTGATGTACGTTACTTTCCTTTAGTCCTCGAGGCAGAGGGGCCCAACAGAAGCGCTTCAAGATGAAGAAGTTTCTTGAAACCTGAGACATTGACTGGCGGCAGTGGTCCGACCTGGCTACTGACCGTGTTACTTGGCGCCAAAGTGTCTATTAGGCTGTCACCCAGTTTGAAGAAAACCAGAGAGACTCTCTCAAGGACCAACGTCGGAGGAGGAAAGCTTGAGCTGATTCCACTCCCTCAAGCCCTGCTTCAACATTCACCTACAGACACAGCATGAGGACCTGCCTTTCCCGTATCTGTCTCTTCAGTCACGAGCGATTTGCAGTAACCGTGGACAACTTTCCTAATTTTTAGCTCATTCATGCGCGCGCATGCTCAATCAATGAATGATTATTGTTGAGGTGAAATGTCAACGGAAGTGGTTATAGGCCGAAATTTGTGGAGCTAATATGCGGACCGTAGACAGCAACGAAAGTGTATTGCGAGTGTGGCTCCATGGTAGAACTTTTGACTTTCGTCCGCACGGACCTAGTTCGAGGCTCGCACTGACCTTTTTTTTTTATTTAATTTTTTTTTCTTTCCTTTTTTTTTAACTTTAAATTGCCTATAATGCATTTTTCTTACTTTGTAGTACAATTTGATATTAAAACATTCGGAAAAAAATTTAGATTTAGACTGTTTAATATTGTCCATTACATGAATTAGCCTGCTCTAAGGGCCCTTCGATTGTTCACGAAGCCAAGCCATGAAAACCAGTAGCTAACTTGAAAGCACTAAAATTGCACTAAGTCCATGTTGGTTACGTTTTCACTTTATTATTCTGACTTGTTAATTAATCTACTAAGATCCTTTGATACCCTGCCTCTGAGTGAAAAACAAATATGGCGGATCTCATGAATGTACCATAATGTTTTTGCGGGGATTTGACCAATTAATAATGCTACTGACAATTAAACCCCTTGGCATAGTGCACTGCTTTTAAAACTGCAGTCGATGATTTGGCGTATCACAAAACTCACACTGAAAAGCAATATTATGCTGACCAAAACCATAGTTAATATTCCGAGAGATGCGGCAAAAAACATCAATAATTAAAATGTTAAAAGTACTTGTCTATCATCTCCAAATGAATAGGCCGCTTTTAACTTTAACCCAGGGGGATAGTACAGAAACTTTGCCGTACTAACAGGGGTCGTATGGGTTTCGTCGGGAAAGGTTTGGAAATTAGAAGTAGATTATTCAGGCCCTGCAATAAGTTTGGATAATTGAGTCTTATACTCAAAGTTATAGGAAATCATGGACCAATTGCTAATTAGTCTTTCATGTTAAGGATACATATGGTTCTACGTCCTGAGAATCTCATTTTACTTTTGCTTGATTCGAAGGTAAAAGGGGACTCTTCTCGCAGTGTAATCATCGTTCTCAATTTTTATGTTTTCATACAGTCTAATGAGAAATCTGTCAAACGGCAAAGATGACAAACTTGCAACCATCAAAACGGAATTGAACGCGACACACTCTACCACAAGGTTATTACCGTGATTTAACTGAAGCTTAAGTATTTAATATTAATATTGATGAAATACTCTTGTATCTTGTTTTATTCATATGTACCATCTTGTTTCTTCAATACCTTTAGTTTATTTCATTTTTTCACTAATGTTTTTTTTTATTGTTTTCATGTGGACCTAGGGTATATAAATGTCAAAAAATCTCTTATGTGAAAACTGCTATTGACAGTTAAAGAAAAAGTTTTCCAGATCCATGTGAAATATTTTTATATCTAAAACTAACTTCAACCACAAACATGATATTAACTAGTTCTTAAGACCTTCATTACTTACAAACTGCTATTGAAAGCACAGTAGAATTTCGTAAAACAGCGTGGAAATTTTTGTGTTTGTTTGCAGCTGATAAATTGATGGTATGAAGTACTTATCAAATTCTGGCCTGTTGTTTAATAAGTAAGTATGTTTTAATACGAACAGGACGATCATTATAAT
>ERZ1740055.582-NODE-582-length-10587-cov-8.579567_pt1 | contig 10587 bp, 11 predicted proteins | sample MGYA00581747_ERZ1740055 | MGnify/ENA primary metagenome ERZ1740055 (study PRJEB43018, sample SAMN04849739) | marine metagenome | isolation source: floating plastic debris | place: Pacific Ocean | collected 2008-08-28 | study: EMG produced TPA metagenomics assembly...
AGAATTCTGGCTGGTGCTAATAGCACAGATTTCTGTATTGTGTGGGCTTTCAGCCACAACAGGAGTAGTGGTACCTCTCTTCATGTGCCAAAGGGCTTTGATCTCTATTCCTAGGTCTCGATATTTGTTCACTTTCTCCTCTTCTTTCATAGCGATTCTGCTGTCACCCGGGCATGCTACAACAATGATATGGCACCTCTTGATCATTTTGTCGACAACAGTGGTGACAGGTCTGTTGTGTGGCAGTCTCTTGTCGGTTTGGATTGTAAAATCCCAGAGAATCTTCGCCTTTTTGTTTTCCATCACTGTCTCCGGGCTGTGCTCGTACCACTTATCTCCGCATTCAATTTGAAAGTGCTTACAGATATCCCAATGGAACCCTCTAGCTACGTTATCATGACGGCGTTTGTATTCTGATTGTGCTAGTTTGAAAGGGAAAAAGCTCCATGGCCAATTTATTATTTTCATTATCATTATTATTATTATCATAATCAATGTTTTATTAATACTTATATATTATTATTATTATTATTATTATTATTATCATCATCATCATCTTATTCATCTTCATTATTGTTATCTTTTAAATATCACCGTTGTTATTAACATCTAAAGACAAAAATCCCTCTACTCGCTATAGTGATAATTCTTAATAGCAAACTGTTAGTTTTTGAAGTTGTAGATATTTGCATCATTGTTTATGCTGTGACGACATAAATAAAAATGTTTAATGTAAAAATTCGCGGTGGCCTGGGTACTGTCGGGCTAAAGGGCGTAGCTCGATGCAATCGCATTTCAGGGTCTTTGGAAGGAAACCTTGCTTTCATGTTATTTTCGGGCTAAAGGGCAATATCGTGAGAAAAACTGTAGAAAAAAACTCCAACCAGCTAGAACGCAAAATCCGCTCTTTTTTTTTGTTCGGCTATTTTATGCAGTCAATTCTTAACAAATTCGAAATGCCTCGAATGCACTTGCCTAATCTTTGATTACTACTAGTATATATTAATAATGCTCTCGTTAGGAGGGACAGACCACAGAACATCGGGATCACTACCTTAATTTTTACGATAGATGTGCATGGGCTCTTTTAAGTCCCCCCATAGAGGGTCGGGAGACTGGACCTATGGTTTAACGTCCTTATCCGAGAAGACGCAAATGTCTAAAACCCAAAACCCAAGAACGCAAAAGCAAGCAGGGGACCAGCAAATTTTTGATTTTACAAAAAAGAGTGAACTAAACCCCTAAAATGCGCTCATGTTTATCAATCCACGATTTATTAACATTCTTATTGAATTCAATACTCTTTGCTAATTTTTTATTGAATATTTGCCATTTTGTAAATCAAAATTCAATGGAGACCGCAAACCCTGAAGAGCCAAAGCATTTCAACGTAAAGTTGTGATTGGTCGGAATTTGTTTGCGTTGTTGCATGCTGATTGGTAGCCTCCACTCAGTGGTGAGAACAGCTTCATGTTCTTTTTATTGCCTATTTTTCACACATGAAGATACAAATAAGTGTCACACAAGGAATTTAGAACTAAGGATATTAATACACCACTTTCTTAACCCTTCATATTTAGCTAGTCCCAGAATGGAATTCCAGATGTTAAAAGCATTAGCAAAAATCAGGTTTTGCTTTTCTTTAGTTTATGGCAGTTTAATAAATGTTTCAAAAATCTAAATGCGGCAAAGCACGTTCAAAAGGAAAGGGAAAAAACCGAATTCTGCAAAGGGTGTTGAAAGAAACGATTTAAATTTCAGTTTAAAAAGGCTATTATTTATAGGTCAACGTGGATCAGTCAAAAATAGAAGTAAAATTCTTTTAAGAAACATAAAAAGCTGCCCTGTAATTTTAGAGTATTTCGACATATATTCACGAAAAGAAACAAAACGAAGTATATTTCAGGTCTATAAACACTTCAATACACTTTAAGTAGGTGAGAGTTTTTGGAGTCAAGTAGGAGAAGAGATACATTTTTCGGCGAATTGGAAAGGCAAATTTCCAATTCGATACTTAAGTTTAACCAACGATCGGAAACAGAACGACATTTAACATGGTTCACAAAGAAAGCGACTTGGAAACTTTGTGGCGCCAGACCACTTTGAATCACTTTTGATTATTTTTTCGGCTGCCGCTAGTAAGAGCGCTAAACATGAATTAAAATTTTTTTTTTAAAAAAATGATTTTAGGTTGTTCTGAGTATCCTTTAACGATGCTTTTCTTGTACTGGTATTTTTTTTTATTCTAAAAGAGTTAAAAATTGTTTAGTAATTGGTTCATAACTGAAGTTTTACAAAGAAATAGTATTTAGTTATACCCAAGACATTTCAAATAGACAAAAACCAACAAGAGTAACATTGTCTTTGGTAAAAACAAGATCTTGAGAATTGTAGACGATTCTAAAAACGACACGTCTTAAAGTTACCCAAACACAAAGGAGCGAAAAACGACACTGTTTACATAAAAGGCATTGCTTTGTCTGTTCTACAGTGAGCAAAACTTGACTTCTAAATTAGAATTTATTTTCTATTGCCAAAACTGACTTTGTCGCCATAATGAAAATGGCCTAGACAAAGACAAAAGTGTTTCAATGGTACTATTAGAATTTCTATGTAAAGTCGCGTTTTGGGTTGGCGGTTTTTTGGAAGCTCTCTTCATTTTAATTGGTAAGTTGATAGTCACATTTTTCTTTACGTATACAAGTTACGTACTACTAAATGACGTAAAGATATTTTTATATTCAATAAATGCATTTTGTTAAAGCAATTATATTAGATTAAAGCAGTTCGATTTTTTAAAAATTTAGAAACAGTTTAAATTTTGCTTAGGCTAAAATTTGATAACTCTGAACTTAGCATTGTTGTTACTTTAATACAGAATTATTCGGTCAATGATACAGGAAGTTCGACAATGCTTCCAATTTTAAGTTACGATAGTTTGTTATTTTGTCAATTCAAACAGCTCACACATTTAAGAAAAAAAGTGAAAACATATTGAGGGTAACAGTTGTCAAGAAGTACAACGACCCTAGGTGAAGTTTTCTAGAAATTGTAAAAAGGATAAAAACGTTTTGGTTAAAAAAATGAGAGAAATTTCTTTTTTTTAGAAACTTAATTAACTGTGTTGAAGTTAAAACCTTAAAAAATTTTCTTAACACAATTTATGAGAACTTTTACCTTAGTATGCGCTATTTTCACGTTTTTGCTCGGAATATTATGTTTTATATTAGTTTAAAGATTCAGTGTTTAATCAGAAGGAAAAAAATATCGGATTTAAGGCTATAAATTACAAGTATTACGACTACGATCTGAAATTATATAATAACCAAATATAAAACATAAAAAATATGATTAATTCGGGATTTCTTTTTCTCTTTTGTATTTTGCACTATAAAATTTGAAATTTTGACTCTGACGTTAGGTTTTGGTACCCGCAATGAGTACATATTTCACAATTCATGGTCAAATTCATAACACGATGTAGCGGTTTATTCTTGTTATTTGCCAAAGCTGAAACAAAACTTAACCCAGCTGTACTAATGCGGGTGGTGAGTCTATTCAGCAAAGCAAACTCATATGGTAAATTTAACATTTCATACATCGTTTTTTTGACAAATTTTACATTGACTCTTGTTATACAAATGACATCCGTTTGTTTATGCATGATATAAGATTTGTTATTTTGTTTTGAAATGTTCTGTCTAACAATTCAACTTGTGGCTTCTCATGCAGTTTATCCCAGGAAACTGTGAAAGACGGAACCTCTTAAGTTAGTAAAACCTGTTTAGTTTACTGAGATTAAGAAGGAGGAAAAATGAAAAAACAAAACAACTTCACTGCAAGCTTCTTCTTGTATGAAAAAAAACAACAAAAGCGTTAGTTTTTTGCTATATTTCTTAAGTAAACTTAAGATTAGTGGAGTGGAAATTCAAATAGTGCGACTATGAAGGTTCTAAACTAAAAGCTTGTCTCACTGTACATATTTAGGGTGCTAAACTATCATTTTATTGCATTTTTACTAATAGATTTTCCTAGCTGAAATCCCATCCCAGCGTCGAGTCAACCATCTTTGTCAGATTTAACACGCTCGTTTTGTTTACTTAGCCGCGATATTTTAAAACTTAATAATTTTTTACTGATGAATCTTTCTCTGAGTCTGGCTTTGAATGATTTAATGAATAAAGAGTTTAAACATCTAGTGAATTCCACATTTTTGCGCCAGTAAATTTTATGCTAAAGATGCCATAGTTTGTTGTTGCTTCTGGCAGTGCAAAAGCGTATTTGGAGGAGAGCCTTGTATTATAGCTATGTACTTTTTGGATTAACTGGAAATAGCTGTCAAAGACCACTGGTAGTTTTTTCGTATAGAATTTGTACATGAATAAGCTTGTTTGGAATTTAATAAGATCAAAACGTTTAGGTATGTTTTTTTTTTTAAATAATGGACTAGAATGTTCATCAAAACGAAAAAAAGATAGAGTGAAAGAAAAAAAATACTCAATCCTGTGAATTGTTACTGCAAAACTTCCGTGTATTTTACTCTAATTGATAACAATGAACTGTTCACTACCGACTATATATTTGCCGATTTCATGCTTTTGTGCCGTAAAGCCAAGTAAAAAAATTTCCGGTTTCTCATCAGCGATTACATTTCAAAATAGCTGTCGCATAACTTTTTTTTTTTTTTAAATACCAAAAACGTATGGAAATAAATGTGTATTGTCGATCTGTTCCGTGAGCTGAACTATAAAATGGTTTGTTAGCTGTGCTTCCTTGCGCTGCAGCAAAGAAAAAGAAATAAAAATAAAAACTTCATGCCGCATTTACATTTACAAAATGTTTTGATGAGAAACCCGGAATTTTTTTGTAATTGGTCTATTGAACAAAATAAAGTTCTCGGCCGTTCCTTAGCCTCGAGTGTGTTCTTAGTGTTCTCTTTAATTTTAGCTAATTTTCAGCCTGGACGTTCTTATATAAAAAAAGAGAAAAAATTGTAATCAACTGGTCTGGTAAATTTGTCATCCGCTAACATACAAAGACATTAAATAAAGCGTTTTGAGAACTTTTAGTTAAGATTTTTTGGCTTTAATCCGAGTTTGTTTGTTTTGTTTTTTTCAACTTTTTCTGTTTAAAAAATAAGGGTTGTGTTGCGTACTCTGGAGGAATCTTATCTGTTTCATCAGGGATTAGGCTTCTGGTATTTGTTTTTGTTTATGGAATTTGAGATTTTTATTGAATAACTATAACTAATGTCATCACAAAAACTAACTGAACTAAGAGACAATGTTTCGTTGCCATCTTCAGGTCATCGAAACGTCGAAATCTGTCCGCGTTAGTTTTTCTGATTAATCTTCAAGTCAACTGCGAAATTAAACTTTGTGACAATATATAGTATAGACGAGTGTGATATTACGAAAATTCAGAAGATAACTTATGAAGGGCTGCAGTGTGGAACTCCGTAGCATGCTCTTATAATCTTCGTTGTTTAAGGAGTGGACTGGGTACGAGAATCATGGTGAATCCAACTTCTGTGAGTAAACTAAGCACATGGTCATCACGGGCTATTTCCTCCCTTAGTAAGGCTGTGGGGGCGCAGATAGGTCGGATACCATCCCTAAATCCTGCCTCTGCACTCATATAACCTCTTTTCGTTCTTCTGCAGCCGGTCTTTCTAGAACTGATTTGTGTAAACATGGCCCTTTGGGGATCTTAAAATCCAAGTTTATTATCAGTTTCTTATTGTCCTCGGCTGTTTGAAGGACGCCTGAAAGGCGGTTTCTTTTCCTTACCTTGCATACGATTGATATGAATAGCACGCCAATGTTTGTGCTTTTGATGGACCTGATTTAACCTGTTTTCTAGTTTAAAAGCGGGCGAGCCTGGTTGGCGCAGTCGGTAAGATCTCTGCTTTTCGACCACACGTTCCCCAGTTCGATCCTGGCTTTGCCGAGATTTGAATATTCGTGCGACCTTCTTTTCCGCCTAAGCTAACTCAGCTTTCCATCCTTTCGGGGTTAGTAAATGAGTACCAGCGTCTGGTGGGAGGTAACCTGCGATGGGATAGTGTTCCGTCCAGGGGGAGTTAAATAGATATCTGAACAGACATAACTAGAATGCTTCTTGAAAAAAATAGCAAATGAATTACTGTTCATCAGCAGGATACCTAAATTGTGTGCAATTCTACAATTGTTTTCGGCTACATTAAATACTCTCAACGACTTAACACTATAGAGAAGCCGGAGATAAGCGCCGGCTCCATGGGCCTCTTGGCTCGTAAAAGATTTAGCTTTTTCTGGTTCCAAAGAAAAACTCGTCAAGAAAACAGAATTCGTTATGTCAGAGGAGTTATAAAGAATGGACACCAATTAAACCTGTTCGTTACAACACAATTTCCTGTTCACAGAACAAAATCTACTCAAGTTGTTAGAACAGAGTTTCCATTGCTACCAGCATCAGCTAAAACTCTTCATAGTACACAAATTTTAGTAAATGTAAACACGAACAGGGCTATTTCTCGCATTCATTATGTTGCCTCAAGTCGAGTTACAACAATAAAAGGATTATTTATCATTGATCTATGAGAAGAAAAAATATCTGTTGATGAAAGAGTCTCTTTCGCTTCTGCTTCTGTTTCTTTGTTGGGCCTCGTTGTCACTGGTGCTGGCCAAAACTCATGTGTCAAGAGCTATTCAGGACACTTAGACCATTTACCTGTAAGCTCATTTGCCTTACAGCCTCGACTTCCAACATCGATCTGCTGATTTATTGACAAAGTTGACATATCTCCATTCGATGAGTTCCTTCTGCTTTATCTTGTTCACTTTAATGGCTACAAATGTTTTGTAGGAATTCGAACTTTCTCCTTGGATCAAACGACGGACAACAGTGCTATAAAGTCATCCGATGATCGAATTCACTGGGTTATAACCCACGAGTGCGAACTTCACATTGGGTACAAAATTTGCAGCAACGTGAGGAGACATAAGTTCTAGTTGTGGAATACAGGTATTATTCGTCGCTAGTTCCAGCTTTGCGACCCTTTGTGGCTTACACCTAAAGTTTAATTGGCAATTGCATACACTATTGCCAATGTTCCAGATTCACCTGTGTCAATGAATACGTGTAGCTCGACCAAATCAATGGGTTTCTTGTAACGTGGAATACTGCTTGGTATTACAATCTTTGCTGGGAAGAACATTTACAAACTTGATCTATCGTAACAAAACTAATGAATGAAAGAGTGATGTACTACTTATATTATTGTTTTTCTCTTCAGATCAGCAACTTCTTGGCTTCCACATTGGTATTAGTATTATTAACGTACAACGTTTTTTGAATCTCGATAACTTTGCACGGATAGTACCCCTGAGTTTGTTCAGGTGAACTTTAAATATTCCAATAATCAGGCAACCGTAAAACATTTCTATCTTCCGGCCTGATCTAAGGAAGGCCTGCTTCACATTTCCAGCTATAAAGATGAGTTTCATTCTTTTCCGCACTAAAACCTTCTATAACAAGTTCTGTAGAGGAGGACAGGTCTCCGAGCAATAGTTTAGGATTATTGCAGTTTCACTTCACTGGCTTGTGAGGAATGAAAAACAAAAACTTGGTCTCTCGGCTTGTCGTTCACTTCCTTCACTATACCTTCGGTCACTTGATCTTGACTATAATTCCATTATTCTTGTTTAGCAAGCCAAGCTGTCTTTCTAGCTTCTAGTCTCTCTCTCTACTTCCGTATTCATTGCCGGTTACCCGAGGCCGAGGGCCTTTTTCCACAAAAGTGTGGTCTGATATTAACCTTCTTTGGATTGCTGCAGTTGCTCAACGAATTAGTCGAAAACTGACTGTTGGTCACCTTCTACATAAACTTTGTCTTCAAGCCCAGTCACGTCCTGGCTTCACAGATCCGCATAATCAGTTGCTGGCGTTCTTGTGAGGTACGAGTGAATGGTCTTCTCTCCTTTTGGCTACATTAGCGTCCAGGGAGTGTCCTATTCTTGGCCCTGCTTCAGTTTTGTATTCTCGAGACTCACGGGCTCTATATATGGAGCTCACCTCTCACAATTTCGCAGAACAGCGCTGCATGGCGTTTTTTCTTAAATCTTTTCACTCATCAGGTCCTATTACTAGTTTAGTACCTAAGAAAAATTATTCAGAATCTACAGTAAATAGTGGCCTTGCCAAAGCGCGGAAAAAAGTTCTTTTAGTAAATGATCTACAGGAGATAGTGTTTTCTGTTATGAAGAATGAATGCCCACTGAAGCTGAAAATCATTGACAACGTAGTTGAGTTCTCTCTCTTGATCAAACCCTAAAAACAAACTTTGTTACAAACTTTGTCTTCTAACAGAGTATGAATGTACAAGCAACAAAGGAACAGCACACAGTTGCTATATTACACCTGTGTTTGAGCTAAAAAGCTGTCTAAACATGCCAAGCGTTATAAAATCTTTCTCTTGGATGATTAATGCCTTACTGCAGTCTTTTGTCATACATTTCACGATGCTGTTATCTCTTATTCTTAGTTTTTGGATTCCTTTGTTGGCTCCTGTTCTCTCCAACGGTATGAAAATGTTTTGTATTGTGTACAGCTCCTAATGGACTTCTATTCTTGACTTGAATGCTTTTGTTCTTACTTTCCTGCTGTTTACCATATCTTGGTTTTGTATTTTCTTCACACCTTCGGATTTTCAACAGTACGATCAGGTGTCTAGCTGATTTGGTTGTTTTCGCATAAGCTTCATTATTAAGATTCTTAAGTCCAAATACTTGCTTTGTTCATGCTTACATAACTATAGCTATTTTCACTTTTACCAATTAAACTTGAAACGCGTTATTTTGTTTATGAAGAATTCCCTTGTCTACAATCCAAAAGGACAAACGAGATCGAAACAGTAAGCAGGATTGGTTCTAGAAATAGAAAGGAATCTCAAAATTTAAAATTTGTGTACTGTATTTACTCGATTTAAATTTCGTATTTTTAGTACGGCTCTTATTCGAGGGCGGCGTTTATTTGAAACACAAGCGTTTCTGAAACGTTTTAGAAACAGAGCTACAGAAAAGAAGCTTTAAATATACACATCTTGAACCACAAAATGTTATTAAACACTGCAATAAATTCCCAGTTTTAACGTAAAACTTAACACTGTTTTTGTTCTTTTCTTTTATATCCGTCATTTAAAATGGTCGACATATTTGAAATTAACATCGCATCGGCCACTGGCGTGCGGCGTTTATTGGGCGCTTATTCTGAGGCGGCGCTCATTCGGGTAAATACGGTATGCAGTTACGCGATTCGATAGTGTTTTATTGTGTTGCTAGTGACTTCAAACTGGTCATACTACATGAACTCTTACCGTACATGATATACATTGTAATCATTGCCGACAAAAAACCTTTTAAATCCCTAAGGTAGTCTGCAAGCTGCTATCATCTTATCAGTGGTAATCATTTCAAGTGTTGTTTAAATAGAGCATTGTCTACAACTTTCCGCTAATAAAAAAAATTCCTGAAAGGTTTCCGTTGCGGAGAGGTTTGCGTTTAAAAGCAGCAAATTATAGGTATCTGTTGTGTCAAAAGTGAAAGGCATTAAATCCTACATTCCGCATATAAGCAAAACTCTTGTACAGCACATCCTCAATATACAATCGCAACATCACAATCTTTGACTTACTGATAAATTATTCGAAAAAAAGATGCTAGCGTCGAAGACTACATTTAGTTCTGAAGACTGTATGTAGATGTGATAGCATCTAAAGCATGTCTAAATTAGAATTATCATTAAATAATAGTGATAATAATAATGATAATGAATTTTAGTCTACCGAACAAGTTAAAAGTTATATCAATAACATACAAGTATCGGTGAATCTTTCCTGTCGTCATTGTTTACAATCTGCTTCATTAGCAAACAACTTTAGGTAGCAAACGAACAAAGATAAATATGTTTGAGTTTAAAAATTGAAAAAGCTTGTCGAGTTTTGTCATTTGAATAGCCGTCTAAGTCCTCGAACGGGAAAGCCTCGGTTTCAATACATTATACAGAAGGTGACAACAGCGCAACGTTGCGTTTCTTTTTATCGTTTTTTTCTATTTTCTATAGTTACACAGCCATTTGTTGAATAGGAGCGAGATTTGGCATCGCACTTGGCAATTCTAAGTAACAATAAAATCCCAACCATTAACTCTTTATACTATTCATTAAATCTATCGCAGCACCATGCGGTCAGCGGCCATCATCGCGCGTCGTTGGAGGTGAGGAAGCTGTTCCCCATTCGTGGCCATGGCAAATATCCCTTAGAAGGAAGTCCAAATATGGAACGTTCTTTCACACTTGTGGTGGGTCACTTGTCTCACCTCAGTGGGTAGTAACCGCTGCACACTGTGTTACGAGCCCTCGACCTAATGTTAACATTCGTGTGGCTGATTATCGAGTTGTTGTGGGTGAGTGTAAAGAACTTTTTTTTTCAGCTACTGAGGCTAATTTGAATGAATACAAAGAATACTAAAATGGTCGCCATTTATGAACAAGACGCTCTAGGAGAGTATACTTGTGCCAGCTCGTGGATAAAATGTGAAAGCTTTTGAT
>ERZ1740055.583-NODE-583-length-10575-cov-9.586407_pt1 | contig 10575 bp, 8 predicted proteins | sample MGYA00581747_ERZ1740055 | MGnify/ENA primary metagenome ERZ1740055 (study PRJEB43018, sample SAMN04849739) | marine metagenome | isolation source: floating plastic debris | place: Pacific Ocean | collected 2008-08-28 | study: EMG produced TPA metagenomics assembly...
CTAATTAACAAAGATAGCAGCAGTGACATGATATCCCTTTTATAAAAAATCTTTTGTTCTTTATTGCTTCGTTGACAATTTTCATAGGACTTTTTTTTGCGCAATTTCAAGTTTGATAGTTAGTATCGGTTATACTATTTTAAAGTATAATACCATTACATAGTACAAAATTGTAAGTCACAGTTAATAAATTTCTTACTAGGGATCTATAAATTCAAGCATTTTTTTGCTTTTCTATAGACTCCCTCATCACATTTTTTGTATCAACTAATTATACATTGTAATAGGTGATGGAAGCAATAAATAAATAAATAATCAATCAATAGTAATTTTGACGATAGTTTAAAAATCCTCTCAAAATTTTCTTGTGTTGAAGAATATAAATCCTTACCGAGACTTGAATTAACTTCTAATGTAAATAACATTCCTCATCTTACCGATTCTGATGCTGATTTGCATATGCCCTTGGATATTAGCTTTAATTACTATTGCACAAATGATTTTCACATTGATCATGCCATTGTCAATTGTTTTGCTGAAAAGCCATTTTCTTTGATCAATTGTACCATAAGAAGCATCTCTGCGAATTTTAATAACTTAACTAATATGCTGTGAGCTTTCTCATCCATTTACAGACATTGGCCTCACTGAAACAAAATTAAATATTTCTAAACAATCATTTGACAACCTACACCTGCCGGGATACCGATTTTTATCCCAGCCAAGTCTTTCCAGTGCTGGTGGTACTGGTATTTTTATACAAGACACTTTAAAATTTTTAATCCGTTCGGATTTAACAAAATCACAATTTGGCTTTGAAGCCTTATGAGTTGAAGTTATAAATGATACACGATCAAATATTCTCTGTGGAGTAATCTATAGGCATCCCAATGGTAATACCAATGAATTTTTGGATTATCTTAACTTCGCTGTGGAAAGAATTGACAGAGAAAACAAACCATTCGTGATTTTGGGAGATTTCAACTTAGATCTTTTAAAGTATGATTCGCATTTCGACACAGACAACTTTCTCGATATTATGCTTTCATATCGCTTTCAACCTCACATCGTACAACCAACAAGAATTACAGATCATAGCTCTACACTTATCGACAATATTTTCTTTAATTCGATTGATGAAATTTTTACTGTTATCAGATCACCTTCCAAATTTCCTTATAATAACTACCACAATCTTACTAATAAGATTAAATTGTTTAAACGGGAATACTCGAACTTCAATGAAAACTTATTCGTTGAAGAATGCAAGTCAGTAAACTGTGAGGAAATTGTTTTTTTGGAATCTGATCCTAAGTAATACCGATCATGCACTAGCTTATTTTAATAGCAATAGACTTCTGGTTGCCTGGCTAGTCTAGCCCCTATGGTTATTACAGCCAACCAGCACCTAACAAATCATAAGTGAAATATAGTCCTTGTAAAAACCAGACATATCATTTGAAGGTGAATAAACGTTGTTGTTGTTCTTGTGATTTGGGGGATTGTGTTAATCATAAACTCTGAAATTTCGTTCTCTTGTACTTCTGCAAAGCTTGCAGACTCGGTCATTCCATTATAACTTAATATTATGCGTTATTGAAATTAGAGCACGTTTGTGACTTAGTCTAACATTATATTAAAATCATATGATCGATTTGACGAATTGCGCGCGCGGATTTTGAACAGCAAACGAAGGTTGCATATTAATCAAATTTGTGGTTTCTTTTAAGGCAAAAAAGTGATGCCGGAATGTTCAAGAGACTTTTTGTATTAGAAAGTCGTACAGCACTCAGACAAACGATTGGTCAAATTTTATATTTCCCTTTTATCTTTTTCACATTTGGAATAATAATTGGTAAGCCGAATTATATAAATAATTACTTTTATCCATATAGTCTGTGATGTATCAATTTAAGCTTGTGTTTCTTGCGAGTTAAATTAGAAATTATTTGGGTCTAACGCATGGCCAAGTTCTTCCTGTAAACAGTTGGCTCCCTTCATGATTTACTGCCTCTCTCGCGGGAAACTGTAAAACAAGGCATGAAAATGCGTTTACTGAAATGAATTGCTGCTAAACAAGCGTTTGGATTAGAGTGCGTATGCGTAACTATCGTGCAAGTTTGTCTAATGCATGAAAGTTCACGAGAATGGAATAAATGAGAGTAGTATAGGTAATGAGAGTTCTGGACCAGCCGGTGCAGGTAAAGCCACGCTCCCTTGCGATGATGTCACAAATTCAGCCGGGATCAGGTGAAACCGGATTTTTCTGTCCGTTAATTATTGTGGCCGTTAGACATTTTCCAACCCAATTTTTGCAGCTCACTACACGCTACCTATATCTTTATTTGTCATAAATCGCATACAGTTGAGTTTCAAACCTATGAAACTGTTTTTTTGCTTAAATAATAAAAAAAAGACAATAAGAACTCAAGAACAAATTGGTAAAAGAGGCTATTGATAAGGAAAAAATGTTTGGCTGGAATCATTTTGAACAGCACGTTTTCAAATTTTTTGGGCCTGTTTAATACAGGTTGTAATTTTACACTCGTTTTCCCATCTCGTTGGGCGGGCGTGGTTGGCGCAGTTAGTAAGATGTTTGACTTCTAGCCACATGGTCCCCGCTTCGACCCTTGGCTTTGCCGAGATTCGAATATTTGAATGACCTTCTTTTTCCGCCTACGCTAACTCAGCTTTCCATCCTTCCGTGGTAGGTAAATGAGTTCCAGCGTCTGCCGGGAGCTAACCTGCGATGGATTAATGTCCCAACCAAGAGTTAAAGACTCTCATTCGCTTAACACTACAGAAACCGGAGATAAGCGCCGACTCCATGGGCCACTAGGTTCATAAAGAATTTAGCTTTTTCTTTCTCTCATCTCGTGGTGACTTTTCCTGTCAGTAAGACTCGATTTTATATAACTTATCCATTCATGTCTCTTTTTCTTTCGTGGTGGCTGTACTCTTTTTCTACTAAAAGGCGGTGGGGTTGGGAACGGAGAATTACCTAAACCAGTGGGTGTATGGGTAAGCTCTGGGGTGATTGGAACTTGTTCTTTTTCATTGTTGGAGGATACCAATAAGGTGAAATTTCGTGAGCAGTTGCTTCTGGTCACGAAATAGCGGAAGTATATGCTATCAGCACGTGATAGTATGGAGGAGAGAAATTGATGTTGAAAATTGAGAAAATGTTGTAGCTTTTTCCGTTTGTCTGTGCCTTCAGATCAACTGATAAATCGCAACGAGTCAAAATTTGGTCCATCTCTTTGTTTAAACGGCTCATTTCCTTTATGACGAGTGGTTAGGTAATATTGTTTCTCCTCAAAAACTTTGCAATAGCTTCTGGGACGGAATTCCTTGTGGCCGTTAAGGTTTTGGATCATTTGATAACACATTGATATCAACCGACATCTAGCGTATAGAGTTTTAAAGTAAGGACATAGGAATTTCTGTCCCTCCGGAAGGGATACATCTGTTTGGCTAGAGTCATGACTTGCATTTTGTCTCTCGGTTTTTGAATAGCGCAAGACTTGTAAGGCTGACGATGCTTGATGTAAAGTAAGAAAAATATCACTAACGTTGTGGTGATGTGATCCTTCTGTGAATAAATTAATGATCCGTTTATCACTAGATGTTTCTGCATTTAATCTTCGACAACAATCAGGTTTCTTATGGCTTCATATTGGGACTAGTCTTCTTCCAGATCAACAGGAATGCATTTAACAAATTCGATTCCAGTTACGCTCTGTTGCATCTGCTCGTAAGCTGGTTGCCATTGAGTATAGCACCACATGATATGTTGAACCCAAACTGTTTTTTCCGATCCTGTCATTCCTGCCAACAAAGTTAAAAATGGATGTAGTAGCCGAAACTCTTCACCATCCTCGTACCTGTTAACTGCCAGTTGAGGTTGTAGCTCCTGCGAAGATTTAAACATCGCCTAAATTTGTGACATTATTGCTAGGAACGTGGCTCTAGCTGCGCTGACTGGTCCAGAAATCTTATTCCCAATACTACTAACAAGAATAATTGATTTTCAAATCGATATTTTGGAAGTATGATAGCTGAAGAACAGAACAATGTGAAAACCCAGTATCAAATGTCAAGAGGCTAGTTAACAATTTTTAAAAACTAAGCTTCAGCATAGGCATAATCATAAGTATTCTTTGTGTGAATCGAACTAACGTAAGCAGAAGGGAAGACAAGCTAATGCGCATCCATAATGGCGTTTAGCCGTGCGTTTCTTAATTATCCAACTAGGCGGACCAACGTAAGAGCTGACTGACATTTGGCTTTTGCTTTCATTACTGCAATAGTGATTCGGTCTTAGAGAATCATTAGGTGTATCATTCCACCAGTTTTTCTGTCACCAGAAAGGACCATAATGGAACTTAGTTTCCTTGAAGAAACTAACAAACATTTCGAAGAAAGGTTAAAGAAGCAAGGCGAAAGTATCCAGTTCCTTATCTTTACGATTCTAAAAATAAAAATAAGTATAAAAAGTTATGCTTTTCAGTTTTAGATCTTTTCGTTTGTTTATTCTAAATTGTAAAAGAAAAGGCCAAATTTCGTAAAACCACCATGTTAGATGACTTAGAAACACATGAGCTTAGCCCCGGTATGCATGCGCAGTTGCTATTTAATCGTTATGCTTAAGTTAGTTCGGTTTATACATCCAATTTTTATGCTTATTCCTATGTCAAGCTTATGTCAAAGTCTAAACTAGCCTTAAACTTGGGCGCATATCCCCAGAGAGTTGACGGCAGTGCGTGGAAGCTGGCGGTTAAACAATAGCAAGACTTCAAGCTCTTTATCGTATCAAGTCGGCTTAACGTCCAGATTAAGTGGTCAGTACTAGTAGTAATACAGAAGTTATGAAACTGAAGTGTAGAGTCATGTATTTGAAATTTGCACTTGTTTTGGGTTCAGTGTTAGTGCTCTAACTCTTCTGTTTCATAGTTTAAGACCTGTTTCACGTGACAAATTCAAAACAAATAAGATGACAAGAACATATTTACATATTTATCCATCATCGCCTTCAGCTGTGTAAGAACCCTGAAGTTTCGAGCGTTAGATACTTCTCGACTTCTTACGACGATGATCAAACATTTCAACCTCTAGTTGAATATATCACGCGTTTTACTTACTTGCCTACTCAACTCAATAGTTTTATAAGTAGAACCTAAAATATATAGTTTGCCCAAATGAGCATTTTTCTAGCATTCATGGTTGAGAGCCAATGGATGCCATTTTAAACTCTTTCTAAGACATTCCTTTCAATATTATTCAAGTTTTGAATGCTCTTTGTAACTACCTTAATATTTCGTTTTATTAGGCACAGTTTACCGTGGAGCGGAGAAAAAAGACGGCGTTCTTCTGATGTCTGCATACTGTGTATACTGTTGTGCGAGTCCATTGTTCCTGAGTTCTGTCCTCATGGCACACTTGAAAAAAGCTCTGGACGTGAGGATCTCCACCTTTATGGTTACTATGTATAATAGTATTAAACATCCTCGGTTTCACATAAACAGCAAATCTGAATCCTAATTGCGTACTGTAAACTGTGGGTTAAAAAACTCTCGATTGTAATCCCTCGAGTTATTAGTCCATCTTCCAGATAATGCTGTATGTTACTCTTAAACTTTGTTATAAACTCATCCCGAAACACTTTTGATTGCGCTTATAAGCCTTCGCAACATAAGCTTGTTTTCTCTTTGTTTTTTCTTTCTCTTTTCTTCTGCACCTCTATTTTTAAAATATCTGCTCGCTTTCTCTCTTCCTATAAACCCTTACAAAATCCCAGGCGCAGTTATTTAAGTTCAAGGTTTATAATATGCCGTTTACGTTAGTCACTTCCACACGGTCATCTTTGCGCCTTCCACTTTCAGAGCCCAGTTACTTAATCACCGGGGGCAAAGGTTTGTTAATGTCAGTATGACAACACATGCACTGCCAGCACAACCTACTATGAGAGACGATTGTGCCTTAACAACTGTGTATAACAAGTACAAATTTCTTACGGCGTTGTCTCGGCTCAAGGACAGTCTACAAGAAAATTTGTAGTTTATTAATTCCTGTAGAGAGTGTAGAATTAAACAAGCTTTAATTAAAGTTGTCGAAACAACTATTCCTGCTGATATTTAGGCACAGCATCATTTATGAGCTGTATTTGCTACAAGCACGCATGCGCTATCTATACTTGAGTAAGCCCTGCCTCGTTTTTGATTGGTGTTAGGTTATCGATTGGTTAGACTTTGAAACTCCCCCCAGTTTCCCGCGCAAATTCTGAATGGCCTAACGAAGAGTGCTTGGGATTATAAAAGCAGTGGTTACATTGTTTTTATGTAAACTTTTAAACTTGGTCAAATCTGAAAATTCAGTTTTTTTGTCCATGCCAGGTGTATCGCTTGGAGTATCAGGACGGTGTTGGTAGATCACACGAGAATGTGATTCAAACGTTCGTTCGAGTTGTCTCATTGTGTGCTTTTCCTGTAATCCTGTGCTCCGCCATGTCCTACTTTATGGTAAATATATACTAGAAAACGTGTATATAGCGTTACACGGCCGTTTTACACGGGTCAATTTGCAAGAATTTTTAGCGCAACACCGTATCCTAAAAAATCGAACCCGTGTAACATGTCAGTGACTTCGATTTTCGGTGCAGCACTGAGTTCGGCAACATGTTGCCAGTTTTTGAACTGGTTTCAAAAACTCGTAACATGATGAAGAATAATTAGAAACTCGACGCTTGTAACATGTTCCCATCGATTTTAATCAAATTTCACGAATAGTACACGATACGGTGTTCTGCAGAAATTTTTTTTTGTTGGCCCTTGTAACACGGCCTTTAATAACCTCGGATATTTTGTTTGGGTCTTAGTGGGTACTTGACGTTAGGCAAAAAACGAGACAGTCACATTAAGCGAAATTTGGTTGACTAATATATTTGTAAATGAAATGTTGAAAAAAGTATCAAAAACTAATAAAATAGTGCATCTATTATCTTTATTTGAAACATTGAAATAGCTTTTATTTTGTATTTATTTTAAAAAATGGTCAGTCGAAGCAGATACGTTTTTTACGAGCGGACGTTTTTGCAATGTAAGCGTTTTCTTTTTCTTTATGCACATTTATTATTGCTGTTTTCTCCTTCGTTAAAGCATTTTTTGTTTTTTCTAACCAGAGTCAGAGCTCTAAATAACTCGATTTTTAAGGCAAGCATTAATTTTTATCGAATAAGTATTCTGCAATCTTTACAGATTATACAGTATTATGAAAATCTTCATGATATCCGAGTGTCTCGATTTTAATCTTTACATCATGTAAAAAGGAAGCTGAGAGGAGATATTTTGTTGAAGAACGTAATTTGCTGGAGAAGCTTTTGTTGTGATTAGTTTTGTTAAATTTTTTAAAGTGGCATGGCACAAGAAACGCCACCATGACATGAAACCCCCGGGATGATAAAGAGAGCAAAAAAAAAATTTAAAAAAGAAGCCGGGACATTCAATATTGAGGCAAAAGTTAAGCGATAAAGATAAGGCAAAACAAAGATAAAAAAAAAACTGCCTCCTTTTTACAAGGCGACCTGTTTCTTGTGCAACAGATAGACAGGAGATCAGCAGCTACTGTACAAGGTATTCACTTGTCTTCCGGAAGCTTTATAAAAGCTACAGCTAAAAATTGGGTGATCCAAAACGTCTTAAAAAGCTCTCTAGTGCGTTGGACAGCCAAGATACCCATGCATCGGACTCCGAGCTGGGCCGAGTATAGGACAGAAGTCCTCCGAAAGCGTACAGATGAACGAGGTGTAAATATCTTGAATACTATAACACTCTATCACAGAAGTGTGATACAGAATGAAAAGGCTCAAACGAAGTTCTTCTTTATTGAGATAGTTTGCCGAGAAACGTAAATGCGTGGCAGCTCTGTCGCCAGGACAGCACTATAGTATTTCTACTGCTATTGACGTACGTGAAGACAAAGTGGTTCAGTAGTTGGCAAAGACTTTACAAATCCTCTTGTTAGATGATTGACTCAATTCTGGGAAAGTTTATACTTGGTCGATAATGAAGAAGCGCGAACTTCAGACTTGAAAAACTAGTAATAAGGTCATATAAAAGTATAAAGTATAGGAGCTCGTGGAAGACAGGCCCCTCTTCGAGGGGGCGTGGGGGACCACGGTATTACAGTATTTGGTCATTTTTGGTACGGTACGGCGGTAAAAGAGCTGTCAAATGGCTCGGTATTGCGTTATTCTTTCCATCAGTGATACACTCGATATTTTTGTTGTTTTGGTCCCGGTATTCAATAATTTACCCTGTTTTAGTATATACGGTACTTTGTTTGCTTGCACACTTCTATTCTGCTTAAATTTTTAGAAATATAACGTAACCTAGTATTTATGCGTTTTTTAGAAAAACAAAATTGTGCTGTTTACAGAGTGACTCTGACTTCAATTCAAATTTTTCAAGAAGATCGCGAAGAACTAAGCGAATAGCTCGCCGAAGTACTTTTCAGGGGCAATCGAGCTGGAGGGAGACCGGAGGGCAGGTGCTCGCCCAATAATTTTGCGGCATTTGCCTTTAAAAAGTCCTTATGAAAATAAAAGAGAGAAAATTTTGAAAAACTCAGTTGTGTTGTGTGTGATTTTCAGCAGCAAGGCGAATAAAATCCTGTCTTAGAGCAAAGATCTCGCAAAAGCGCTTCAATCTCGTGGTCTTTCTAAACACGATAGAACACGGCCTGTACCGATAACGTACGACTTATGGATGTGGCAAAAGAGTTTATAGCAAGAAATGAAAACAGGAAAGGAAACTTAGGTACTTTTACAGTGCAAACCAGATCTTTTACCATGATCAGTGGGGTTTTACAGACTGGTGTTGATTTCATTGCTATTTGTTACTGTTGTTGTTTTCAAATGTTCTAGCGTATCACTGTTTAATAAAAACAATGAACACTAGTTGCGACTCATATTCTAACTTCACTTGACTGATTCAACATTAAAAAGTTGCGCTTCTAAAGTTTATAACGCACTTCCCTTTATCATTATAAATTCACAACTATTTTCTTTACGATTTTACTATTTTTTGGTATCATGTCGAATAACCTCGAGTAAAGAAGTAAATAGATTAAAAATTTGAAAAACATTTGGCGTGACATGCATCAATCTATATTTGTGAAAGTGGAAGCTATATGTAGTAGTATCACGTACTGGTCCGTGCTGTACGGGTGTTTATACAGAAGTTATGTAAATTTGGAGGCTTGATTTTTTTGTCACGGTATTGACGATTTTCACGCACGGTATCGCGGTATTTTCCTTTTTCTGACACGGTATTGCGGTATTTGGGGGTCCCCCACGCCCCCTTCTCTTTGCGCCCATCACGAATGCTTGCGTGAGAAAACCTGAAATAGATGTCAAGAAGTCCACAAGTATCTTGTAGAGCCGAGGTCTTTGTTTGCAGTTGGCAGTACCATGCTCCAATGCTCGTGAAATGGTGTGATTCATATTCTCGAGAAGCTGTTAAAGGGCGAGTCCACTAGCAATGCTACGTCTCACAGAAACTTGCAAGTTAAGGTTGCCATGGTAGATGGGACGGAAAAATATAAACGTTTGGCATGCAAGATTGGATAAAGAACTGTCTGCTGCTTGCAGAACACTTCACTCGCCTCGCACCAAGTATGATGAGGACCAGGAAATCTGGCTTGTCTTTGACCGATATGTTTTACCGTCATCTTTGAAAACAACTGCTTGAACAAGGAGGCAAGGGTTTGGAGACCGTGTGTATTAATGTATTACAGCCTTGAGCTTATTAGCAAGGTACCGTTGAAGAAATTAGTGTCCCACAAAAAACCAAGGAAGAGCTAACAGCGTTTTAACCAATTGTTGTGGCATGGGAACATTTTCAGTTCATCTTAAATGTTACTGGTAATTTTAATCGAGAGGAATAGCTGCATGATAATATCAAGAGAAACTGAACACTCAGCTTGCCAAGTCGAAGTATGCCCGATACCAATGCTACAACGCCGAGATCTGTATAGCTGTTCTAACAACAGCGAGAATCAGCAAGATACCTTCATGAAAACGACGAGGAAGAGGAAGAATTTGATGAGTCAGAATCAGAATGGTGGCTTACGAGCACACCTAGAACTGTAAAAAGGACTTCACACTAGGGGCATAGATTACCTTATACTGTATATAAAACTGTCTATAGTACCTCATTACATAATAGCTAGTAAATTGACATCTCTAAGTCCATCAATGTCATAAATGGAATGCTTCGTCGGTGTTTCTACAGAAACAGTTTAACAAATAGATAAGTTTTACACCGTTAGTGAAAATAACTTATGAACTGACGTTTCGGACTGTAGTCAGTCGGACAAAGGACGAAGAACTACAGTCCGAAACGTCAGTTCAAAAACTATTTTCACTACGGTGTTATCTATTTGTAAAACTATCTCTAATCCATACCTGTAAGCTTCATTCATATTGTCTTATAAAACAGATTTGCCTAAAACATGTTATTATACTTTAACCCTTCAAGCCTCTAGCCTTTTAGCCAAACATATCGCCTCAAGGGGGAT
>ERZ1740055.584-NODE-584-length-10575-cov-7.792300_pt1 | contig 10575 bp, 4 predicted proteins | sample MGYA00581747_ERZ1740055 | MGnify/ENA primary metagenome ERZ1740055 (study PRJEB43018, sample SAMN04849739) | marine metagenome | isolation source: floating plastic debris | place: Pacific Ocean | collected 2008-08-28 | study: EMG produced TPA metagenomics assembly...
TTTTTTGGCGATTTTCAGCCTCATGTTCTTATGAAAAAGGTTCTTATAAAAAAAAGAGTGTAGTTGGTAAGGTGCCAGTCTATCGTGCGGGAGGCTTGGGTTTCGGGTTCAGGTTCAGGACTTTGAAATAATTGAGGAGAAGGTGCTGCCTTTGCTCTAACATCTGCAAATGTTAGACTTGCGCATCTTCTAGGATAAGGCCTCGGAGACATACTGTGTTAATTGATGTGTGTGTCTGTCATGTGAAAGTTCTCCGTCCACCTTAGAGCGGCAAAGATGGTGTCCCCAATTAGGGGGCCTTTGGCCAGCTAAATAGGATTTGACACCTTAAGAAAATCGTATTATTATCTTTCCTAAGCTAAACCAGTCTGATCTAAAGTTCCCGTTTTTGCTTTTCAGTTGCGTTCGCGTAGCTAAGTTTTGTCTTTTTCCTAAAAAAGTATTTCCATCATTGCTGCAGTGGCTCTTCTCGAAATGTTTTATTACGGGTATAATTCCCTCCCTCCCCCCTGCAGAAATAACACACCGTTTACTTTCCGACCCGAAACCCCTGGGCTGAAAATTTACGGTTTATGGTCGAATCTTATTTTGCCCGCGGCAATGTAAATACTTTTTGTTTCTTGCCGTAAAAGTTAGAAGCAGCAGCCATGTGGCTTTTTAAAGATTTTGTGATAAAATTAATAATTTGTTTTTATGATCAATTTCTGCAGATCGTCCCGGCTAAAAATAAAAATTATACGAAACGTTTTTAATCATTTTCAATGTTTTTAATACACTATTAATTCTTCATATTTTGTTTTTTTTTTTGTTAATTAAAAAAAAAAAAAAACTGAAAAAGTTTGTAGTGTTTTATTAAAAATTATTGGGCATTCTGACCAAGCCCTTGTTTATTTTATCAAATTTATCGATAATTACAGTCTTCTTGAAATTGTCAGTCGGCCAAATAGATTTTTTATTGACCACTTGACCTTTCTTGTTCAAAATTTGAAACATTTTGGAAGGTGCTTTTATTTTTACTGCAGTTTTTTGCGGGATAGAATAACGTGGCTGAAAGCATAAACAAATAGTCATTTTATTATAAATGACGCTCAGATCACTTTTTGTTGTCTGAAGCTGTCAAGCTTGGTATTCATGACCAATTGCAATCTCATAACAGCACCATAAGCGAGATTAAACTTTTAAAAACGCAAAGGTCTTAGCTATCTTTTTTCTACAGCTTTATTTTTGTGACCCCAGAAAAGATAGGATCGATTTAAGTGTTTCAGCGTTTTGCCTGGTACCTAGAGCAATCTAAAGAGAAGTAAATTTCGTCCTCCAATCCGTTTTTAAGTTCAGGAGAGATTCTGAAGTTTAGTTAGTTTTTTATAGTGTCTTTCTAATGTCCCTCGGCACCACTCCTTCTCCTCTCCGGCTCCCTCCTCAAACGTTTACTAATTTCTTCCTTGAGATTTGATCAAAAATCTCTTTCTCCCAAACATCTTTTCCAAATCAATGAAGCGATGAAACCAAATATAAAGTTTCAGGTATTATTGGTTAAGTGATGGAATTTGGCAGAGACTTATATAACTTAGAGAGTTATAACCATACTTCAGTTGATTGTTTAGAAGTTTCACCTGCTGTTGTAAAACAACTGACGTGTTGTATCTTATGAAATTGCTGAAGCAAAAACAATAACGGAAAAGTAAATCAAAATTAACCCTAATCTAGCCTTTGTTGGTTTCAGGTTTTTTGAGACTCATAGACATATTTTTAAAAGTGTTTTCATGAAAGGACCAGGACGTTCGTCAAGGTACGAAAGCTACTTAATATTTTTTAAAATACTATGCAAACTTTACTCACTTTTTTCAACTGTTTTTAATTTATATTTTAAATACCAGCGCCCAACAAGACAAGTCCAAACTGTAAAATATTGCGGTCAGCAGGGAGAATTGCTCGGCTAAATATATCAGTATTATTCTTATTGAATCTTATTCAGTTATTGAATTAAGCTTTTGAACTAAAAAAAACTTCGGGAAAATCTTTTTATGCCAGTGTTCGAATAGGTAAGATTCACGTTTTGGGGCGTACTATTGTTTAATCACGCAAACTAAGCTTTACCCGGACCCTAACTTCTATACGACTATAGTAATATACGCGATGAAACTGCATGCATAAATAAGTACGCTCCAATACGGAAATTATCCCTTCGTATATTTCTACAGTCGCGTGTAGTGAATCCATTCTTTATTTTGCTGTATATGGCTCGGGGGTTTATAAGACGCCGGTTTTCCGACATGTTTCGGCAGAAACTCGCAGCCGCAGGTGGCGGTCACAGATCGCTACCTACCCACAAAACTTTCAAACGAGTTCAAGGAATGAAGTTAAGCGTGCTTGCTTATAACAAATATATTAATTAGTGAACCTATTTTATTTAGGGTATGCTTTAATGCACCAGTAAACCGGCACTCCCCAATCCTGGGCATTAAGTGGGGTTTGTACTTTTGGGGTTTTTATACAATGCTAATGCCCTGGGTTGTTTCAGCTACATAATGCCCTGCTATGTGGAATCATTCCACCCATGCTATGAAATTAATTTAAGCTCTTTGTCTTCTTCTGTACTTCCTGAAACTCTCTGACTCATCTCTTCGTTAATCTTGATCTCCTTCCATTTCTGCTCCACACTGGTGTCAGAGCAAAGTCCATTATCATCTGGTAGTTAATATCACGCACAACAACAACAACAAAAATTAAGATATTTGCAATAGCAGTGCAAATCTTGCTTCTGGGCTCTTATACTGCATTTGTCAATTTAACTGTTTAACCCCCGCAGTACTCCAGGAATGGGTCTACTGAGATAGCATTAGCTTTCAAGATGTTCGAACTGCCTTTATTTTGCATTGTTCACCAGACCTTGCAGACCCATAGGCAGGGTTGCCATTAAGCGCCAGAGACCGGCAACATCACTGGCTATTTGAACATTTCACCAGCTGGAAATTGGCAAAGATAAATGGGAAATAAAGTAATCATTACAAAAATGCTTTAAGGAAAAAAAATAGATAAAAGTTTACTTTCAGAAAATCTCTGCCAACTTCAAATTGTATTGACAACCCTGGCTGGGGTCCTTACATTGAGTTTACTAAGGATTAGCTGATAGTTTTTGTTGTTGACTTCTACATCTTATTGATGCAGTAGTTTTGGATTCATATATTAAATAAGACCATTATTTATAATTTAGGTTCTGGATTTTAGTCATTTCTCATTAATAAAACATTTCCTTTTGTTGTATACATTTTGTAATATTAATTAGCTCTAGTTTGAAAAGTTTGATCAATGCTTTGGGGAAAGCACAATGTTGGTGTTACAACTATTAGCGCTTCATCAGACCGATTAGGGATTAACACTCCAAACATCAGCTTTGTGCTTTCCTCATGGCGATGAAAAAACTTTTCAACATAGAGTTGATTGAATTTACTTACAGTTGTACTTATTTTAAGTAGTTTATTTTACAAAACTATTCAACAAGCAAATTTTAACTGCATGCTAGCCTTTTAGATTTATTCCAATATATACACCTCGGCCTGAATATATATTGATTGGCTGTTAGCCTCATTTGAAATTTAGTTGGCTGATTGGATAATCTACTAAAATATTAGGTCTTTTTCTCAATAATTATACCCTAGAAGCAAACAATAGGTATTTAATATCTTTATTTTTTTTTTTTTTTCCCACAATTTAAAACCTTAATATCTTAACAAATTTTAATTTTTTCTTCACCTTTTTTTTTTTTTTTGTTATTGAGGTTTAGTTTTTGTAATGTGAATACATTATTTAATTTATTTATTTCTGAAATATTTAACTAGCTGTGGATAAAGCCAAAAAACTGATTTGACTTGAAAATTTGAATTGTTTTATTCTTAAGTCTTTTTTCTTTTTGCAAATTGATTTGTAATTGATATTGCCCAAAAGCATTATCAGAATTCAGCCAAAAGATGAGTGGTTTCCGATTAAAGGGTTCAGTGATGCATGGCCCAAGTGATAACCTTTTACAAACAAAGCAAACAACTTTTGTGTTTGCTTTATATGTGTCATCTTGAAGTGCCAACCAATGAAACAGTAAATATACTTATGGAAAAACTAAGTGGTATGGGTTTTGATGAATGAGATAAAACAATAGTATTGATTAAGTAGTAAGGCTAGTTGTTTTTTGGACCCACCAGTGCGATATTTGGCTGAAAAATATTTAAAAAAAGAAAATCAGTTTTCATCGCTTTTCATTTTTCCCATCAGATTCCTAACATGATCTATTGCTGCTAAAAATAGTAAATGCTAAATGGACATTGAATCTCAATCGGCACTTCATCAATCAGATCGCAAAATTTCGTGCATAAAGCTGTGCATGTTTTTATGAAGTAAAAAAGTTTGAGAATAGTCTAATCCCTCCTTGACTCTAAGAACAGTCTACAGTAGCTTATAAGCACTTGATGATAGTTTGAATTTTCCTGGAAATCTTTAATTAGTAGATTTTCAATTAACTAAGTGATTTCTTTAAAAACATTTCTGTTGTTTCCCCTGTCTAATTTTATTTTTTAGTTGGACTTGTGAAATATTTCTTGAAATGATGGTCATGCAAAATACCAGATACCTTTGTTGCAGACTTATAAACACAATGTTTCTCTGAATTCAAAAATAGTTGGTTTATAGTAGATTAGTGACAATTTTAAAAATTAGTCTAACCAATTATTACTTATCTACTGCAGCTTTTCCGCCTGAGCCAACTCAGCTTTCCTTCCTTCCAGGGTAGGTAAATGAGTACCAACGTCTGCTGGGAGCTAACCTGCAATGGATTAGTATCCCATCCAGGGGGAGTCAAAGACCCTCATCAGCTCAACACTAAAGAAACTGAAGATAAGCGCTGGCTCCATGGGCCACTAGGCTCGTAAAGGATTTAGCTTAGCTTACTTATCTACCATGGAGCCTCTCTTGCAGGACACTTTCACTTCCATCTATGGTCTGCATTTTCTGTCTATAAATTTCTGTCTACAACCACTTCCGTCAACATTTCACCCCCACAATACTCACTCATTGCTTGCGCATGCGCACGCATGAATGAGCTTAAAAAAAGAGTAAAATTAAAAACATGAAAAAATGTTACAGATTTAAAGTAATTACCCTTGTGTTTCAGTTGAAGCCGATAAGCCTAGAGACAGCCATAATTGCTTAACTCTTAAGATCACTTGACATCCATCATCATTCACATTTTAAACCTCCATTTTCCATACTTGCATGGGATCGATGGGTTTCTTATTGGCTATCTTCCACTCAGTTTGATTTTGTGCCAGAGTCACGATCAACTGTCAGAGATCTTCGATCACTATCCACAACTTGTGGTACTAAGTCTTTCAAGCTCTACCCTTTCTTTGTTGCCCTTCAGCAACTAGCTACTACATCTATGTATTTATTCACCACTGCTATATTATCACTGCATCTCTCTACATGGCTAAACCACCTCAATCTGTCTCTTCTAAGCACTCCCTCAGTTCTGAAGAAGGCTTCCTATCCTACAAGATGACATTATGCATCCATCTTATCATTGTCATATCATAGTCAGCCTCTTTCACTGCCCAAGTTTCACTACCAAACAACATGACACTTCTTAGACATGCCTTGTACACCCTTCCCTTCGAGTGAAGGGAGAAACCTCTACAACTCAAGACAGATAGAAAATCCCTAAACTTTTTTCATCTTGATTTTGTTCTGGCAATCACACTCTCTCAATAAAATGTTGTAACCTGTTTAGTCTCCAAAGCATCCTAAATTATTTTCTACTTGACCTAACAAACACAAGTTATATATATGCAAAGTAAAGTCTGGTTCTGCTATTTTGTTTGGCTCCTAGAAATTTTTATTGGACCCTGAGCAGCTGTCTCTAAAACCATATGATAAATTATTAACTTATTGAAGAAGTTTACTATTTTCACTGTAGGAGCTGACCTTTCAATAGGTAATTATAATCATTTCAGGGGGGTTGTGTATAATTTAATTCTAAAGTTCTAACTTTTGAACAAAAGTTTTTTGTTGAACAAAAAATGATTTTCTGAAGTGTCTACAAAGAAGAGACTCCTAAGCTCTTCTTTACTTAGTTTAAGATCTGGGTTCCCTTCGGAAATGTAGTCTACGGCAAGATTGACACATTCAACTAAAGGTATATTGGTGAAAAGACTAACTACATCAAAAGAGACCATAAACTTATCAGACATTGAAAGTTCCTGAATATCTTTGACAAAAGTAAAAGAGTCCAAAGCACAATGTTCTATTGGTATGTGAGGTTACAAGAGTTTACACAGGTACTTAGCCAGGTTGTAGTTGTATGTGCCAATAGAAGAAACAGTTGGTCGAAAACTTAAATCAATAGGTCAAGCATGTCAATTTAAAATTAATTTTGTAAAAACTCCATAACTCCGTGCAATTAACATTCTCTTATTACTTCTAATTCACTTCCAATTTGCCCTGTATTTACTACTGATGATGGTAAGAGACTTAACGAAACATGTATAGCATTAAAAGTGTGGCAATTATTGTTTTAAGATTTATTGTTAGTTTAATGATATCTAGACCCTTCGGAAACATTTTACATGACATCGCAGAGAAGTACGATTATATATATATATATATATATATATATATATATGTTGGCATGAAGGCACTGTAGAGCAGGTAACAAATAAAAGTAGACAAAGTTATTGCTGTCGCTACTCTGAGTTTTACGCGTTTAGGTGACCATCAGGCAACTATAGATATATTTATATATATGCATTCTGTGTTGTCTTTGAAGGTTGGTCTTTGTTTCATGGATAGTTGTAGCTTTTATGGTTGTACTTGGTGTTCTTCGAAGTTTTGTCGTGATCCTTACAAATATGCTTAACTACAAGAAAAGAAATAGAAAAAAGACGTCAAACTATGGAAGTGTTCAGATTAAAGACGAAGGTATGGTACATCAACGAGTTGCTCTAAGGTCAATGAAAATTGATTTTATGTTTCTCGTCCGCGCCAGTATGGAATTTTGCCACCGCGTGGAAAATTTTCATTATTCATTATTTTTTGAAAATAAAGATATAAATGGTTCATCAACAATTTGATCACAAAATCTTCGATTCGAATTTTTTTTTCGATGTTTGCACATGAGACTATCGCACTCTACTACATCTAGTGTAACTCTCTGTAGATAAATAACAGTTTTAATATGGAGAGATATTCTTCCTTTGGCAATCCATGTAATATTTGCATTTGCTGCATGTTGAGACCATAACAGCTTTGAAATTTGTACGATTGGAATTTACAATAGTCACAGAGCACTTTTTTGAAACAGCAAAACATATAAATCTTCCCAGAATAAACTCGGGGTGTATAATTGTATTATTGTTTAAAGGATACTCACTCTGCCCTGTTTTCTTCGATATCAGTGATATCAGCTTTACGCTTTTTTCAATTGGACCATACTTTTGTAATATTGAAAAATAATGAAAATTTCCCTCACCAATTTTCTGAAAGTGGCTGAGGAAAAAAATAACATCAATTTTCATTGGCCTAAGTCAAAGCTACTGAAATTTGCACAGTATAAAGCAAATTGATGTGTCTATCAGTTTTAAAATACCATTTTTGGAGAACCCAAACAATTCAGGTTAAAATGGTGACGGGTGATTACAATTTCAAGATGTTTAGATGTTTTTTTGTTTTTTTTGTTTTTTTTTTATCATTCTCCAAAATTTTATTTTCTGACGTCAAAGCAAGTAGAATAACTGCAAATTCAAATTAAGTTGTTTGTTAGGTGAACCATTATCTTTACTAGGCCATGTTTTAAAGACTGCTGTCTTCTTGTGATAGACTTTGCTGCCACAATGCACCTTGAGTTTTAAACATGGATCATGCAGCGTTTATTATGCACAGTGACCTTAATTAGATTGGATTATAATCAATTATCTTGTCTTTGTTCTATGTTATAGTATCTTTTAGGCTTTTTACAGTAAAACGTCAATGAAAATAAACTTTACGGTTTAATATGATTTTTTTTTTAAATTTAGAACGTGACGATTCGGCTACTCTTGTTGGTGTTATTCGTCAGAATGAGAGTAGTCAAAACGCCATTTTTAAAAGCTTTTTAAAGTTTTACCGCTACGTGCAATTCGTAACGTTTATTTTTATGTAATAAGCAACCTTCGTTCACTAAAAATCCGCGCACGCAATTGGGTCAAAATCGATCACGTGATTTTTTAAAATGAAATTTTAATTTCAAAGGTTTAAAAACCTTTTTCCAGATTTACTTAATACTGGATTTACGATCATTGAACTTGGTTTGTTTTATGTTGGCGAACACTTGGAAGCGAAAATATACAGATTCCAGACTATTTTGGACAACATGATCACGTTTATCAAGGACTACGACAGGTGAAAACACTTCAAATACTGGTTGAGTTCTTTTATTCTTCATTAAAACATTGAACTTACTTCCCAAAGGACTTCTGATAAATTCTAAAACAAGGTAATTTGTTAAATTTCTTTAACAGTTTGTCAAATTTTATTGCATGCCTCGCTACTTGCTCCTGAAAATTATCTTCTCGCTACTTGCTCCAGAAAATTATCTTCGTGTTAGTTTTTAAAAGTTCTATTTTTTAAATTTTTTCTCTATGTAAAGCTTTTTGTGATTTCTATTTCATTCTATTTGAACTTACGCCATTTTCATTATGAGAGTATATTTCATTTAAAGTTTTTTGTTTGTTCAAACTCTTGCTTCAAGATAGTTAAGTCATGTATCGCGCCTTGCATTGCAGTGAACTCAGATTGCGTATTAAAAGGGTTAATGACCGAAGTTTGTTTACAAATACACCCACACGCTGGGGACACAATGAGCGAGAAATTTGAATAATGCACGAAGCGAAGCAAACATTCAGTCACTATCCTTTAATTAATGAAATTTTGTTTTGTGTTGTTTAGGAATATGCACAAGGTTTTGTGATAAACCCCATAATGGCCGAAAAGTTAAAGCAGACAGTGGTGAAAATGTCAACACAGAGGCAAGGGCTGAAATAAAGATCGATCGAGCTAGCCTTCAAAATGATAGCTTATCACATATTGGGGAAAGTAATTCCATTGTACGGAGATCAGGCAGGATAAGAGAGAAAACGACTAGCACAACTTCCAGCGACAGTGGCTTCTGTGGATCAATTTCAGATTCGACCACTAGTTTGCTTAGCACAAGTTATGAAGAGAATATCAATGTAGACGGTGAAGTCTTTCAAGTGATTCCAAACGAAAATCATCCGGAAGGCCTAACTCCAGTGGCCCGAAGCAGAGATAGGGTTTTAGATGATGGCCCTGATAAAATCCTCGATTTACCATGCAATGTTGATATTAAGAACGAAGAGATTGATAATTATGAAGTTAGGAGTAAGGCTCGTAAAAACAGCAGGCGAACATATCGCAGACGAACAAGAATCCGTAATGAAAAGACAACTAACGCATGCGAAGCAAGAAGTGCAATCTCCACAGCAAGTGTTAAAAGGGCAGAGGAAACTCGTAGTGACACTAGATGTTCCTTTGATTCAATTATTCCGCTGGCATTAGAGAAAGGTGGGCCTGCCTGCGCAAAAGTTAGAGATCGAAAACGTTTTGTTAGTGCTGAAGGCGTGAAAAACTTTGAACAGTGTGAAAGCCAGATACGTAAAACAGGTGATCCTCTGCCAGAAAGATGCAAGACTAACAGATCAGGGCAAGCGGGATCAAGGAGCAGGTCAGACAGAGTTAAACGCGAGAAAACGTCAAGCCGTGAAGGTACTGTTCTTGGCAAAAAAGGGCGTAAAAAAGCGTCTTTTGATCAAGCGTCCAAACAATCTCAAAACGTTTCAAGTGTGGATACACCAGTCACCAGAAAAAAGGGAGCGAGGAATAAGTATCAAAGACGCAGCCATTCCTGTCTGGTTGAGCCTACTCCTTGTGCAGATACTCATTTTAACACGATGACATCTCACAGTGTATGTTGTTCGGATCACACGTCTGATCATACAAGTCGAAAAATGTCTTCTCGTCGGATCAAAGGAAAGGTTGCTTTGTCCAATGAACCAGCGTCAAGCATTGAAAGTATATCATTAGGCAAGGATGGTAGCTACTTTTGTAAAACAACATCCGTTGAACAATCTGAAAACGGGAGTTGTCCCGTGACATCCGAACGCCTCAATGGAAAATCCTTTTCTGGGAACCAACACAAAGACTCTATACAAGATGAACCAACGTCATTTGTTGATGGTACTGAATTGGACAAGGAGACGCTTAACCTTTGTAAAACAGCATCGTTTAACGGATGTAGCGAAACGTCTGAATATGACACTTCAAATGAAATCGGTATCAAAAACTCCTCACATAAGCCGGCTGATAACAACCAAAACCAAGGTACTCAGCTATATTTGCATTTAACCCTTTCAGTCCCAATTTTGTATTGCTAAGTTCTCCAAACTTGTGCCCATACTTTTCATTGAACAAGTTTGAGAGAATTTTACTTTTAATCTTCAGAAGTTTGCTTTGTTTGATCAATTCTCATTTTCTCAT
>ERZ1740055.585-NODE-585-length-10572-cov-8.176761_pt1 | contig 10572 bp, 5 predicted proteins | sample MGYA00581747_ERZ1740055 | MGnify/ENA primary metagenome ERZ1740055 (study PRJEB43018, sample SAMN04849739) | marine metagenome | isolation source: floating plastic debris | place: Pacific Ocean | collected 2008-08-28 | study: EMG produced TPA metagenomics assembly...
GCCTTTCTCATTTTTTTTAAAAACTTAATTTTTATAAAAATTAATTTAAAAAAATTTAATTTTTTTAAATAAAATTTTTAAAAAAAAAAAAAAAAAAAAAAACGCTTGAAATTTAGCATTATTCAAAATGCTTTCGGTTTAAAATGTTTAAACCTGTGATGTTTTGACGGAACACAGAATGCTTTTCACGCAATTCTACGACAAGTTTCCTTTCAGAAAACATCAGAACATCAGAAACAAAAAAATAAATCGTGTCACATAAACTATTAACTATTGAACGACTAATGTCACACAATACCAACACTACCTTCTTATGAAATGTGTCAGACAACACTACTGAGAATCAACAACTAGTGTCACACTACCCGACGTCGATCATAAATCCTGTCACGCACCTCCTTTCACCTACTTGCACGACATGTAACAACAAAATTCCTACCAAAAGTACTTACGCTCACTTCATCCCTCTGTGTCATACAACACCACCTGGCGTTGATAACAAATCCTGTCACGCACCTCCTTTCACCTGGTTGCGTGACTCGTAACAACAAAATTTCTCATATCAAAGGTACTTACGCTCATTTCATCCCTTTGTCGGATCAACTCCTTTTCAAACTGGTCCTTCTGTCGTATGACTTCGTTCAGCTTGGCCTGTTTAATAAGCTGCTCCTGCAACGTGGCTCGTTCCCGGTTTAGCTCTCTTTCGAGGATATCTTTCTGCCGAAGTTTCTCGGACAAACGTTCTCTTTCTAATCTCAAGTTTTCCTCCAGAGCATTCTTCTCCTCAAGGACCTCCACATAGTTACTGCGCTCTCTCTTCTGTTGTTCCATCTGCTGCAGCAGTGAGTCCCTTTGGCCTTGAAGAACCAACAGTTGTCTCCCAAAGACATCTTGGAGCTCGTCTGACACGGAATCAGACGTAGTAATTTTGTCTTGAAGATCCTTTGTAAGGAAATTCAACAGTGTAAAACACTTAGATAACTAAACGCTGCTAAGTCATTTCCCATCACACTAAATTCCTCTCCTAGTCCTTAAGTTTAACCAGTCACTAAATTCTATACCAATAAATTCTATCTAACAGTCTTATTATGCCACCCCATTATTCTTCATCATTTAATTTTATCATCTAGAGGAAGGGTTGTTTAGCTGTTGGAGATACTCTATTAGAAACTAGGTGAGCCTTGTTCAAAGCCCGTCCATATTTTTAATGGATTGGTCTTCGTTGATCCCATGGTCAAATTAACCCTGCTTTAAAAATAGCCAACTGGTTTACTCACTGACAGTTCTTAACTGTGGGAGAAGGATTTTTGCTATGACAACTTATAAACCATGTTTGGAAGCTATCGTTCAAATAATAGGTTTCTTTTACTTAATCCTCTAATGCTAACGATATTTCTATCACATACTGACTTATCTATATCTACCTCATATAGAGTTATATGTTTTATTTAATTATATGTTTATTTTTATTTCATTATATGTTTTATTTAAGAAGTAAAACATTTTCTCCGTGCCTTCATAGCCTGATGAAAAGGGAGGCGAACGTTTGCGAGAACTCACAAACTTAGCCGAGGTTTTCACCGGGCTATAAAGGCACGAAGAACATGGTTTATTTATTTTATAAAATTATTATTTTCTGTCTTAACAAAGAGAAAGATGATATACGAAGCGCGTATGTAACTTTAATTTCTTTCATGAAACTTGGTAAATTCCCACAACTTGGAGACAGCCAGCTATTGCTCACACCATTTTCGTGCTTCATGGCGCTATGAAAACACACTTGTAGACCAATCAAAACGCACGTACAATCCAAATCATTTTATAATCCCTTTTATTTGTAAGGAGATTTCAATTCACTTCATATTATCCTATTTTATATCCTGTATCGTTCCTTCTTATATTCATCTCTTATAATTCTCAACAAAATCAGTAACAAAAGATATCAAAAGGAGAGTCCGAAAACAAAATCGTTGGCCAAAGGCTGAATCCTTAGGGAGGGGAGGGTTGTGGGCAGAGGCCTGAACTCTTGAAAAAACTTTTTAGATTTTTTACGTTCTAAAAACTTTAATCATTATTTTTCGAAAGTATCCTACACTGTTACGGTTAACTGGATCAACAATCCAAAATTTCTAACATTTCAGGGATGTTTCTTTCGCTTCTACGTAAATCGTCTTTTAAGCGTATTTAAAAGCTTTCAATGTAGAGGTTTAAAGCCAGCAATCCATGGATCCTGCAAGATGATAAGGAAAGGCGTACCTCGATCACACGCTGCTGTTCCTGCATTTTTTCTCGCAGGGCTTTCTTCTCCTTTTCTAGTTCCATGCTGCTCTCGCGGATTATTGTCATCAACCTGTTCTTTTCCTCTATCAACTCCTGCTCGATCTGTTCTTTTTCCTAAAACACAATTCAGGGACACTTATCAACGAATCACAAGACAATTGATATAGTGTCCTTAAACTAAATCATTTTAAACGTAAGACATTCACAGGCGCAATTTCCTTTCCTATTAGATAAATGTTTTGCACAGAAAAGCGTGAATAATATATTTTAAACTAACACAAAAAAATAAAAACTGCTGCGATTATTCATTTTCCAAAACTTTGCTTAAGGGAAAAAAATAGTAAGAAGATACACTCAATGTCTATGCGTAGAAAAAAAGGAAAATATTAGAAGATTAAAGTGAAGAAGAGGTTCGAAAGAATGCGACTAAAATTTTGCACAACATTTCACGACCACCAACAATTCCTCCTCATTAAAAGCTATGCATTTACATTTACATTTTGGCAGAGCTAGCAATTTGTCATACATTTGGTTAGAAAAGTCGTGAAACTACAACAATTTCATCCCATAAATTCAGGGCACAACTCGAAAAACTTTAATCAAACGAATGCCTGTACTATGTTACGAAACACCTGGCCATGAGTTATATGTGAACATATCGACAAAGTGAAAGGGCGAATGTATAATAGTTGTATAAAAAAGAGATAGAAATGTATAAGTCATTAAAATATCCGTTACCTCATTCTTACACGTTAAACAAAACTAATAATGGTAACTTGAGCAACACTTAATGTTTAAATGACATGATGATCGTCATAATGTAAATACTATATATAACGCCTTAAGCGTCTGCTTATGTTACTACGCCGGTTGTCACATAATCTTAAATCTAAAACCTTGAGTTTAAAAGTACTTCACGAGTCACTAACGATATTCTTTCAGAATTAATTATTACGTACAACTGTGCAAGTATGCTCGAGCAAAATGCTGACGCATGCATTGTTCTACAAGGAGCATGCTCAAATAGAACACACTTACAGCCAGCGGAACCCATTGTTCTCGCCTCAGCATTTCAACAGTTTCCCGGACCTGAGTGAAGGTAAGAACCATCAGACCAACAAATACAGACGACAATGTAAACAACTCAAGAGCTTAGTCTAGCGCATGCGTACTAACACACAGTTACAGCCATTAATTGAGAATGAAGGAGATCTGCGAGCCCAACTCAATCATTTCTTTATTTTCGACAACTGGTTTACTGTAGAGCCTGAAAGATGAACTACTGAACAAATAGAAACTAGCCTTCTATCATCACATTAGCATCGAAATTGAGGTAAGCCTTTAAAACCTTTCAAATATAGGGAAATATTAATTTTCTACGTTTTGATATTATTGCTTTGCTTTTCTTTTCACTGGTCACCTAAATTTAATCCCAAGAACTGGACTATTTTATTCTCCGCTCAGGTACAAGAGGTATCATTATCGAATTACATTAGATTTTTTAAATCATACTGAAATTTTAAACATGTGTTGAAATCTATATCATCGAAAAACCTTGCGTCATTACCGCCTAACTAAAATCACATTGTTGTAAAGACGCTTTAGCTGTAAATTTCAACAATACAAGTTCGGTTTTAGTTGCATGTGCAGCTTTGACAAACTTGAACAAAATTTGTGATAAATGGAATTTGTAAAAACTACTGTTTGAAAAACAAGACGAAAACGAAATAAATAACAAAAAGAAAGCGTATGTAAAGTAACCTAGTCACATTTCTTGCAACAAGAAAAGGCAGCTAAACTTTTAAAGTTTTCATTTAAGAAATAAAACATGTTCCCTGTGCCTTCATAGCCTAGAAAACCGAGGCGAACGTTTGTGAGGATTCTTAAGCAGATCAGTGAAAATCCGAGAAGCAGTCGAAAATCTCACAAACTTTGCCAAGGTTTTCACGAGGATTTTAAGGCACTGAGAACACGTTTTATTTCTTTCATGAAATTATACTTTTCCAACTTAACAAAGAGAAAGCTAAGACGACATACATGTACGAAGCGCGTGTAAATTCTTAAAACTTGGAGAAAGCCATTCATATTGCGCACATCAATTTCGTGCTTCATAGCGCAATGAAAACACACTTGTTAACCAATCAAAAGGCACGTACTATCCACATTATTTTAAAGTCCCTTTTAATTTACACCTGGCACACACGGAGACTGAAATACGATTAAATATATTTCAAAATGAAAGTCTTTATTCACTTCATAGTTTTTCGGCTTCTTCATTGCAGATTATTTTTTTAGCACGCATTTTTAAAGTTATGTCAAAGACTCCGGTTCAGTTGGGGCCCTCTTTCCTTTGTTTTAAGAACAAAAAGGACTTGGTTCTACTTTTCTATTTTGAGTACAATAAGACTTAAGTTGGTTCTACACTTGTATATCGAGAACAAAAATAATTTGATTCTACTAGTCTACTGTTAGAACAAAAAGGACTTGGATCAACTCGTCTATTTTGAGAAAACGAAGGACTTGGATCTACAATTTTTTTCGAGAAACAAAAACTTAAAACTTATCTTAAATAAGTAAAGCATAGAATAACAAAAAACAGAAAAGTTAATAAAATTCAAACAAATAAGACTACCCGAAAATAAAGTTTTTAAAAGTTTTGCAAAAAAATTGGGTAAAATCTGCTTCCTTTTAATTCTTTCGCTTGTGAAATACAGGATTTAAAAAGAGATGTATAAGGCGAATCTTTTGTGACGTCATTTGTTTACATTTGACTATGAATCTTTAAAACTCAAAAGTTTTAAGCAAACAAACAGCAGAACTAGCAAAACTATTTCTAAACAGTATTCCTTCATTCCCTAAACAAAAATGACAAATTTTGGATGTTTAAAGAGAAACTTCAAAACTTGCTGCTGGCTGGGTGGCAAAACGTTTAATGAGCTCATATAAACTCTGTAAAATTTTGAGTTTTCAAAGCTGCGCCAAATACGCATTATTTGGGATATCGGACTCAAAAATCGCTGGAGAGCTTAGTGTTATCTTGTTCTTCCAATATCCGGTACACTCTGATTTGCAGTCCAACCAGGTGTTGAGAATCCTGAAATCCTATATGCTAATGAGGTAAAAATGTAAACAAAGATTCGCCTATAATCATTACTCACCTGCAGTCGTTCTTGTAACATTCCAAACTGTTGAACTGATTCATAATTTTCTCTGTCTAATGCATTTAGCTGAACTTCCAGTTCTTCTTTGCTAGCTTCTAGTTCTTGCTGTCTTGTCTCTCTCTCTACTAGTTCTGCAGCAAATGTTTGTCTCTCTTGCTGCAGCTCTTCCTTCATTTCTTTCAACTGTCCGTTCAGTTTTGCTTCAATGGCATTTTTCTCGTTTATAATTACTTCTACTTCTTGCAGTTTTGAATACAGCTCAGAGTTGTTCAAAGGGAGAGTTTTTTCGCCTAAAATGAACACAACTTTCTATTAATGAAATTAATTTTAGATTTTCTTAATTTTAAAAATGCCGTTTCTCGTTTTTTGAATGGAAACTTACGAAACCTTAAAACTGATCTACGGGGTAGGTCTTCCTTAACACTGACATAAGTGTTGTCGAGTTTTGATCGGATTTATAAAAAAAATCAACTTTAAAATATATGTCAGCAAGACAATTTTGTTAGCATCTCATATTTCTTAACAATTTGGAAAGGAGAAAAACAGAAACAACAAACAGTATCATTAATGAAATTAAATGTATCAATGTTAAAGGTAAATGGTTCTATTGCTCCGAAAAGAGAAAATAATAATGAAAAATTTTAAAAACATTTATGACGTTTCATTTCTTGTATGTCTCTATTATTCACACGAAGGCATTTCTCATTGATCCTTAACTTTCCTATTATCATTTCCCAACTAAATGCTATAAAAGTACTTAGATATACAATAATTAAACTTGGAATCATCATTCATACCAGCGAAGCCCTCGGGAACACCTTCCAACTGGTCAGCAGCCTGCTGCATCATCAACGGCTCTTCCTCCACCTCGATTCTAATGGCGGGAATTATACGCGGCTCCACTGCATTCTTAGAGCTATCCTTCTGATCAAGTGCCATTATTTCTTGCAGTAATCTATCTCTTTCTTCTTCGGTTCTTGCCAAGTTCTCTTGAAGCACTAGGTTTTCTTGTTCTGCTTTTTTGATCTGAGACAGCATTAAGTCTTGTGATTGGAGAATCTTTTCCTCATTTTCGTTAGCATGACGATCTTTCATTTCTCTTATTCTCTGTTCATTTTCTTCTTCTATTTGTAATAACCTGTTTTGTAAGCTTTCAAACTCTGACCGGCCAGAAAGTGATTCTTTTTGCTCGAAGTTTTCTTTCAACTCTGACAACTCCTTCAAATTTTCGGTAAGCTCAGAAAATTCCATCTCTTTATTTTTCGCAAAGTCTGCCAGCTGTTTCGCACTCTGTTCTTGGTGATGCTGAAGCATTTCCTTCAATGTTAGTATCTGACTTTCATAATCCTCTTTAAGTTTCTGAATGTCGTCGTTGTCAGAACATCTCTGCTGTATCATGGATCGTTTTTCCTCAGATAAATGTTGGACTTGAGCAGCGAGTTTCTCTACTTGCCCTTCCCAGTTTTTTTTCTCAGAAGATAAAACTCCTAATCTTTCTTCCAGTTTTTGAATGTTTTCCTGGTGGCCACTCTTTAAGTTCTGAATTTCTAACTCGTATTCTTCCGCTTTTTCCTTGCATTGCTTTTCTACTTGTTCTTGTGCTTCCTGCTGAAGCTGTCTTAGCTGTTCTTCCACATTTCTGGTATACTCTGTCAACTGTTCCTGGAAACTACTCATTTCCTTCGAATGTTTCTGTTGCAAGACTTCAACCTCGTTTTCTCGAGACCGTAGCTTTTCTTTAAGATCGTTGATAATTTTGTTGTAATTGTTTTCTAGAGAAACTTTCATATTTTCAAGTTCGTTCTGATGCTTTGCAGACTCATGTCCGAGCTCAAGAACAAGTCGCTTTTCAAGTTCCTCCGTTTCATGTTGCTGCATTTCAATATCATGTTGAAACTGCTTGACCTCAGTCGTATGTTCTTCTTCAAAACTTGACAAATTATCATCAAGCTCAGCAATTTGTCTGTCCTTTTGTCTAATCTCATTCTTAAGTCCGTTAACCTCCTGAATGTGGTGATGTCTGTCTGCTGTCATCTGCTCTCTTAAATCTTCAACTGTACTCTGTTCTTTCAAAAGTTCTTCACTAAGAGTTTTAAGCTGTGATGAATAACGATCTTTTAGTTGCTCAATGTTCTCGACGTTGCTGTGTTTAGTTGCAATTTCAGTTTCTAATTTATTGGAGACCTCTTTGCTTTGTTCTAACTCAGATATCAAACACTCGATCTGGTTCTTATCACGTTCACTAAAGTCTTCAAGTTCTTTTTTTAATTTTGATAAATCACTCTCGTACTTTTCCTTTTCATGATCAATTTGCTGTTCCAGTTCCTTGTTTAACTTAAGTTGTTCTGTTAGTGAATCCTTTGAAACTTCTAGCTCTTGTTTAACATTAGACAAGTCTAAATCGTAATCCTTAAGCTGCTGCTCTAATTCAAAACCTACATTTGTCTGTTTATCAAAGTCCTCCTGCAATTTGCTCTTCTCAGCTCTCAAGGCCATTATTATTGTTTCATGTTCTTTAGATTCCTGATTTATCTGGTTTTGAAGGTCATCATTTATAGCTAACTGTTTGTCAAGTGTGTCTTTTAGGTGCCGAAGTTCACTTTCGTAAATCTCTTTCAACTTTTCCATTTGATCTTTCATCACTTTATCTTGTTCAAGCCCAGAATCCTCGAACTGTCGACTGAGTTTCCCCTTCAGATTCTCTAGTTCCTCAGAGTGCTTACTACTAAGTTCTTGTAATTTTTGATGATAAAAAAGCTCTGACTTCTCGCTATCCTCCTCTTTTTGCTTATTCAACTCCAACAAAGCATTTTCTAGCTCAGCTATTTTATTCTTCTGTTGCTCATGTTCGTTCTTTAGGTTTTCAGCCATTATTTCGATTTGTTCACTAGAATGCTTTTGAGCATTTAATTCTTTTTCTTTCTCCTCGAGATTGGATTGGAAGACTGTCGTTTCTTTATTAAGCTTATCCTCTATTTTGTCCTTTTCTTGCTGAAGGTTAAATATTTCAACATCTTTGCGCTGCAAGTTTACCTGAAGCTCTTCAGTGATAGAGACTTTCTCACTTTCAATTCTATCCAGACTCTGTTTCAACTCATCGATTTCTTCATCCCTGTCATGGATGCCAGCTTGCAGACCTTCAATAATTTGTCTGGTGTTTATCAGGTCGGATGATGCCTTTTGCATGGATTCCTGATGAGTCTTCAAACTAACATCATTCTGCAACATGAACCAATGACGTGTATTTGATAGTTCGTCTCAGAGTATTGCTTTAATGACTATATAACATATTCTCGCCGTACATTACAGATATAGCAAATGATATTAACTGAAGTTTAACAGAGGTTACAGATGAGCCTTCACAAAATTTCTGGCAGCATCTGTTAAGATGCACATTGGGTAAAATGTTTTCTTTTTCAAATGAATAAGCAGTTGCATATTTTAAAGACGAATTAGAAATCTTATATCTAGGTTTCGTTACATTGCTTATCCAAACAGTGAAAAAAGCAATTACACAATAAAACCAATTTCTGAACATAAAATGCAAGGTTCTCCAACACTGCTTAAAGCCAATTAAAATTATATATGGTTCTGGTTATATGAACGAACCTACGTAGTTATTTATGCGGACCCTAGAACTTTCAATAGTACCTGGTTTCATTTTGGAGATTTCTTGAAGTATTCTGTATTAAATCCATTTATACAGCTAAATAATCGCTAGTCTTATTCAATTTGTACCAACAGTCAGTTGTAAAGTTTTGTACCGATGCATGTCACTTTTGTCCCAGGTTTCACACATTATTCAAATTATGCACATGTGGAGAAACTATATATAACTCCTCTGCCATTTTTTCTAAATTCTCTTTTTAGCATACCGAAACGGTATGAGTGCTTTAGCTGTATTGGCAGTTATTGGTTTGAGCTCTTGAATTATTATACACAGAAAAATTAATCCTGGCCATATATTAACCACAAATTTTAAAATATTAGCCATAAAATACCACCAAATCTGTCCTTAAGCAGAATGGTAAAAGCAACCCGTTCATGATCCACCTGGTTCCTGTCAGTGCGTGGTGCACAAGGGATTCTGGGTACACTATGGGTGCAAAAGTCTACCCAGAGTTCCTGCTCGCCTACAATGTTATTTGCTGTCTGCCTTTTCACTGCTAAGAACTACTGGCTCCTCCGCTCAGTTGATCACGTGATCTTACTGCGTAGCAATAACTTTTCAAAAATTGCATCAATATGCATCAAAATTTTGTTTTGATGATGTTAATAAAATATTTTCTAAAAATGTAATGTTTGTACTGACCAACCAAAACCAGAACCACATAACATCATGTTCCTTATTGTATAGAAAATTCACTAGGAAATGTCTTGTTTCTAATTATGAAGGGTTAAAAATAATCTCACATGCAATAACTGGTCCTGCAGTACTTTAATCTGCATTGTCAATTCTTCTGCCTGAAGCTGGGCTTCCTGTTTTGACTTGTTTTGATTCGTCTGTGTCTCATGCAGCTGTTCCTCAAGTATGCGAATGTTCTCATCACGGTTTCCTAAAAGTTCTTGCAGTTGCAGCAAATGATTCTGTGACAGATCGAGCTTCGCAGCTAAGTCACTGGATTGGCCACGGAAAGCCTTAACCTGTTCAAGCAAAATACATTACAATTCTGGAAGTCAATTTCAAATAAATCATGCACAGCTAGATCATCCAATTTTTAAGATGCTGTAAAAGTACAAAACATGCCATAAGAGAATAGGTAAAAAATAGTTTGTTCCTTTATCCTACTGAAACTAACTACAGAGAAGAAACATCAATGGCTTTAGGAATGAAACAAGACAGGTAACTGGATTTATGAAGGATTACAGCCAAACCTGAAAGGGTGCTGACATGCACAAAATGAACTTCCTCAAGCAAAGAACAGGCCAGAATTTGTAAGGGTAAGTGACGTAGTGATCACGAATTTACACTGATACAGATCCTCGAAAAGTTAAGAATGGAACACCACATGGTGTACAAATTTTATAGATCTTGAAAAGCATTTGATAGTGTTCACCATGACACTTTGTGGAGAATAATTAGACATTATGAAATTCTCATCAAAATCGTAAACACCGCAAGTATGTTCCA
>ERZ1740055.586-NODE-586-length-10566-cov-7.837504_pt1 | contig 10566 bp, 2 predicted proteins | sample MGYA00581747_ERZ1740055 | MGnify/ENA primary metagenome ERZ1740055 (study PRJEB43018, sample SAMN04849739) | marine metagenome | isolation source: floating plastic debris | place: Pacific Ocean | collected 2008-08-28 | study: EMG produced TPA metagenomics assembly...
AGATGAAGAGAGGAGCCTGGGGCGGGAGGAGAGATGCCTGCGGAGGAGGCTAGGTAACATCTGCAAATGGTTAGACCTTTGCGTCTTCTCGGATAAAGAAGTTAAACTGTAGGTCCAGTCTCTCGACCCTCTACCCATTGCACATTCATCATAAAGAGTAGGGTAGTGATCCCGATGTTGTGTGGTCTGTCTCTTCTACTGGGAGCATTATTAATATATAAAATATATTTGTGAGCCGCTGTAGCGGACGATCTATGTAAGTCTCTCAACTCGGTCAGCTCTGTAATTGTTTGTAAAGCGCATTTGAACATTTATATGGGTAAATGCGCTCTATAAAATCAATGCATTTATTTATGAAGTTAACAAAACCTGTTCTTGTGCAATTGTGGCAGGCCAGTCCATACTTTATAATATGACCTCTGGTGAATAAAAAAGTAACATTCCTCTTCAAGTTTAACCTTTTTTACACATCAGCTTTATCCCGGCTACTCATGCAAACGACAATAAAATTATATCCTGGGTGAGAAGTCATGCTTAATTAGCCAGATTGCAAGTTGAATCTATCTAAAGCTGGGTTTTCCAAAAGCTGGTTAATTTTAATTTTAGGGGGTTTGAGCAAAATTAAAAATCTTACAGAAATTTATTTTCTAAGTAATACTGTTCAGATTTTTGAGGGAAAAATTATTATACAGCTCGATTGCGTCTCTGTATGATTGGAGTCAAAACCAAGCTACCTTCCGATCACAAGGTCCCCAGTTCTATTCCTGGCACTGCCGAGATTTGAAAATTTGGTGCGACCTTCTTTCCCGCCTAAGTTAAATCACCTTTCCATCCTTAAGAGGTAGGTAAATGATTACCAGCATCTGCTGGGAGCTAACCTGCGATGGATTAGTGTCCCGTCCGCATAACACTACAGAAACCGGAGATAAGAGCCGGCTCCATGGGCCATTTGGCTCGTAAAGGATTTAGCTTAGATAGAAGCGGCGACCTGATGGGATTATGAAATGACTATTGTGCTAAAAACAATACATTTAGTTCGAAAGAGATGACAAACATTTTAGTTTTTAGAGTTAATGTTGTTTTTTCAATATATACTACATAATATCAGCGTGCTTGAGCATTTGTTTTGAATAGTAGTATTTTATCGACTTTAATTTGTTTAAGATGCTATTCTACCGACAAAAACTACAGTCAGGTCTAGAGTAGGGACTACCAGAGCTAATCACGAATATAACCAGCTACTCTACTGACAGAAACTACGTCAGGTCTAGAGTAGGGGCTACCAGAACTAAACCGGAATATAAACACTACGGCTGTTCTGCCGACAGAAACTACTGTCAGGTCTAAAGTAGGGAATACCAGAGCTATAGTTCCGAATAAAACCTTTGTTACAGCGGTATCGATCGACTTAGTACATGCGTGAGTTGCTTTTGCCTTGGATATCACGTCAAAACTATCTATACTATGTGTTTAAAAACGTTTAACTTCAAGTAAACAACAAGGAATTGAATTACGATAGAAATAACGAAAGAAAAAAGCAAACGCGCAAGCAAAGAAAAAAGGGAAAATAACAACGGATAGAAATAAACAAGCGAAAAGAGAAACAAACAAACAAACAAACAAAGAGAAAAACAAAAAACTAAAAGAAATAAAAGCAAGAAACAATGACCGCGCAAAAAAAATGCTGTCTATTTCCTTTTATGGAATAACGTACTTTTTGGTTTGGGAATCCGGCAATTTCAGTCGTTATTAAACATAATTTTCTATGATATAAGACTAGTTATTAGCGAGTTGCGTTGTCTTGTTGGAGCACGCTGATTTGATGCACCGTGGTCTCACATAGACTAATAGACCTGCGATTCTTTTATCCATAGCAACCTTGCGTCAAACATAACACACGAATCCCCTAACGCATTCTTTTCAATATGCCAAAACAAGGTTAATCAAAAAATGCAAATTTCTAAAATATAGTCTTTCTGGAGTCTACTATGGCGATTCAGCCCTTTGCCGCAAAAATGTTTCTGAGAGCTAGACACTTAAAAGTTTTGAATAACTCTCCTGTGGTTTGGCAACCGAGAGCAGAAGCCAATATCATTGCAACAAATCGATGTTGAATTACTGAGTCAACAAACAAATTCTCAAATTGACACAAAAAGCAATCTCAGAGTACAAATTGAAAACAGTTTGTTCTTTTTGTTTTTAAAAAAACTATGAACTGAGAGATTTTCAAGTTTGTTTTTCTGTAATGCCATCGATTTTGATTCATAATCAGTTTGCACAGCTAGAGGCAAAAATTTCCTCAGCAACTAATTTTAGTAGCCGCACATCACTCCTCAGGAATTTGTTCTCTACGTCAGCAGTTTTTAGGGGGGGGATCATTTAGAACGAAAGTACCATCACTAATGTAGCACTTGAACAATGACTCTTATTCATTGCTTGAGTTTTTTGTAACTCCAGTCAAGAGTTGTCGGCTTGAAATTACATTGAACAGGAAGCATGATCAACGTGTCTGTTGAAACGTATTAAACTACGCATGTCTCTATCCATTGGCACTTTTTCCGTACGTCATCAATTTTAAGGGATGGGAATCATTTAGAAAGAACGTAAAAACCTAGTTTGAACTTTATTAACTGCAATAATTAATAGTTTTTCATCACTTAAGGTTCCACTTCGAGCATGCTTCAATATTTTTTGCAACTGCTTTTAAGAGTTGTTCTTGAAACTTAATGAAACATTTTTAAAGAATACAAACTATATCTCATTAACCCTCAAGAAAAATGGTCACATGACAAGTGTTTATTTTCATCATATTATCGTCAGTGTCAAACCAACCGACCACCATCATTTATCATAATACTATCATCATCAACTAAACTGGAGCTAAATCATTTTCAAATCTCGCATGTTGGCGAACCAGGCGTGGGTACAGTCTATTTACTTTTTAGTAAAAATAAAAAGCTGGTTCAACTTTCATTGTCAACGCTATCATCACCATCATCATTAACATTGTTATCATTAAAACTCTTAGCTATTATCATCAACACAATCTTATCATGATTGGACTTGAGGCTGTTTGATAGCTATGCCATGGGGTTGAGGCCCAAAAAGGCAGAAACAGGTGCCCAGGGCTACTAGCATTCAGGCTTACTAATTTTTCTTGATTTACTGAGGGGTACCAACGTGACCTTAGATAATCACTAAAATTCAGGCTCACTATTTTTTATGGTAGATTTACTAAGGAGTAATGTCCGCTACCAACGCGGCCATCTTAGTGGTTTCTAGTTTTCTACGTATACGAGTTCCATTTCCTGATGAGTGAGAATTTCTGTCCTCACGAAACAGATCTGTAGAGCTTAATTAAAATTACCATCATTTCACCAAATTGATTACTATATACTAGTGCGTATGTGCTTCTATACTTCATGTTTATCCGTCATCATCACTGGTTTCTTTTTCTTCTTCCGAGTTCGTCGTTAACTTTTTCCTTTTTTCTTCCTCTATTTCGTCCTTTTTTTAATTTTCATGGCGTGCTTTACATTTTTCTGAGACCTTTTTTTATGAAAATAGCGAAACAATGACGCATACATACTTCCGAAAGCAGTCGAAAAACGTTTTCATTCGGAAGCATCAGTATCGCCACACGATCCACCGCATGGATATTCTTCAGTTCGTCCAGGCTCGGTCAATGCTAATTGAATCGTTTTTAAAATGACATTTTTAGACTTATGTTCGAATGTAACCGGAATCCACTATAGCTAATTTAGATTTAAACACCAATATATTGTGCTGATATTTTATCTTGTAAATAAAGATAGCGGTGAACCAATATTTGACGCATTCTCACATCCTTTGGGCAACTTTTAACCCTCCCGGTTTGCTGTATTGTAAGAATGATGAAAATTATAAGTATACAGATATATCAAAATTTTACTTGAAGCTTGAACGAGATTTCAAGCTAGTTCGTGTAACGCTCATTGTAACGGAATATAAATTATAACTCTATCTTACCAATATTAATTCGTCGGCACGCATTTGGTAACCTTTAGAAAACGAATGATTTATTGTGAATATTGACGTTGTTCAAAGGCTGCCTTTTACTTTTAAAGAACTAAAACCTGAGAAACAATGAAAGCCTGAGACACAGTCAAGCTTGCACGAAATTTTCACCAGGCTATGGAGGCACGGAGAACATGTTTTTTTTATTTTATATAATTATTATCTTCCATCATAACAAAGACAAAGACGATATACGAAGCGCATATGTGTACTTTAATTTCTTTCATGAAACTGTAAATTCTAACGACTTGGAGACAGCCAACAATTGCTTACGTCATTTTTGTGCTTCATAGCGCTATAAAATCACACTTGTTGACCAATCAACACTCTCGTACTATCCAAATTATCAGTTTAGATTTATAAAATGAAATTTTGAAAAAAAAATGCGTAATTGTGATCTGCACTGCATATCTTTGCGTATACGTTTGCCGGTTTCGAATTATCACGGATAAGTTTGATAAGGTTAACGTTTAAAGCGAACTAGAAATTTGTGTTAATAAAAAGTTTGGTGTTGATATATAAACTCTTATATAATTACTCTTAATTTAATGAATCGTTTTGATAAATTTTTATACCAAAATATTAAATGTTTGCAATGACTCATAATCAATTTTGTCAGGTTCAAAGTTAAAGGTGCAGTTGTAAGACGAGTAAAGGTAGCACATGGTCGCATGTCGTAAATACAAATTTTTTCCGAGTCATTTTGCTCAAAACTCTGTATTGAATTTATCAATTTTTAACTTTCCTGCTCGTGAACTTTCTAAGAATAAGATAACGAAGAAAACGTTTTTTAAAAAATATCTTGCACATTCTCTTTAGTTCCAGCCAAAAAAAAAACCGCTGGAACTTTCTTCTCTGCGATTTACTGCCAACGCCAAAGAGATATGAGATAGAGCAGCTTTAAAAAAAGTACAGAGCAAACAGTGTTCCATCATGAATCTAGAGTGGAGATGGAAATTACGCAATGAAAAATAACAGTAATGCGATATTTCATTGTTTACTCTAGAGAGAGATTTTACAGTGATTTTAGTAATAGTACGGATTTACATAACAGTGATGTTAAAATCCGTACTCTTTTTCGCTGTTGCAAATATTGTATGCCGAAGATAGAATGACAGAATAAAAACTTTCTTATCGACAAAAAAAAAAATTCTGACACAGTTTCTCAAAATAAAATTTCTAAGAAATAGATTGCTGGACGAGGTTCGTAGGCGGCAGAGAGAGAGCACAGTTCACAAACAATATCAGTTATTGTCTAAATTTTAAGCGGGCCATCTTTAGTTCTTTAGATGCAATATCAATTCGTTTAGAAGCCCACCTGTTCTATTTTTCATCATTGTTTACGTCGGCGTTTTTAAAAGTGAAAAGTGAAATCCTGTCACGATAGCCACAAGTCACTTAACACTCAAACGTTGCAAAGTCAGAGTGCAGGCCTATTTGTAGTGTTGCAAAAGAATAGCGAGGGATCACCCTTCGAAGATTGCATCATAATAACCGTGCTATCGGTCCCAGTCGATCGTTTAACAAACGCTCCCTGCAATATATAAAATATTTCTGAATATCCCCGGGGTCTTGAATACAAATGACCTGCGTTCGAATTTAAAAAAAAAAACATTTCTCCAAAACAGGCAAATGAGTTTCACCGGTACAGCATCTTTCTAATTGATTAAAGAACTTATCAATATTATTTGGAAGTGATTTGTACTTTAAAAGTAACTTTTAATCTGTCTGTGTCACGTTAAGCGGATGTTGCAATTTATGACAATCACGAAACAAAAATACTTCATTTAGTTTTTGCTAAAATTAAGTACATTTATTCATTTTATTTCAGATCCTCGTTTTTTAAATAATTGATTTAAGTTTTTGAAAGAAAATGTATTGTATTTATGAGATGAATTAAAATAACCTGGAATTCATTTTTGTTGTAATTGGAAGTGGATCAAACAACCAGCGAATTTCGGTAGCTCTTTTAAGTCGAAGTCGCCTCCGAGAGTCTCAAGTTTTCGAAGGAGACTTTGTTGAAGGAACTTCTAAAATTTGTTTTTAATGAATGTTTTGAAATCTCAACCTGTTCTTAAGTCACCATTGTGGAAAATTAACAAGTCTCGTCACGAGCATCGCTTAACGGGTCAGGCGATGTTGTGATCTCAAAAAACAAATTTGTTTTTGCTATTATGCTTGAATGCTTTTGTGCCCCTAGCGAGTTCCGCTTACATTAGCAATTCATAAGTGTGGAATTCAAAAGAAAATTAGCTTTACATAAAAGGAAATACACTTCTATTGACAATTCCAGCGTTGCATTCAGTCAACCTTTCTAGAAACTTCCAAAAATAAAGATGACGATGAGTGGCTGTTCGGTTGAAGGTATATAGGTCAGCGTGTCTTGATCAACCTACCAGAAAGTGATTTTGCGGCAGTGTGTGAGGTTGTACAATTTGTCGGAAGCTCTAGTTTGTAAGTTTCCTTTGTTAAAATGGTTTTGCCGCGTGTAAACCCACATTTCAAACCGCTTTCACCTTGTTTGAAGCGACGAAATACACATGGCGAAAATGACAACAAAGATAGGAAATCTGTACGGTGGTCGGGTAGCTTGGAAGAAATTCATTATATTCCCCCTCGCGAGAAAAAAAGCTCAAAAAAATCAAGAGAGCAGGTTAGAAACGACAGAGATATGATTGACGAACTGCTTTTCGACTTAACTGCTCCTATTGCAACAGCTGAGGACGATTCATTGAGTGTTTCTGACTGTAGCGACACATGTTCTTTGGACTCCGAACAAAGACAAAGTACAATTTCGGGTGGCGAACGTGAAGCTCGCGAGCTTGAAGAGTTTGAAAGTTTTGAACTGGAATTACAGCGATTACATTTGAACGCAACAATGGCAACATCGAGTTGTGGACTAACACAAAAACTGGAAGAAATGGAAGAAAACACATTGAAAATTATAAGAGATTGTGAGTTGGAGTTACACAGCTTGGATATTACAGTTGAAAAAAAACTAGAAGGAAAAAACAATGAGGCCGATTTACCATCAAAGGCAGAAATTGCGAGACTGAAAATTCTAGAAAAAATTTTATTCAACACTTCTCTAAGAAGAAACAAGAAGTTGTTTAAAGACAGTAACACCGGTTCAATGGACGGTGAAAACTCCACCAAGGACTCGAAACCAACAGTTTCGTGAAGAAAAAGAACCACGAAGCTTAGTTGCTCAACAAGATAAGGTTCTTTTTTCGAAACACCACACATTAAGTGATTTTAAGTTATTGCTTACGCAAATGCATTCATATTAGCACTCGAGGTTATTACGTTTTCGTGTTTGAATCAAAGCTCTTAGCAGGAAATAGATAATTTATGTGTTCTTTGTTAGGATCCTGTTAATTACATGGCCATTAAGAATTGCTGTAAAGTCTGTATTGAAATGGTGTCAACTTTCAGCAGTTAATTGCATCTAAAACTTAGAGTAAAAGTTGATTCATCAAAGATGGAGTTCTTATATATGCTGGTACTTATTCATAAAGTTAATTAAGTTTCGAAATGTTTCCAGCAGCGATACAAAAATCTAAGGTATCCTACAAATTAGCTAATATTGGACTTTTGTAAACTATCTCAGGAACTTTTTTTATCTTACATAAATAGCTGGCAAACGTTAGTCTCACACATAAAATGCAGTGACTTTTTAAAATTTTCCAATAGCAATATACCTTATATTTCGTGAATATTGTTGTCTATTGTCGTTCACTAACTAAAATATGCAAGTTTAACAAACTGCCGAGATTGCAAACCTTTGACTGAAACGTCAATCAAATTGAGATACATTATTTTTAGATTGTTTAAAAATTTGAATTGCATATAAGAAACTAATTTTTAAGAATAGTAAAAAATGAAAAAAACATCAAATGTATATAGATCAAGCAAACAATGAGGTTTAGTTTCTTGGTGTAAAGAGACTGTAAATAGACTAGTAATGTTCCAGAAGAAATTGCTGATGCATTTTCAATAAGATGTGATGTTTTATCACTGATTGTTATCATGGACATGTCACGACAGAGTTGTCACAGTTTGTGTTTAGATAACGCTAACCAAGTTCCCGGAATGTAGAGGAAATGTAAAGTTATTTTTTCCGATTATGACTTGAAAAGGTGGCAACGATTGAACGCTAGAGTAAACACGAATGAGCACGAGTTAACAAGAATGTAAAGTAAAAATTGTATTATCAATTGTAAAAATGTATTAAGAAAGAAAAGAAATTGATAGAAATAGAATATGAAAAGAAAGAATCGTGTCTTGTATTCTTTTATTCCACGAGGATATAACACGATGGCAGATGGAGGTCAAATAATGAGATTCAAACTAGATGCTAATGAGATTCTTTTGTATAACTGACCATCATGTGCGCTGAACTGGAAACTTATGAAACCCACCAATTACAGTCCTGTAAAACAATGGACAGAGACATTTTGTTTTACTCTTTATTAGGGTTTGATATAATAAAAAACTTTAATTATATGAACCAAGTAAATATATTTTACTTTATATATTTTTCGCATGGAATCCAAATTACCATGAAGGAGAAGGGGGCCTGGCACTGGTGCAAAGTTACGTCACAATTCAAAATGGTGGCTTGCGAGAAACTCTTAACAAAACTCACTGGGAATAAACTATAAACAAAGAATTATCATTGCGAGCTGTTAATATGGACCAGAGGTAAGGAAAAGTAGTATTTTAAATCAATATTGTTGGAAAGTGCAGAATCCCTTAATTCTTAAAGTTAGATAAGGGATTAAAGCCAATTTAGTTACCAGATTGGTTTTACTTAATATACGGTGTTCGACTGTTCGAAAGCAACTGAAAACACAAAGATTGTTTACCTCTCGACTTTATTTAGCTCCCTCTTGCAAAAACTTTTAAAAGCCTACTGACATTAGTATAGACCCTATGCCAAAATGGTGGCGATTTTAATATTCTTTTGTCTACCTTCAAATTAGCCCTACTAGCCTCGTTCTTGAGTTAAACTTTCAAAAAAATATCTTACCACAAACGAGGCTAGTAGGGCTAATTTGAATGTAGACAAAAAAGATATTAAAATCGCCGCCATTTTGGCATAGGGTCTATAAACCCCTCTATGCTCTTTAAGTTGTAGAAGATTATTACATATTCATTGTTTTCTAAGTTTTGTTGAATTCAATCACTGCTACAGTACAATACATAACATTACATTTTACTCACCTAGCGAACTTGAGCTCTCTTTTGCATTAAGTTATTTGAACCATTTGTCTATTGACAACTTACAGCACCGCATGAGTTGTAAATATTTTAATCTTGATGATGGAGAGGATGCCGAGACGTCGAATAAATCTTACCGTTTTATATTTGCTCATGTGTTAGCAAAACTTTATTGATTTACATTTTGATTGTTCCAACAATATTTTGTTTTAGTGATAATTCCAATATGCATGAAGAGTGTTTGGTCAACATGATTATGTTTAAAGTTGGCATTTGTAAAACTTTCTAAAAAACTTAAAAAAAAAAAACATTACAGTGCAACAAAAAAAGATTTGAGATTAGTTTGCTCAGTTGGCCAGTACATTTCATTTGCCCCACTTAAATTATTACTATGGCTAGGCTTTCCACTTAAATAGGACAGTGATGAAAAAACGCAAAATTCTTGTGTTTTTCGTCGCTATCTTGAATCTACCACGTACTTGCCACTTTTTACAACATCCAATATGGCGGCATGTATGGAGATCGGATGACAAAAATTTGGCTTTTAAGTTAATCAATGCTTTTAACTCCTTGTTTTGTTCATCTTGCAATCGTATTATTTATCATTTTTTTGCTTGGAATTCCCACTTACAAGACTATATTGAAGTTTGTTTCAATTGTCTACAGGGCGATCAAACTTCCATTTGCACTTGCCCAGTGGAAAAATTTACTTGCCCCGAGCAATCAGTGCTGGTTATTTTCCAGCATTGGTGCATTTTATTTTTTTAAAAAATGAATCTTAAATTTTTTTTCAAAATGGCATTTCAGTTTTTCGGAAGCTTGTTCGGTGTACCATGAATGTTGTTGTGGAGATGAACTTTAAATGCAAATCGTCCGCGCCCTGTTTGCCAAAAAAAAACAAAGTATATTGGAAACTAATTCTTAACATGAAAGTTAAAGCGTATATATTAGTTGTGGGTTTTTTGTTTGTTTGAAATTTCCTTATCGTTCTAATGGTAATGGCAAAAAAGCAGTTCGATTACGATTTTTTTTTTTCATGGTGTAATTTGAGTTTACAGTTTGAAAAATCATTTCCGGTCTCATCTTGACCGAGCGTGCGCGATGAGAGGCTGGTAACTACCAAATTTTTTTTCTGGTCCATGATGTCAAAAGCAGAATTTAGTATTGAGAGTCCGGTCCGGTTTTTATAATTACGTTCTAATGATGACCTTCGATTGTTTTCCGTCTAAGCTAACTCAGCTTTCTATCCTTTCAAGGTAGGTAAATGAGTACCAGCGTCTGCTGGGA
>ERZ1740055.587-NODE-587-length-10556-cov-7.168270_pt1 | contig 10556 bp, 2 predicted proteins | sample MGYA00581747_ERZ1740055 | MGnify/ENA primary metagenome ERZ1740055 (study PRJEB43018, sample SAMN04849739) | marine metagenome | isolation source: floating plastic debris | place: Pacific Ocean | collected 2008-08-28 | study: EMG produced TPA metagenomics assembly...
CCATCCGAATGTCAATGACAGGTGTACAGCGATTACTGTGATTGATTTTGAACCTTGGGTCTTACTAACGACATAGCGGTGACTAGTCTCCCTTGCAATCGTTTGTTTTAAATGTCGCCACGCAACTCTTCCTTCCTCTGTCTGCGTAGGCGTATCACGAAATTTAAAACAGGGAGACTAAGCGATGAGTGAAACTGAATCGAAAGAAACGTTTCTCTACAAAGTAGAAACCGGTGTTTAACATTCAGCGCTTTGGGTCCTTTCTGTAGACAGAACTTTTGATAAGAACCCGAAAAGACAAGAACTTACATTTTTCTTACTAATTGGTCAGTTAAAATATAATCATAGTACGCTTGGTTCTAGTCCCCCATCGTTTGTTATACTCATCTGTTCAATAGTAGACTGGTAGCTAGTTTTTGGCATTACAATGGAAACTTCCTGAACAATTTAATGGCTATTGCTTCACCACAAATCAAACCATTAGTATGAAATCAGACTCTAAGATTATTAAATTATCAAACTATTTTCCTTTTTTTTTGCTACGAATATAACGTCAAAACATTTTAATATGTTTTGGTGATTCACATTATAATAAAATTGTGATCTCAAGCTAAATTCATAGGTGGAAAGCATTCGCGTCTTTCGTGTTCTATGAGAAACGTAATTAAATCCAAATAAATTTGTAATTGGACAACGCCTAAACGTTTGTTTTATAATTTATAGCTTTAATCACGATCTAACACCGTAAAGGCAGAAACGCCAATAGACAAAATATGTACTACCACGAATATCAAACTCTTGAACACTAAAATAGACGAGCAGCGCCATATGTATAATGATCGGGTTAGGTAGAATTAATTTTGATTTTATACTTTATCTTATCACTGGTTTCAAGAGTAAAGGTACTGAGATATTTTGTGTTGAAATTTGTTTAACCAGTGGTTGAGTTTGTTTCAACAAGACGGTGTGTACGCTGAGAGGCTGATAGTAAATGTTAATAGAAAAAAATTTATTGTATCAGCCCATATATATACTCTTATGTACTTCCTTCGTCTTTCAGTTATATAAAACACAACCACTTGGAATTAACTAAAGATGAAGTGAGAAGAGAGAATGAGACAAGACGACCAACGAAGTTTGTTGAATTCAAAGTGGAAACATTACTTTATCACCGAATAGTTATGTTTATGAGCTCCAGCAAAAAAGTTCAACATCGCTGCAAACTTACCTTAAACTTCGCCGTTTTGTGTGGTAAGTAGTTCATCGTGTATTTTGCTGTTATCTGCCGAGAGAACAACATCCTTAATTGATAATCACTTCAAACTGTAAGGAAAATCTGAGAATTGGTTGAAAGTGTTTGTCTTTAATGGCAAAATCGCTAAAAAAATGTTTTAAAGAGAATATAGAAGTTTAGACAGAAAACAATTATAGGAATTTAAGAAATTTATAAATATTCAACTGATCAACTGTAATTTATTACCTCAGTTTTTTAAAATAATAATACAGTAGCTTATATAATACAAGCAAAAAAGCTTCTACAAACAGAGATAAAAGCTTAAGTTTCTTTCATAGTTGAATTTATACCTCTCGCATTTGGAAATTTCATATTGGTTAGGAGACTTAAAAAACTCGAAGCCAAAACTATTGCGATAACCAAAGAAATGGGACAAATAAAATTAAAAGCTGTTATTGTTGTAATCCCAATCAATTTGGCCAACTACATCTATATTAGATAAAGAACTTTATTTGCGAATACTTTTGTATAACTTTGTCATGGTAGGAATCAATACCCACTTAAGCCTATAATTATACAAAGTATGAAATAGACGTACGTAAAACTTCGGGCTTTTTTATTATTTAAAAAAAAAAGTCAATAGCAACTGAAATGTAAGATACGGACAAATATTTGTTTTGCGAAAATCTCGAAAGGCTCTTAATTCAGATTTAACATCTGTTTTGAAGGCTACAATAGTCGTACGTGATTTGTGGATAGTCTGCGTGAACACACGACATTAGTCGCTTTTTGATTGGGGTTTGAGACTACAATATAAAACTCAACAGCACAAATGCGGGTCACTCATCAAAACGAAAAGAGAAAGCAAAATCACTAAAAATCAATTTACAAGAAACTTTCTCTTTTTTAGCTATCAATTTGTCTTTTGTTGTGTAAATTGATTGATTTGCGGGACAAAAAACTGAATAAGTGTTTTTGTTTTTTTAAAAAAGAGTTAATTTTTATAGGAGAAAATTGGCAGATGGCCAGAATCTTAATTCCTTATCAAACAAATTGTATGTCATCATACCTCATTATTTTAAAAATCTAAAACCTAATAACTTGATGTTTATGTAAATCTCAAGTTGTCAGGGTGTTATGTTTTAAACTTCATAATTTTAGGTTTAGATTTATAATAATTATCTTATTCAATTAGTTTCAGTCTTTATAAGTATGTTTTGATTATTTTCAGTGTAATACATATAATATAATAATAAAAAACGATAACAAAACAAACAAACAAAAAAACAAAAGGTTGTTTCGCAATGAAGAGGCAAATTATTGTAAAAACGATGCAAACAGCTTGCACTGAACCAACTAAGGGCCTGTTTCCACGATCCGGGATCCCGGGCTGGTTGCCAAACCAAGTCAATATGCCAACCGGGGGTAAGAAAAAGGTTTGTTTTTATAGAACCAGGTTGTCTCTATGGGAAGCACATTCGACCAGCCCGGGTTGGCTAACAACCTGACCCTTGTCAGCTTTGTTCTTGATCGACCAGAGGCAGAAGAATGGTGTCGCATTGCTGTTAAAATATTTTTTTCTAAATTTCATTACTGCTGTATTGCTTTATTACATCGACAAGCTACTCTATCATTCGGCGACTCGACCACTGAAATTAACTTACTTTGCTTTTTACATGCACAACATAATTATCTTTTGAAGCTATCTTGAAGATTTTAATCCGGGCTCAAATTCACCATCACTTCATATGGACCACGGTTAAGTGAACATGTGTTTCGAAACCAGGTATTGAAACGTGTTAACCGGTAAAAAGGGTTGACCCTTGTCAGACAACGGGTTCATGTAAATAGTTACCCGGGCTGGCTACCTGACCCGTGTTCGCAGCCAACCTGGGTTCATGTAAACGGCCCTTAACAGACAGGTTCCGTTGAAGGCCGCAAAACCGATTTTATTAGGGATGGATCATTAGATTTTTGGGTTTTATCGTGCAAAATAAAAAGGCAAATAGACTCTGCCATCGCTATGACAGAAAAAAATCCTGGAGCGTCTGGAGCAGATTTAGAATAAAAAATCTTGCGGAGAAAAAAATGCCCAAACCTCTTCCCCGCCTCTCCCCTACCTTCCCCAAATACCTAATAATGGTCTGTCCCTTAGCAGTGCCAGACATATGTCAAATGATCGCAAACTAACCGTAACAGAAAATTTTGTTTACAGGGTCGTACCTAGGATTTTTTTTTTCTGTTGTTGTAAACTCGGCACACTTTCACAGGGGTCTCCCGTATACGGATAGGATTTCTACTTTGACGTTTTCCTTTCAACCCCTACACAGAGATCTGTCTCTAAGACCTTTGTGGAAACAAGCCACATTGATGCTTTTTGTTTAAAATTGTCATGATTCAATTGATTATGGAAATAACTCCTTGTTTAGTTTTCCTGACGGGGGCAACTGCCCCCATCCCTCCCCCCTCCTCCTTTCCCCCTCATTCTGTGTAACGGGGCCTTAACTCGGATATTTTTTATCTGTGTTCATTTGCTGCCTAAATGCTAAAGGAATGGAGTTAAAGATAAAACTAAATAACAGTTCAGATAAGCTGCTTTTAATCAACAGCAACAGAATGAAATTACGCAATTCTATTCTAAAACTGATAGACTCCTTTAATTTCCACATAGAAAATTTTGCATTTTTATACTAAAACGAATTTTTCTCAGCTCACAGCTGTTTCATGTTCAGTGCCTTCCTTGATGCTCAAGAATCTTGAGAATGTAATAAAGTTGCAGGATCTTGCAATTGGGAACTGAAAAACAAAAGGATTGTAAAGAAAGAATTTTAATAACAAGATAAAAATAGTAGAGGGATTCTCCTTTGAGTTTCTAGTTTCTGTGGATTTCGTAAGTTGTTTTATATAATTTTACCCCTAAATCACCGCTGTTATGCTAATCATTTATTGATTTTACTTTTTCTGTTGTTAATGGACCGTTCTGGATATCAGTTTTAGTTCTTCATCAATACTGTGATTGTAAGTATGTGTCATTTCATAATGCACCATTTTGTGCACAATACGTAACAGTTGTCGCTTCGCCCCATGCAAGATAATCCATCTAATCTTGTTTAGAAATTGGTTCCCCCTAAGAATACGTTTTCCCTTGGAGGGAGTCTGAATTCTCTCCAACAAATTGCAAATTTCTTTGACAGGGTTTCATATTCCCTTAAAACTCCTTTGAGTGAGTCTTAGATATTTTTATCGGATTTCTGATTCAAATGTTTTATTACAGGACCTCGAGTTCCCTTGTTGAGATTCTAATATCTCTGAGAGGATGATTCAGGTTGTTTGGTTGGTTGTTTTATTCCTTCGCTCGACTTGATTTTAAAATTCCCTTAAATGGATTCGAATTTTTTTTGAGAAGATTTTGAATTCTCTTGTCTGTATTTGAATTTTCCTGACTAAAATTTATTTTTTCTCAACCGCACGGATTCCTAATTTCCTCGAACGCTCGACGATTTGCTTGAATCACAATGAGTTTTCATATATGGCTTCAATCTACACAGTTATGGAGAAAAGACTTTTATTTCTAGGAATCTCGGTACCGTAGTCTAATAAAGTCAGATTTTAGTTGGACGTTATATTCTGTTTTATCTTGGATGGAGCAAGTCAAGCATTTGCACTTCCGCACGCACGATTCTCTTAACACCAAGCCACTTATAATGAACTTTAGTAGTAAAAAGTTCAACAAGTGGCCGCAAAGCAACAAAGCCCGTGTAAAAGGCAAAATCCACGGTTTAACTTTTGAAATTCTATGTTGCTTTGATCAACTTTTGCTTTTTATCAACTTTTTCTATCTAAGCTTTTGATGCAAGATTGTAACCTTGCTGATAAGTCGCCTTGCCGGCGATATATTTTATGAAAATTAACGGAATTTTATTTTCCCTTTTTTTTGACAAGAAAGGAAGCGTGATAATTGCTCAGAAACGCAACTCTAGGAATTATTTTTACTCCCGTAGTTTTGTTTTTATTTTTTGAAAAAATTTATAATTGGCCAAAGCAGTTCAAAAGGTACTTTCGATTTTTATCAGTTTCTTTCCATATCGACTTTTTAATACATGAAGAGAAGCCACTGTACGGATTTACATCTGTTTAATCAATGCATGCATGCATGACATACAAATCTCAGTTAGAGCAACCAGTGAAAACAACAATTGTTTAAAAGGAGAGCTGAATGCTAAAGCTAACCTATTTTTGTTTGAATCTATTGGTATAGTAGATTAACTCTGTAAAGGTTTTTTTCTGCTCGGCTAACCGCTTAAAAAACTTCATAGAGTTGCTCTACTATGCATAAATGTTCAAACGATAAGAAGTCGATTTTAAAATAGTATTATTCTATCTAGCGCAATTTGTGTGAACACAAGACCCAACAAATGTACAGTAGACATACGAACAATGAACTTTACGTATAAGGCTTGGAGCAAAGACAAGAGGAATGTTTAAATAACTAGCTTTTCATTTTTACAAGGTTAGCTACGGCTGCCGTTTGCTGAGAATTTACCTTATCTCTTTCGCACTACCGAGAAGCTGCTGCTAAGCGCCCGATGTATTGGCCACTAGAATTTAGCTCTCAACTACATGATTGTGTTCTGATAGAGAGAGCAATCACCATCTCCAGGAATTTTTCTCGTTTTCTGAACAACACGTGCACGTATAAATGCAATTCACTTGCACAAGATAAAGAAAAACCGCAATCGTAACTTTTGATCAACCATGAATATAAAATTTACCTTGCCAGGTGTTTTGGACTGGGAACAAGAATCTCTTTCCAGCGACCAACCAAAACTGGGTGTGTATTGTCTCACGCTCTTTCATACTCCTGTCGATTGGTAATGGGTAATAAGCATGCTAAGACTACAAATACCGTAGGCCAGTCTGCAATTAAGTTTTTAGAAAATGACAACTAAACATCTGGCCAAGATTAATTAACATTAGATCATATAGCGTTCTTGTCTGGTACTCGAGTCTTGAGAGAGACTGTTGTGGATTTTAGTTGAAGTTTGAGAAGTCGGTATGGAGGAAATCGTTCAGTGGAACAGTGAAGTCAGTGTTACAAATGAATAAATGATAATTCTCAAAGCAACTTATAGGAGTATCTAACCCGTGCAGGCGATCACACGACTGATCTTCAGGAATAGTTCTAGTTTAACTCAATTATAAAAAAATGGTGAGTAAAACAAAATAATATGGAAACTCAAATGAGGAAAGTAATAAACTAAATCTTGCATTTGTCAGAACTATAGATTTTCATTTTACCATTTTAAACTACCATAAAAAATAGTGAGCCTGTTTGCTAGCAATGCTATGCTGATGACAGACCGAAACAGCTGTCCATGGCTGCTAGCAGTCAGGCTCACTCCGACGAAGGACTTTAGTCCGAAACGTCAGTCTTTTATTCATATTTCTACAGTGTATATAATTTACAAATCTATTTACAACTGTTTCTGTAGGAACACCGACGCAGCGTCCCATTTATCACTATTTTTTATGGTAGTTTAAAGGGGTAAAGCCCGCTACCAACGTGGCCATAGTGCCCAATATATAGTGGCTTCATGTTAGCTACTAGCAGGTTTGTGTTATCTATACTTGAGTTCATCCTTATAGCCACATTGCACAATCATTGCGCTTTTACCATTATAGCCATTTTTAAAAGTTGATGTTTCTCTTTTTTTCATCATTTATTTTCATGCTGGAACACAGTACTAAACCATTTGGCTGTCTTTCTTTCAATTGACCTGCTCCAACAGTCTGCATGGACCTTACTTTCACGACTGTACTACTACTCAGCGGTCTTCTTACGTTTTTTGTTTAGCCTAGTAGATTTATTAACAATCTAAACAGCAAGGGCTGAAGCTGGTTACACCAAAGCCACACATGTTCAAAGTTGGCTTGGCATTTCAGGGTGTATCAACATTAAGGAAAATTAAAGATACGAGGCGAAACCGTTATTTTAATAGATATAACATTTCAGAGCTTTTTTTTTTTTTTTTAAGTTTTTATTAAACAGTGAAACCGTAACTGTTATGATAAAAGTGTGAAATGGAAATGAACGATTAATAACGATTGGAAGTCGTTAGAAGCCCAAAATAAAAAGCACATTCGTGCTGGCACTAAATGAAGTACTATGAATGGGAATTCATGCTTTCTGGTATATTTTATAGTTGTAGACTTTAGTATTGTAATACCAATACCCTAGTGCCTATCGTCTATAGCTACAAGCTAGAACTTATTCACTAACATGTAAATTCTATACCATCATCGTTCCAGTGCTTACAATCGCTATTAAGAAGAAAAGTATTCAAACAAAACTTTTCAATGTTTGAACACAGCTTTTGTCATTCATTCTGTAGTATAACCAAACAACGGTTTTCAAAATAGATCCTAGTATTTAATTTGTAAAATCTTCCCATAGCCGCTAAATTGTCGATAAAAAAAATTTGGTATCTCCTATGTTATTAGCTCTAATAATTCTCGAGTGCTTCACTGAGATTAAAAAACATAACATTAACAAACAATAAAATTAAAACAAATGTCGCCGCCTTCCCTGAATCACAACTTTTTCGGTTCTCATTTGTTTATCACATAGAATGCAGTCTCTCTAATAATAGTTTAAAAACTCTATAAAAGGTTCAGACCACGACCTATAGTGTGCATGAGCTCCGTATTAAAATGTGTTAATTCACCTCTTGAGCTTGTAAGATAAGTACAAATATTGGCACGACAACACAGACTAACATCTTTAATTAATTGCGTCATACCGATATTCAAAAATTTTAAATTTCTTGTTTTGACATTGCCTACAGAATAACCATTATTACACTTTTACGGTATTTTGAACTCAAATATATTGAAAATTTGGCTAAGAGTATCTCCATTTTCGTTTTTGTCAATAATTAATTACTTTCTTATTATGATTTTAATTGCAGTTCAATTCTATTTGTATTTCTTTGGAGCCAAGCATTGGCAAAATATCAATTTTTCATTCACTTCCATCCAGTTTCAAAATAGCTCATTTGGATAAAATTACCAGTTGCAAAAAGGTTTCTAACTGCCGTGGTTAAAAAGTTGTGTATTTGACTGAACAAAAGTTTCTAGTTCGAAATATTATCTTTACATGTGTTATTCTTTGAAGTAATTTTTTTCTGATAACGCAGTCAATGACGGTTACACACTAAATTAAGGAACATTTTATATCCTATTAAAAACTATTATCTACTTGTTGTTTTAAGAAAAAAGGTTTGTTACTTAGTGTTTCTTAGTAAATTGTCGTACAGCTTCCGCCGCGGGGGGCATAATCTAGTCCATTTTTCCCTCATCCTTGCAAACACAATGGCACTAGACATGTTCTGCGGTTTTTTATTTTGTTTTCAAATTACATTTTCTCGAGTTGTAACTCGGTGCATCTGTTTATTTATCTCCTCTGCATTTTACTTGAATTTATCTTTACTTTTTGATAAGATGGTTTAGTTTCGCAAGTAATGAACCGACTTGCAGGTTTACTTCTTCTGGTTCATGGACTCCTGCTTCACAAAGGACACGTCTTTAAAGGCAAGATAACAATTCTGCTTCTAAATTATGATTGAATTCAATATGAGCTTATTTTATTGTCATTACTCTTACATTCGAAAACATCTTTGCCACAGTGCGTTGTAATATTTTTAAAAAAGTTATTTGGCTTTGATCTTTCTAATTCTAAACATTTTCACAAAAAAACATGGCAAGGACTTTCATTTTTCGTGTAAAAAAGGTCAAGATAATAGCGGCTCGATGGCCTTCTTCTACAGGAATTCGCTTGTCGTTACTTTGTAATACATTATTTTTTTTAGTTTGTCAAAAAGTCTGTATTTGTTCTTGTGCTTTAACTCTGAAGCGTATCTTAAGTTTAGAACCACAATACTCTCGCACTTTCTCTTTGTTATTCCAAAACTTCAGTAGTTTCACACGGGTTTTTTAATTACAGGTGTGATATTTACACAATTGATTTAGCCATCACAATTTTTTTATGTTTTGTGTTCTTCAGTTAACTCTATGGTTGCACATTTCTCTCGAAACATTTTTTTAACTTAACTGTTGTAGAGTTTGTCAAGAATTCCAACGCTCGTCTTTTAACTCTCAAAGGAGACAGTTTTTTTATAAAAGCTCTTTTTATATTGATATTTGAATATATAATTAGAAATTCTTTGTGGTTTGGGTTATTCTAGAAAATTTAACAATAATTTTATCTGCAACCCTGCTTTCTTTGCGCTGTTTACATTATCTGACTTGCTTTTATATTTATATGGTTTAAAGGCGTCGTTCCTCTGAGAATTGCATGTGTCGATTGACACGGGTTGTACAGTTGAATTCCTCAACTTTGAGAGCAGTGGCAACTCTTGATGATCTTCACATGTTTTTGTTGGCCTACTTCAATATTCACAGAAGAGTAAAAATGTTTAACATTAATCAAAGCTAAATGTGTCTACTATCATATTCATATGAAGGTGTTCAAACTCCTGCAATCTTTATTAAAATACTTCAAGTGATTGACATATGGACATCCTGCTACTAATGAAGAATATTCCAGAAAAATAAACAATATTGAATAATTTATGAAAAAAAAAATTAAAATATAATTTCTGACACGAACCGAAAAGAATTTTACCTGGCCGTCAGATTTTGATGCAAAACCTTTATCGGATGGATCAAATTAAAATTCATAAGAACAAAAGCCGTTTCCAAAAGTTTCTTTAAACAATTTTCTATCTATTTATTTCAGCAATCGAGGGGTTGCGACGGATTTTCAATATCCAAACCTCTCACATTTTCTTGTTAGTTTCTGTAAGTGACTAATCTCAAAAACTAGTCCAATTCCAACGTACACACAACACATCAAATGTTCTAACCCACCCTCCCCCTCCTAACATGCTCCCGACTCGAACTGTAACTTTCGTAGTTTCATCAACTTTAGCTTCGTTAGAAGAATCATGGTTTTAATTATAGTAAGGGGCTGGATTTTCAAGCTTAGCTTTTCGACACAGTAACCGATAAACTTTCGTATAATATCTTCTTTTAGTCGAAATCTCATGCATGACTTTCCTATTTTAGTTGCAATCCTGAATTTTTGACCGTTTGTGTCCTGTTTTAAGAACACTCCCAGGAAGGGAATCACTGAGTGGAAGGATTTAATTATGAATTATGACATCTACACCAGCTGCAGGTTTAACAAGTAAATGAAACAAAAATAGAAAATTAACTAGCGTTAAACTAGTTTGAGCTGCGTCGGTGTTTCTAAAGAAACAAT
>ERZ1740055.588-NODE-588-length-10553-cov-6.826729_pt1 | contig 10553 bp, 5 predicted proteins | sample MGYA00581747_ERZ1740055 | MGnify/ENA primary metagenome ERZ1740055 (study PRJEB43018, sample SAMN04849739) | marine metagenome | isolation source: floating plastic debris | place: Pacific Ocean | collected 2008-08-28 | study: EMG produced TPA metagenomics assembly...
CTCATGGGCTATTGACTCGTAGTCCATTCGTCCTCGAGGTCTAATTGTTAATTGTAAGCAATTTGCATATATTGTTTTCCTCTCCTTACTGCGTCATTCCTGATCAGTAAAATTACAATTCTCGTCTTGGCAAATTTAATATTAAGGCAGTTCAAAAGTATAAGCCCGCGCCTTTTTTTTTTTGAGCTGCCTTACCACAAGGATTTATTTACCATTGTTATTTTTTTTTCTATAATAATTCTAATAATCTATAAGTAAAAGTGGATAAAAGTAAATGATGTAGTAGTCTCTTGCTTATTGGTTTAAAAATAAAATGTTGATGAGGATGATGAATGATGATGGTGATGATGATGAAGATGATAATGAAGATGATGATGATGAAGATGATGATGGTGAAGATGAAGATGATGATTATGATGATGATGATGATGATATCCAAACGGCTCATCTCTAATTTGAGATTAACCTGTTGAGTGTTCAAATAATTGAAAATGCACTGTACCTTTTACCAATTAATTATACTGATTAAAATCCATCAAGGGCAGAGAGAAGAAAGGTGACGGTCACTCATTAAGTACCTAAACGTTTACAAATTAAAGTTTGATGTGTCGTTAAAATCTGAATCTATCACGACAAACAGTAAGTGTGGATCGGGTATGTCCTTCATATATGTTACATGATGGTGGAGCATACTTTAATAACATTACAGTTGATCATATACAGTGTTATTGTAAGTATGCTCCACCATTATGTACCATATATGAAGGACCTACCTGGATCGGTGGTCAGTATTCTGGCCTTAATTACCGTTTGCCCCTGTTCAATTCCCACTCTAGTCGCTAAATGGATATTTCTTGGATGATCCCTGACTCAAATCCACCGCGTTTTTTAATGGCCAACTGGTTTTCTCTGCTCAGCATGGCATGCTGATGTCCTGGGTTAATATCCAACTCTTACCAATGTCGGAAGATCCTAACTCAAACGCATCGTGTCTGTAAATAGCCAAACGGTTTTCCTCGTTTTAAGCTTGAACTGTGGTTTTGGGAGACAAATGATTCATCACACCTCTATGTAAATATGGACAAGGCTATATAGAGGATATTACACGGTGGTGCGAGCATATGAAGTTTATTTTCGAGTGTAAAAAATATTTTACAGTAAAACACTCATATCTGTGTAATAATTTGTTTTATCTTTGATACATATATCACTTTTTTTTTACTAAGCTCCTTCATTTAGTCAGTTTTTATTGTCTAAGCTGACAGGCCTGCTAAAAATGCTCTTTTACCAAATTTACAATGCAGTTGTTTTTTTGTCTGTTTTCATAGTGGTGTTCTTTGGCCATCTTTTCTCTTATTAGGTTTTACAATTAAGTTACGTGATTTTATTCCTTTAGTAAACTAGAACTTCAAAATGACAATAACAATGGTTTATTTGGGCATATTTTTCAAGGAATATTGCAATACTTGATGAACATTTAATAATTAATAAATTTTGAAAAGTAAATCTAAATTTGTATTTTTTAGATATATTATGCATTTATGCACTTCTTTCTTTAATAACTGTAAGTTCAAAATAACAAGTGCGTTTAAGTTTTCATCAAATGGAAATCTATTTCGAGTACTTGTGATAAATGTTTACGAAGTTTACATCGCTCTTACGGGCGGGCATGGTTGGCACAGTTGGTAAGATCTTTGCTTTATGAAAACAAGGTCCCCAGTTCAATACCGGCTCTGCCAAGATTTGAATCTTTGTGCATTCTCTTTTTCGCCGAAGCTAACTCAGCTTTCCATCCTTCTAGTGTACGTAAATGAGTACCATCATCTGCTGGAAGCTAACCTGGGATGGATTAGTGTCCCATCCTGGGGGAGTCAAAGACTCTCTTCCGCTTTACACTACAGCAACTGGAGATAAGCATTGGCTCCATGGGCCACTTGTTTAGCTTAGCTAGCTTACAGTGTTGTTAAATATGACACAACCAAAGTTTTGTACCATATAACAAGCTTGTATGCTGTTATAAGCATTTAGAAGCAAAGTCTACTGCACCGACTCACTCATCAGATAAATTTTTGAAGGAACAGTCGAAAACTAAACAGAATTGTCCTTTTTTAGGTACTGTATTTTTTGTGAAATACTTTATTAACTTCATTTGCAAAACTCACCGTTAATATATTATTTGGACATTAAAAAACTATTACCACCAGTTAAAAAACTATTACCACCAGTTATCCTTATATTGACTTCGTGGGCATGGGGCCTGCAGTTTTTTCCACTTTTTAGTGGCGAATGAGAGTTTTAGACTCCCTCTAGACAGGAATGTAACCCAATATAGTTTTTCTTTTGGCTAATTCTTTGTTTCCACAGGAATTGTGATCGCCCTAAATTGATCGAATTTTTCAAGAGTAAATTTGTACGAGATATCTCATGTGGGAGTTCCCATTCTGGCGCCATACTCAGCAGTGGAGAGCTGTATACCTGGGGACTGGGCGAGTATGGTCGCCTTGGGCATGGAGACAGCCAGACTCAACTGAAACCTAAATTGGTAAGTATCGGAATTCATGTTCTATATATTTTTTGTGTGTCTAGTGTTGTATAAAATATATAGGTATATACAATGCTCTTTGTCTAATTTAGCTAGCTAAATTGTTATTAGGCACCTAAGAGTACTGACCTCCGATCTTCTAAAGGTGAAAAATGGCTTTCCAAAGATTATTTTTTGTATAAGCCGAAGAAAATGAAATAGCACAGAAACGTTGACAAAGTTTAGGTGCAAAGTTTTTATTGTAATTATTTCAATTTTTTCAGCCTCTTGTTTCTAAAGCAAAAATCGATGCCTTTTAACAAAAACCGCTGAAATTACAATCAATCAGGAAACGCTTTACGGCTTTTTTTTTTTACAAGACGATGTTCATACTAAAACATTGAAATGTCAATAAATCTGTAAACTGTGTACAGGGAAATCACATACCGGCAGCACTCGATCTACCACCGATCTAGTTGTATCACAAACTGTGTTTCACTTAATAAAGCAAAGTCCTCAGCAGTTATTCAAAAACTTAATAATAATTTGAAGGGTGATTGTTTTTTTAACTTTAGAAAACTTATAATAAAATTTATTTAACTTAAACATCTTCTAAAAAACGACGCATGATAATACGTCTAGAATCAGCTCTTAAGGCACCCTGCATTTTTGATCATGAAGGATTGATTCCAGTAAGCAAATTAAAGTTTATTTTTAATGTTTTCAGTTTTAACCATAATCTACGAGCAATTTGTTTTTGACTTTTTTTTCTGAATTTTCTGTTTTGAATAATGGAATGACCATAACATTAGTTAATTGCAGATGAACATGATGTTGCCCGTTTCGTTTCCCTTTGTCGTACTTCAATTATCATATCACATAATGCATTTTATGTTTACCAAGGGACATTGAGCTCTGTGTGGCTTTCATTGAGCCATCATGGTGCAACTTATTTGAATCTGTTTCTCTGTTCAGGTCCAAGCTATGGTAGAGCATCGCGTGACTGACATTGCTTGTGGCAGCCGTGACGCACAGACACTAGCATTGACAGAGAATGGAACGGTCTGGTCTTGGGGTGATGGGGACTTTGGTAAACTAGGCCGTGGGGGCAGTGAAGGTTGCAGTGTGCCTCACGCAGTAGAAAGGCTGACAGGACAGGGTGTGTGCAAGGTGGAATGTGGTGCCCAGTTCTCTCTGGCCCTCACCAAGTCTGGCTTGGTTTGGACATGGTAAGCATGACATCAAGTACTGATATTAACCATTCAATGTACTTGAGGTAACTAGAGTTAAACAGAGAGACAGTGGATGAGTTATTTTTGGTTATGTACATTATGATCCGTGCAAGAAGAAGGCAATTAGTAATTGCTCACGGCACTCAGAGTCGATAAATTAAAATATTTTGTGTATTTATGCAGATTGAATCAATATTTATATATTGTCATTTTCTTCGCTGCAGAGATATTTGAAATCTGATTCTGCAGAAAAGCAACGAGACGTAAAGAAAGCATTTTTCAAGCGACAACTAGAAATGACAATACCTGGATGAAAAAAGCAGCCTCTCAATGACCATTTGTTTCACGCTTTAAGAATGCACAACGTTTAACGTGCTCTTGTGATAAATGGTATCATGAAAAAATTAATAAAAATTTCCTTTTAAGTTTTGGTGGATAAAGCATTTCAAGAAACTAAAACTCTATTGTCAAAGAATTGTTATCGTTTTCAAAAGTTTTTAGTTTATGAATCAATTACAACATAACATGCCAAGTCTTATAATACCTATGGAAATTTCCTTATTTGGCTAATGGCTGGTTCAATTCTGCTGTACTGATCGTGGTCGCCAAAAGGAGTCTTTCATGCATTTCATTTCTTGCAATTCAGTTCAACTACTGAGAACAAAAGTGCACTGTACAGTTACTTAGAGGACATGATTTTGCAGCAGTGAAGAAAAGGTAACTTGGATAAAAGGAGAGAAAAACTACAGTCGAAAAAACTACACTGGTATCAAAAATGTGAAACACACGATCCCAAGGGAACTCAAATTACACTTAAAACACGTAAAAAATTACGTGTGCAAGATGTAATTCTTGTTACGTCGGGGAATCTCGTCGGCATTTCGGTATATATGTACAGGAACACCTCAAGGGTGACACGTCCTCACATATTTACTTAGCCAGATAACTTGAATGTAGAGATGCCTTTAAAAGCGAATGTTTTCAAATAAGAGATAGAGGTACGCAATGAATATGATCAAAGACGCCAAGCATATGCGCTAAACCAACAGGTCACGCACTTGAACTTGAGACTTAGTTTACAGCTTAGCTTATTTTCTATACTTTCTTTGTTTTCTATTCACTTCAAATATATTTTTTACTTGGTATATTACCACACTGACGATGAGGGTTGTCCCTCGAAACATGTTTGTTCAATAAAATGAATGTGAAGTTGAAAATCAAGAGTGTCGTCCACATTAATAAAATTATTCGAAAGTAATTTTCCAATCCAATTAAATTTGAAGCCCATTTAGTGTGTTTTATAACATCTTCATTTCCGTTATGTATTTGCTTATTGACTAGTGTTTCTCAATAGTATTAACCGGCTTTTATATGTTTTACTTTATACCAAGTTCAGACCTAGATACAAAGAGCAAAATTTTACTTCCACGAATGATTTCTTTCCTCTATTATCCCTTAAGCTATTGATTCTGAAACTGGGGTATAACCCATCAACAGGAAGTCGAGAACTATCGTGCCTGAGTAACTGTGGAAAACTGTGCATAATTCATCCAAACATGGCGATAGAATATAAAAGAAAGTGCGAGGAAACTATAGATTCAAAACAAAGCCAAACAGATTTATCCATTATTTCACTTTTTTTAGATATGTTTTTTTTTTTTACGATCAGGGGGAAAGGAGATTATTACCGCCTTGGCCACAGTAGTGATTCACACATCCGCAAGCCTCAAATCGTTGAAGGCCTGAAGGGCAAGAAAATTGTGGACGTAGCTGTTGGGGCTTTGCATTGCCTGGCTGTCACCGAACAAGGACAGGTGAGACAACTCATAGTCTTATCTCTAACCTGAACTCATATGTAATCTTATCCTTTACATGAACTCGTATATAATCTCATCCCTTACCTTAAATCATACAAGTCTCATCCCTTGCCTGAACTCATCAATAGTCTTGTCCCTTACCTGAACTCGTATATAATCTCATCCCTTACCTGAACTCATATATCAACTCATCCTTACCTGAACTCATAGTATAACCTCATTCCTTACCAGAACCCATCTATAGTCTCATCCCTTACCCGAACCCATCTATAGTCTCATTCCTTACCTGAACTCATATACTCTTACCCCTCATCCCTTGAACCTGAACATGTTGTCCTTTTTTATGGTGGTTAGCCGATAATTTCTGGAGTATATCAAGTTTTGTGTGTAACAATTTTATTCTGTACGAAGTAGGCTTTAAGCATTTATGTGGAACTTATTTACTTTTGGATGTTTCTAATGCACTGTGAAATTTGCACTCCTCGTCACTTATAGCCATTTTTCTTTTTTCTTGTACTTAAACTTTTCAACTCGTGATTTACTCTAACTAATTTTAAACCACAGTTAAACAATGGGATCAAAGCATCAGTAGTTTGTTTCAATTAAATAATTGTCACTTTTGTCTTTTTTTGTCTTTTGCCTATCTTGTTTGAACGTTGTCGTTTTGAGAATGGTTTTGATTAAAACCGAAATATAAAGATCCTATATTTACTCTTGTTTAACAAAAATGTAGGTTTTCAATATTTTCTTTGGAATAACTTTCATTCTATATTTTTCTAGTCAGTAGATGGTGGTCCCGAGCAATCCCCAGGAAACATTTAACAAGTCAGCAAAATGAATATAAACTTTTTAACTGTATTAGCGTTTAAAATTTAATAGCGTGTTGGATTATGTTCAAAAGAATAACAATAATAAATTAAGATAAGTACATGTTAATTGGTAAAAATGCACATGGCCCTTCAGTAGCCAAGAGCTTCAAAATTACATTTCTCTTTCCTCAGATTAAGAGAATTTAAACTGTGATGAGGCACAGCATTATTTGACCAACTCTTCTAAAGTAATGTAACCCCTGTTGAATTTAGACCAACGATAAGAGTTGGTTCACATAAAGATTTTTTCATAGAATTCTATTGTTGCTTATATCCATTTACTTGTATATCCATTCTTAACATATGCAATCGTTGCGTGGGATAACACCTATCAGACTAACATAAAACCTTTACTTATCCTACAAAAACAAGCCATCAGAATTATAACTTTTTCAAACTTTGACAAACACTCTAGTCCATTGTTCAAGCAGACAAAAATCCTCAAGCTCTTTGATCTTGTTAAAATTCAAATAATTGGTCTATTCATGTACAAATTCCACAATAACCGACTACCCGCGACCTTTGATAATTATTTCATAAAGAAAAGCAAAATCCATAAATACAAAACAAGACTCTCCAACCGACAAGCTTATGCACTCCCCAAAACAAGAATAAATTATGGTATCTTCAGCATTAAATTCACTGGAGCAAGACTTTGGAACGAAATTGATAAAGTACTTAACACTCTTTCCATGAAGACATTAAAAGAAAAGTTCATCCTAAGTTATTACATTCATTATCTTGTAAAATATAAAATTATTTGCTTTACAGTATTTTTCTGGGTTCATGGCTTTTCCTTTTGTTTCCTCTTATTCTCTTTACATGCCGATCACGCACTAACTTATTTTAATAGCAGTAGAGTTCAGATTGCCTGGCTAGTCTAGCCGCTATGGTTATTCCAGCACCTAATAAATTGTAAGTGAAATCTAGTCCTTGTAAAAATCAGACATATAATTTGAAGTTTAATAAACTTGCTGTTGTTCTTGTTGTTAAATGGTAGATCATTTGTGTAAATCAACTTGCCTTCTTTTCAGGTATATGCTTGGGGTGACAATGATCATGGTCAACAAGGCAGTGGAAACACAGCAGTCAACCGCAGACCAATTCTTGTGGTTGGCCTTGAAGGGCACAGAGTATCGCGGGTAGCCTGTGGGTCATCACACAGTGTAGCATGGTCCAAGTCAGATTTCCCTCCCCTAAGTAGTCATGAGCCTGTGGTGTTTCCAGTGTCACGTGATCCTTTGGGTTCATCGTACCTAACCTCAAACTCCCCAGAGAGTAATACAGTGGTCACCGATGGGCCTTGTAATGAACCTAATGCAAAGAGGCAACGACCTTCCTTGGCTAAAATTGTCTTGTCTTTGAACTCAAATTTTGAACGGCAGCAGGCTTTAGGACATATTTTAAGTGCTCTTCAGGTGCGCAAATCTCTATTCACTCTTTCAACGGAAACTGGAGTTGATCTTTTAAGCCTAGTGGCTTGTTGGAGCTGGTTCTTTTTCCCATTTACGATAGTGCTAGTCCTCTATTGGCTAATCCCAAGAAGCTGGTACCTGTTTATACAGTTTATTCAATGGGAACAAGTTTGTTTTTCGTTTTAAAATAACACCACTAGGGTTCTCATTAACACATCACTGCAGACTCACATTGTCAAGTCTTGACGTTCAAGTAACATACCTTAACGCACAGTTAGTACCATTAGTTTTACGTAGATTTTGCTGTCATAGTCAAGTTGCCAGTAAAACGCTAGGCCACATTTTTGTTACATATTTTGCTAAGGAGTTGGCTTAGGCCATTGGGTTAGATTTGAATGCAGTGACTTGCTCTAGCTGCAGAATGTGATTGTTCCATTTGTGATCCCTGGGTTAAATTCATCACTCTGTAATAAGCCAACGACTAGTTGGGACTTATAACTGTGAGCAGCTTGAGTGGTGGTTTATGATTAAGAAATACATTTTCCCCGTGCCCCTCATAGCCTGGTGAAAACCAAGACAAAGTATTGGGAGAATTCGAGAACAATTCAGTGAAAACTTAAGATGCAATGGAGGGTTTTCACCCGCTTGAAAAGTCTTACAAACCTTACGAAACAGCTTTCCTTGGCTTGTAACATTCACGCTCACTATTTTCGTGGTAATTTAAGGGGTGCAACTAGCTACCAAGGTGGCCTTACTGTTCATTTTAGTGACTAGCAAGCATGTGCTCTATATACATAAATGCTTCAAAATATGTAGGGCGTTTTAGCATGGCAATGAATAAATGAATGAATTTATATTTTTTTTAATTTATTATTTTTGTTTGCAGATTATGTATGCTCGCGATGCTGTAGTGGGCTCTCTTATAGACTCACACTCCGGCCCATCTACGTCAGAAGAATCTGTTGACCCCACTATCTCTTTTACATCCCTGTCTGAAGTTCCTATTGATGACGTAACTTTGACGGAAGTGAGTAGCGTTTTGTGTGAGGGAGCATCAGGTGAAGGACTGGACTCATTCACCAGGAGTCTGGGGCTAGATGACGCACGGTTGTTGGTGGAAGTGTTGAAATTGGCAGTCGCTGGAAGAGCAGGAGAGAGTGGCCGGGAGACCTTATCATCTGTTCTAAAAGCAATGGCTCAGTCAGGCACTGAGGTTAGTGTAAGAATAATATCTTAATACACACTTTTTCATTTCCTTTATAGGTTGGAAAAAGCGACTTTTTCATGCGCTTTTTTAGTTATGTAAGGAAGAATAGAAAAAGGTTAGACCCCATCAAGATGAACATATTGGCGTTTCGCATTATTATCAAGTTAAAAATAAAAATTACAATTTTTTTCAAATGTATTTAAGCAAAGGAACCTTTAGTGAAATATAGGACTCTGTCTCTCCCCTAGAATTCGGTTAAAACTTTACCCAAACTCTTAATTCCACTGTTTAATCCAAAGGAAGGGAAGCAATCAGTCTCTCAGATACTGCAGTTTACTTTAACAGAAGAACCTTTTCATGGATTTTCAATTTTTTTTTATTAGTTTAAAAAAGAAGGTCCCTACTTATTGGAATCTTTTTTTCAGCCTGTGCTAAACAACGTTTTTCATAAGTGTGAATCATAGATACTTCCATGAAGTTGTTCAGTTGTGTAGCTATATCCTTTCTAAGATGTCTATCATGCTCACATTACAGGTGTGATTAAAATTTTGACCAAGGGTTGCCTGTAGACGCAATTGATAGTGTTTGTCGCTAGCGCCTCGTAGAGGAATAGAAAGTGTGCTATGGCCTTGAATGAGTCAGTGAATGTGTGTAATTTGGGTTTTAAACACGTTTTCAAATTATTATCCGACCTTATGGTCGAAAATATTCGGTCTTTGTTAATTGCTTCCGATTCCTGGGTGATAGACTTACCAACGATTCAATCCCTAATAATGTGGAAATCTGCCTGAACTAGCTTCACTATCCCTCATTGAATATTGACTACCCCATTGACTTCGACCATTGACTACCCCAACACTCCATGGTTTCTATTTGGCTTGCAACTTATTTATATTAAAAGAATGAAGTCTGTTTATACATGAGGGATCCAATGTCAAAATCAAGATTAAGGTTGTTTTTTTAATAATTATACTTTAACCGCATATGTGCATGAACTTCTGGCATAGCTCTTAAAAGTGCTTCTACGAAATTTTTCTCTATAATGAAATTTTCTTTATTAAATTTTTCTTATGTCAACCATGTCCTTATTTGCACATGCACAGTAGGTATTGCATTGTGACTCACTAATAATGAGTAAAAGTGCCTTAAAGTTAGACCAATTTGATTTTTCGAGGAAAAAATTTTTTTTCGTTCTGATAGCTTTGCGGTGAACTTGGCTGTTTTTGATTTCAAGCTATTTAATTGCGAACTGTTTCCAGTTATGTTTTTACTTTCAGTAAGTAAATATATATAATTTTTATATGTGTGTGCAAACAATATTAATCATGTATATTATACACTCCCATAAAAATCGCTTCATCTTCCTGTCAGCTGCTTGTCATGCACATTTCGAGACATCATTCTTTCCGCTTTGCTGCGAATTAGATAGACAAGCTAAAAAGTAATTAATTGTTAAGCAGAAACATGCAGCATTAAACTTGTGTCCATATAC
>ERZ1740055.589-NODE-589-length-10550-cov-7.818771_pt1 | contig 10550 bp, 10 predicted proteins | sample MGYA00581747_ERZ1740055 | MGnify/ENA primary metagenome ERZ1740055 (study PRJEB43018, sample SAMN04849739) | marine metagenome | isolation source: floating plastic debris | place: Pacific Ocean | collected 2008-08-28 | study: EMG produced TPA metagenomics assembly...
TGGAGACTCCGTTGTGCTTTTCTGACAGTCACGCAAGTTAGATATAGGGGATTTATTTTGATTGTTGCTCGTTGTCACTTAGCGAGAGCTACATCTAGTTATAGAAACACCGATGAAATTCCTGGACAACGAGAACGATTTCTTTGGCTAGACTAAGGTAATCATGACAACTGTGATATTTTCACAATGATAAAAATGCTATCTTCACTTGATACCAAATTTTCGTAACTGGAGAAACCCTGGTATTTCATCGGTGTTTATGTAATAAAAAGATAACAACATTACTTCAATTTGCTAGAGCAGCGTTAACTGTAGTTTTATGATCTCATGAATCCGAAACAATATACTGCTTCTTCTCTCTTGTTCCCTTTATGCTTTTCCATTCCCCTTAAACTTTCCAAGTTCTCTTCATACAATTGTATGAATATATCAATCCAGAATTCGCTTTAAAATTTAAGTTTGAAATTAGCGTCTAAATACTTATTTAACTTTTATGTTATTTAATAAACGAATCACGGAAAACTTTTACTTTTACTTTTATTACTTCGTCAGAAAGTTTATATTATAATATTGTAAATTTTCTGACAAAGCAGTCACGCTGGTGGCTCTGGAAACTTAGAGTAAAAGTTTCAGGCTGTGATTCATTTATTAAATTTACGGCACTGGACCTTTATGCCATTGAACACTCTTAAATCAAAGATGTTTTAATCTTAAACGTAATGCTATACCATAGTTAACCTTCTAATCTTCGTTTTATCCAATTTATCATTTAGTTAATTGATTCATGTTTTATACCATTTCAATTTTATTTCAAAGATGTACCAAGTTCAGTTTTAAAATGAAACGGCTAAATAGATCCACTATAAGAACCTAAGGGCTATGCTGTGTCTACATTGGTGCTTACCTTTTAACAAATGTATCTTTTTTCTTTTTTATATTAGTCTCACTAAATGTGCGTTAAGCCTTTGAATTGGTCTCTAAATTGAAAGTTTTCCCTGTAGTAAAAGTCTTTGAGTAAAATGACAACTCTACACAAACTAACCTGTGGAGGGGCATCTAATATTATCGGAAGTAGTTCGAGTGCCTTGGATTTCATTTCCTGATTTGTCCACACACCAACAAACTTTCCGGGACGCCAGGCACTGAATCTCCTCAAACCTTCCGTCTGATTTGCATTTTGGTAAATAGCCATCACGGAATGGTTCCTTTACAGCTTCCTGCCTTGCTTTCTGGCAGAGAGTTAGTCGTGGATCTATGTGCAAATTAGTAACCAAGTCACTAGAAAACTCACTGCGACGGGTATAAGACAGTTTTAAGTGACACGTTTTAGTTCACAAATAAACATCATTAAATGCAGCATCCACAGCACAAAATTTCACATATAAACCCAGAATCCTTAAGTATTAAGCTCTTCAAACCAAAGCCATACAAAGAGTTTTGATGAAGATAAAAACGGATAAATATCTGTTGAAACGTTAAACTTTTGAAGTTCAACCGAAAAGAAGCGAATCTTTAGCCACTTGTACATATAAGAGCAAAGCAGCACTTTCTAAACAACTATCACGGTCTAAGTGTTAGTTCGGCAGCCAGGAATCAAACCCGAGCCTCTCGTACAAAATTATATTGAAATTATATCGCAAATACTGCAATCTGATTGGTTACCGTACTCACTATCTATCAGCTGATAGATAGCGTCAGTGGGATGAAACAAGTAAATCAATATGGCGTCCCTTCAGTCCCGCTCTTCGGACATTTCGGAAAAGGAACTATACGTTCATATTCAGAAAGCAGTTCCAAAGAAAATATAACAAAATATCAAATTAAAATTTTCAAAGGTAAGAAGCAAATAAATGAATTTGACAGTTTTACTAGACGGATAGTAGTAAACTGTCGACATAAACAAACGAGACTTGGCTCTTTCAAAAACAAATATTTTTGTAAAATAGTACCGTTTTTTTGTTTCTTTTTGAGAGATTTCTACTAAGACAATTAGAATACTTGCTCTCAATTTCTATTGCCAATCGATAAAAATTGCGATCTCATATTCTATTTGTAAAATTGATAAATCTGTAAATGTCTTTTAATAGTTACAAGTTACAAGAACGGCACCTTTCCAACTAGGTGAACGAGTTGGCATGTTATTGTTAATTCCGTATTCATTGTTTTACTTTTTTGTCAATATCATAATCGCTTTCATGGCGTACCTCCGGATAAAGCGTGGACGATTCTTGGTCTTGGTCTGCCGCTATTCAGTCTCTCGTAGGACGGAACAGAAAAGATATAACGCTCAGCGGACGCAACATCACCGTACTGTGGGTAGTACAGAGGGGATCCAATGCCAACAACATAGATATTCACTCCAATCCTCCTAAGCTCCCGAACTGTCCTCAACCATTGCGAGCGGTACTGAACGGGCCATTCGCCCGCTGTCAGAATCACGAGAGACTAGAAAGACAACGATTATTTGTTTAGAGAAAGAACTGCGTAAAATTTATTTATTTCAATTGTATGAGTGACAGAGTCCTTTTAATAACTTGAAGGCATTCATGCCTTAAAAATGACTTGTGTTCTGCATCATAGGAGAGTAATCGTATAACATTCAATGGGATGGGAATTTTGCTCTCAAGAGATTGAAACTAAATGGAATTAACAGTGCTATCATCATCCTTTAAAAACGATGCTGAATGTACTTAGAAGAAAAAGACAGATAATCTTACATTTCTACAGTACGTGTTTAAAATTTTTCATTTGAAATTTATCTAAATGAGTTTACGACCAAGCACTCTATAATATGAACCTACCCTGCGAACATTTTGGCGAGCTCCTCCGCGCGCAGTGAACAGCCCTCTGTAGGCTGTTTGAAGAGCGATATCAATGCGTCTACTTGAACCGCCACGATGTTGAATTGCATTAATTCGGCTGTTCACTTCACGTCTACTCAGCTCATACCATGCAAAACTGTTAAACCCAAAGTCAATATAGGCGTTGTCACTATAGGATATAAACCCAAATTTGGTACCTCTGCTATAAACCCTGAATGAGTTCACAATACTCTGAGCAAACCGCTGCATTTGTCTCCAGTTGACGTTGGAAGAGGCATCAACTATCAGTCCGATGTCTTGGATGTTAAGGGTTTGGCCTAAGATTAAAGGGATGAGATAGAATAATAGGCAAAAGTCATTTTATCAACAAGGAATAAAGGACGGCAAAGGAAAAACGACCATTGATTTTTGTTTATATTGACTGGTGTCTGAATTTAGCTCGAAGCAGCGGAGACCTGATAACACTACTTACCTCCAACTAGATTTTGCAGAATGTTTGGTCTGACATCCTCAGTCCTGTCCACTAGGCTCTTGTATATCTTATCTCTTGAAGTAAACTGTTCAATTTCCGAGGGCCGCACATTTCGTCCAAGGGACAGTACATACGTATCCACCCCCAAATTACGCAATGCAGATGCCTCGGATGTGGCTGAGAATGGTTCTCGAAGAGTTGGACCAATCATCATAAAAATGGCCTTTAAAATAAACAAACAAACTACAGCTGAGTTTATATAGTTGCATTATTAGCGATGGTTTGGCAGTCTTATAAGTAAACTCGAACCCACTCTGCGTTGACAACAAGGTTTTGTGTGATCAACTGTTATTGTTCATTTGTTTAAATTTTGTCATATTACTAAAATTGGGAGTTATAATTCTCAGCGAGTGAAATTCTAAGAAACAACTTATTCAGTTATCGGATGTTAAAAAATTTCATCATATTTTCCTAAAAGGTAGAGATCGACACAAGAAATTAGAGTAACTATGGTCAATGTCGTTTAGTTTAGAAACTTACCCGCCGCGATCCGATTCTTGCTCCACCTGAAACAGTGAAAAGTCGTGTTCGGGCCAGACGAAGAGCATTTACCGGATTTCTGTAACCTGCCTGGAATCTTATTCCATTAATGTATCTCAAGACCTCCGCTGCATTGATTTGATCATTGCGAAGCTGATTAAAGGTTAGTACCACGCTGGCGGACCCATCAAAGCCAATGAGACCAACACGAGTTCCTTCGGCAGTTGGAGAAATCCCGAGATTATTAACGAAATTCCTGAGATAGTAAAGAACCCAGCGCCACCGACCTGCATCCTTCGCTAATGAGCGATCAATCAAGATCGCAAGATCTAAACCAGTTTCTCCTGAAAATATCAAATGAGGAATTTTTATTGCAACTCTAATTTTTTTTTTTCATAAAACTAAATATCGCAATAATCAGTATAAACGTAGTAATTAGCAAAGGCAATGACTCTGCTGTCTAAATCGCACCTGATATTTTTGGCAACAAAGGTATCGAAATTCAATCGCATTTCCACCAGGCAAACATATTTAAATACAGCAAAAATCATGACAGAAGCAATTCCTGTTTCTTTGAAACTCTAAATAATCTCTCTCTTCCCCTGCCTACTCTCTAAATATAAAGAAAGACCGTCACAAAGGGAAGTCGGTAAATAACAATTTCCTAGAAATGAATAACCAAAGGAATTCTTTTTTACAACAAAATAATATAATTCATAGTCTGCCCTGGTTCAAACTTGTGAAATAAGTACAAGCACAAGCATAAGGAAACTATGTTCACACACAAGAAATAATCACAAGAAAATGAAAAATACGCATGCGCAAATTGGACTGTGTGTTGTGTTCTTTACTTATGCTTATTTCAAGAATGTTCACAAAAAAAACAAAAGAAATAAGCATGAATTTTTTCTGGAAAAACGTTCTAAACTAATAATTTATTTTAAGCTAGATGGTACTTCTACTCAAAATAGATACTAACGTGGTGGTTTTTCACATTTTGGATTCCCTGCGGAAATGTCGACAGTTGATACAGATATTCTTTTTCCAGTGCGGTCAACACAAAAGCAGTTGTTTCCATAGCATTGAGTACCGTAATATCCTCCATCATTTCTACACCAGGGTGTGAAGCGCCCAGGAGCTGGGTTTCGGTACGATTCCTGATAGGCTCTCTGACAATGCGATAACTGGGAACCTGTAATCATAGCAGGGAAACCTAGTTTACGTTTTTGTTTAAAAAACAAAGTATATAGTGCAATAACTAAAAACTATCACAGGTCAATTAAGTGCGTTTGACTGTAGATTACCAAGAGGAAGTTCATAAACCATCACAATTGTCAACTCCCTGTGTGATTCTATGGATAGCAAAACATCGCAGAGTTTTGTTCTTTTGATATGGGTTTAACGAAAACTGAAGTAATAATTTCTTTTTAAGAAGACTGTCGAGCATTACAGCGTGGATCAGTTGGAATATGATCTTCAACTTCTGTCTGAAATAATTCCGAGAGCCATTCCTTTCCATTTAGATTCGCGTAAGATCAAGGTAAAGCGCTCAAGACTTAACGATGTCCCAACGGGTAGGCGATTTAAGACAAACGGGATAAGAAGAACAAATTGCGCCTGTAATCATTCCTAGAGCTATATACTAATTTGTCTTCTTTTTAAATTGGCTTGAGATCGAGTTAAAGCAGTTCAGATTTACTGATTTTCTAGCATGGCGACAATTTCATTAGGACAGATCAAGAGCACCAAACTGCACTTGCAATCATTCCATTCTTCATTAAGATTCGCTTGACATCGAAGTAAAGCGCTCCAGATTTATTGATTTTCCAAAATGGCGGCGATTTCATTAGGACCGATAAAGAGTTGCACTTACAATAATTCCAAGAGCTATTTGTCTTAATTTAGATTCGCATGAGATCAGGTTAAGCGCTGTCAATTTATAGATGTACCAACAAGGAGACAATTTAAAATAAAAAATCAAAATTACTCTCACAATCATTCCAAGAGCTATTTGCTTCCTTTTGTATTAGCGTGCGATCAAGGTGAAGTGCTCCAGATACAAAAATGTTCCAACATGACGACCAATTATGAAATCGTTTGAGACCAACCCATATCCGCCTGTATATTAATTCTAATAGCATTAACATACAATAAGTATTTAACAAAAGTTTTAACAATTATTGTAACTCATATAAGGTAGGATATTATTTTGTTCATTTTCCGTATACCTGAGATTGGACAACTAAGTGGCCCTCTGGTGCGGGTTCCAAGTATCTCGATTCCACGTACATCGACGCACCAACAATAATCATTAACAGGATTGCACTGAACATCTTCGAAACTGCCGTCTGGTCGACAAAATCGGTTGCTTCTTTGTCTTTCTCTTTGACAAGGTGTAAGATCGGATGTAACGACGGACGTCGGTGGAGCTGAAGCAAGGAAAAGTTGAAATGAAAAGACCTGAGCTTCTTGTTACGTTAAATATAATACTAGAAAACCTTGAAGACAATTTGAAAATCCTTTTGAATCCAGAAGTTTATTTTTACTGTCGTCATGAATTGCAATGATCACAAAATATCGACAGTGAATCTACACAGATAGTGTTCGTAGAATAAGTAAAACACTAGAAATATAGTTGCTTTTGAAAAACACCCTTGTTTCGTTAGTTTCGTTAGTCTCGTTAGTCCAATATGGTGTATGGTCTAGAGGTAACCGTAGCAAACGAGCCAAACAAGTTTAATTACGGTTACATTTGAAAACTGCCATTTTCCATACATAAGCAACATGAAAACCATGTTCCAGTCAGAACAAAATGCCCCCCAGTCTGACCAATCAATCCGATCCAAATTGTCTGACATAGATTTTGATCAAGTCATAAAATACACACACGGGGCTATAAGTACTACGGTATGATGTAACATTTCGAACAGCTGTTGAAGAACGAAAATTACTTATGCAAAAGTCAGAAGTTTGGATTTTGACACCATTTTGTTTATAATTTGAAGTGAAAAAGAAGTGCAGAGACCGAATAATGATATGCAAAACGTAAGTGTGACGTCAGATGTCCGACGATTCTGCCCTATGTATTCGATTTTTAGTAATATGTTATTTCAGCTGTTATGGTTACTGATAAAATAATAAAAAAAATGACAGCTATATAAACCGATTGCAAGATTAGAAATTACATGATTAACAGTGCGCCGGAACACTATAGTCAGTTGTAGTTGTACTAACAAGCAAAAACATGTCGCACTAAAGACACCTCCAAACAAGGACCCGGGTGGGTTGACATGGCTTGTATTAGCAACAATTTGAGTATGTAGATTTTCTACCGTTTCTCAACAGTAAAAACAGTTACGTATGGTTGAACTTCTTACGCGATGCGATGCATCTGGGCCTTCCGTATCTCCTGTGAATTCGAGTTCCAAACATTTCTCTTCCTCTGGTGTTGGAGCAAAAACAAAAATCGTTGTGGCACTGAACAGGTTGGTACCTTCCGTCCTCATTGCACTGGGGTATGAAGCTGCCGCGGTAATACCTGTAGATTACCCTTCGTGATTCCTCTTGACAAGGAGAAAGTCGTGGTGCGCCTATGAAACAAAAAGTTTTTTGGGCTATTTAGTTAAGTTTGTAAGGTGCTAGTCTACAGTGCGGGAAGCGAAGGTTTAATTCAAAACCGGACTACACTAATTGCTCATTGAGAAAATACTTCAATAAATTTACGCTAAGATGGAAAATCGAGGACAACAAGTGCGGGATTTAAAAAAATCACGTTCCTGCGAGGTCTGTGCAAGGCTCCCTGGGTAACAAGACAGATACGAATTTGAAGAACTAACTTGAGAAATTAATTGAAATTTTTTAGTCGCCCAAGTCGATCTCTGACATGGCATCCGATAAAAAAGAGAGATGAAATATAATAAAAGAAAATCCAAAATGAAACGAAGACGAATTTGTAAAGCAACATGCTACCACAAAAAAGTAGTAGGGAAAACTTTAAATACGATGTTATTCATATCTTACCTCTGAGTATTGCCTGGGTGATGGGTTGTACCACTTTGTTTAATCCACGATAGTATGTTCTGTAACGATTCCTCGCTTTGTCAGTGATCTCTTCACCTTCGCGGTCATCTATTCTGTATCCAGGATTCAACACGTCAATCGCGTAACCTTCATTTCTCATCTCAGCAGCGAAGCGACCTGCCTCGGTGGATGCACTCGATGGTTTGCCGTCCTCAGTGGGTCCAATAATCAAGAGAATGTTCTGTTGGTAATATTTGAAAATTTTTGTCACACGAAAGCAACGATAAGACAAAAATTGAAGTTATTATTATCATCATCGTCATTCTTAATATCATCATCATCATTCTTAATATCATCATCATGCATAGTTGATCAAAGCAAAAATTGTAGCGAGATGTATTGATTGTTATTACTATGATTCTTTTTATTTAATAATATTGATAGCATAATAAACAGAAAACAATTAGTTATCGCACAATACCGTTTTTGACGCTGTTTTTATAATTTCAATTACGATATACTAAATTTCAAAAATATCTGTTAAAATATTTACGATCAGCTGAATCACACTGCCAGCAATAACAAGAAAATTAATTATTTAATTAATTTATTTATTGTCATATTATCACACGGCCACACATAGATACAAACCTGATATTTAAGCGTTGAAAATACTTTTAACGATTTTAAAAACATATTGATCGAGAATAACAAAAGAAAGATAAAAACTCCTAGTGCTCACGTAATATAATGTTTAAAACTGTTTTAGTATTGAAAATAGACCGCCCTTGTAAAATAACTAAAGAGAATCCTAAATTTGTAGTAACCCACTAGCAGAGTGAAACTAAGAAAAGTATGTGACTGATACTCAAATACTAATATTCTTAAAACAACTCACTTTTCTTACACCCGGGCGAGCTCCGCCAGCCGAAACAAAGAGGTCTCTACGAGCGAGTTTAAGAGCTTGGTCTGGTCTTCTGTAACCAGCTTGGCGTCCAAGGGTGTCAATTTGTCTCTTAACATTTGCGGCACTTGTACCAGAGTTGAAGTTGAACACCACCCGGGCAGTGTTCGAATAGCCAATCAGAGCTACACGTACTCCTCCAGCCAGACCCTCTGCTGTTGAGTAAACTCCATCTGCATATTTTCTGAGATATTCCAAAATGTATTGCCAATATGCCTCGGTGAAGTAGGTGGACCAGTCCACAAGGATAGCAACGTCCACATTGTCGTCTATAGGTGAGAAATCATTCAATAAGATTGGCTTAGTATATTTTAGTTATGTCTTGCTACAACTTTTTTATCAATTTACAAAGACACTTAGCTTTAATATTAAAAGTAAGCATCAGTTTTTATCGTTAGAGTAGTAAAACATGAGAGCTTCCGTGACAGGTTTCGTGTTGAAGCAACACATCAAGACTCAGACCTGAAGACTTAGTTTTTCGGCTTTGTAAAGTCTCGTAAGAAAAATCTTCACGAGCAACCCAGTACCATCCAAGAGAAATGAGGAGGAAAGTGATTAACATAGTAACAAACACGTGTTTAACGTTTTTTGCCCTTGTTAACATTTCGCGTGCCGGTCAAATTTGTAAATGTACCGAGAAAAATATCTAAACATGTTTTTCTATCAATATCTTTACGATCTGTTTTACTTTCTTAAACTGAGAAATAGAGATGGCGTAAAAAAAGAAAATATTAATTTGTTTTTCCGAGGAAGAGTATTTAGTGAGCAAAAAGAACGACCGAGTGCTACACAGGCAGCCCCAGCCGTATCTTTGTACACGAAAAACACCAGTTTTCAAGCTAATTTTAAGCTTCTTCTTGAAAGAAATGTCGTTTTTTTAAAAAAAAATCCTGAAAACTCTTCTGCAAATAGCAGAAATAAAGTTCTCGTATCTCAGCTATGTGTTAAGTGTTATCAACGCGCTTTCTTCGGTTGCTATTAATAAAAACCGGACACACTTTACTAATCGATTATTACTTCTAGTACTAATCTAATATATACCCTTATTTCTGGTGTACAAGTAGAAGCAGTTCATAAGACGACTCCTAGTATATTTAGGGGAAAAAACCCACTTTTTCAAATTACGGTGTATAAGTCAACCCAACAATTTGCTCTTTATAGGCCTTAGATGACTCCAAACTCACAACTTGCTTTTGAGTAGCTCGACTTCTCTGCAAACTGCAAAACTTGAAGTTTGAACTGTGCGGTGTATTTACTGCCTTTGCGGCGGCGGTGGAAGAAGACAATCATTGTCTTTTAGACAAATCAAGGATTAAATGCTGCTTGTTCTTGTTTCACTTTAGTACTATAATATGTTTTTATATTCTTTGTAATTATTGGGATCGAAAGATGAAAAGAGCCGACTTCTGGGGAAACCATTTCAAGCAAATATTGGCGCATTAAGACTGAGAAGTTTTAACACTTTACACAAATGCTAGGTGCTTGATCGTTCTGTGAGAAATTGGGAAAATTGTCCTTTGGCTGTGAAGGCTTCAAGAACGATAGAAGTAAATGAGTCAATGCAAAAATTTATAAAACTGCTAAACCAAGCTAAGAAAACAATGCTTTGACAGCAAACCGTCAAAAAAAGTGTAATAGGAACTTCATTTACTCCTGGCTTTAACTGTTATTTTCTACAGCTTAAAGGTCAAATAAACCCAAATCTAAAAATTTTTTTTCCTACCATTTTAAA
>ERZ1740055.590-NODE-590-length-10542-cov-54.548489_pt1 | contig 10542 bp, 3 predicted proteins | sample MGYA00581747_ERZ1740055 | MGnify/ENA primary metagenome ERZ1740055 (study PRJEB43018, sample SAMN04849739) | marine metagenome | isolation source: floating plastic debris | place: Pacific Ocean | collected 2008-08-28 | study: EMG produced TPA metagenomics assembly...
TGAAATGCAATGATATCAAGCAATGTTGGACTGTTGTCATGGAAGAGTATTACATCATCTTCAAAGGAGGCTAGTTCCAAGGTAAATATGCATCTTTGGGTGATATGAACAGTTTTTGTACATTTAGGGCAAAAGTACTCTCCATCCATAGTGATAACTTCGGTTTTACAGTGGTCACATGCATTGTAGTCTTCATAGTGGATGTTTTCAATGCTGGCTTGTACTTTGACAGTGGCGTCAATATTTAGATCATGAAGATCTTCAAGTTGCACTGTGGTGTGTGATTCATAACTGAGACGACGTCTGGTTGGAATCAAAGGTGCTAGTGGTTGTGGATGTGTATGCCATTCAATAAGTTCTTTGGCTTCAGAATCGTTTTCGTCTGCATACTGAATTTTGTCACATGATATTGATAGTTCTGAGCCATATAACTTCACAAGGGAATTCTTTATGTAGACAGCAGAACCAATTTTAGGAATCATTGATTCTGCAGTATTAGCCCATAATGTCACTTTGATCTTGTTCTGGTAGTCACCTATTTCCAGTGATCGTCTTGAAACTGAACCTCCTTTAGAAGTAACAGTTGGTGTTACATCTTTGTCATAATCAATGATGACACCAAATGTGTTAACTCGTTTGTTGATGTACTTTGTCAGATCTGCGATTGCAAGGAATGTTGTGTTTGGTTCTTTGATTGACATTGGACTGATTTCTATTTGTGCTCCAGATGTTAGTGTCAAGTCGTAGGGCTTGTAATCTTGCTTGGTGTAGTGTGAAGGTGTTTTTCTAATGGATAAATTCATACACTTGTATGTTGTCCCAACAAAAATCTTGTTGTAGAAGAATGTTGCTACAGGGCCCCAAGCTATTAGTCTGCACCATGAATGACCATCTGTGACATCTGCTTGAAGTAACGGAGAGTTGTTTGGTATTTGTCTAAGTTCCTTGTTTGTTACTAGCAAATCAAAAGATGCGGTTTTTACTTCATCTGTTATGTCTGAAATTAATTAAGAAAATAAATATTCAATTAACATGGAGATGACATAATATGAAGTTTATATGTATGATAATTGTCAGATGGGACTACTCGACTGTGCAGAACATTCTGCACAATTGATCTGCATTTTTGTGATCTGTTTTGTGTTATGGTGGTCTCGATGTCATCCTCAATTTATTTAATAGTATTGATTGAGGAATAATATCAATACTGCTTCTTACTGCTATTTTCACATTAATTTTATCAGTTGAAACAATGCCAAATTAGCACCTTTCCACATCCTTAGCAATTGCATGCTATCATTCTTAAACATGGAATGTTAACTATTTTGGTACTAGTGTGTACATCAATAACAGTGGATTAGTTTATTTCACAATGTTATTACTCACCTTTTAAATATAATGTTTCTGAATCAGTATTGGGGTAACGTTGCATTTTGGTAGGTGTAGCAGGAGACTTTTCACCTGTGGTAAAATAATCATGATAATTAGATTCCAAGCAAGTAGAATTAAGAACCAGTGAAAAATCAGCATTGTAACTGAAAATGGTGATATGGTTATTGGTAGATAATCAGCTTGAAAGTTAAACTGAAGGTAATGGTATGTGGGTGATAAGGTAATATTGGATAGATTGGGTGATCAGTTTTGATATAATCCAGATTATGCACAAACCCTAAATACTTTGACTGAGCGGACATCCAGTTTAACTTGGTGTAGAAAATATTACATATTAATATAACACATTTGAGATACCTTCAACAGCAGTATTTTTGCGCTTGGATTGTGACATTGATGTTGATGGAGATGTTGTTTGTTTCCCTTGAAAAGAAAGGTGATCATATGTTTTAAGACTTAATCTTAAATAAACTAAAATGTTTCAAATCCATTTACAATTATAATAAATGTTTTAGTACATTGATTTTAAAAACATCAGACAAATGGGAATTGATTAACTTCAAGGATTGCCTCACATAATTTGTTTACATGTACCTTTAGCAGTGCCAGTTGTTTTGATATTAGGATCTTGGTTCTTTGGATTTGGGGAATCAATATTTTTTTCCTTGTCTGAAAGGTGATAAGATTACAATGACTGTAAACAGCTATATTTGTTTATTAGTATGATAATATGTCATTCAGATCTATTTATGCAGTGTGGCAGATCCAGTGATGATGAAAACATTTTCTTAAATACTGAATGTTTCTTAACAATCCTTCAATGTTTCTTAACATAGAACATCAAAAAACACACCCCCTCTTTAAAAAAGCTGGATACGCCCTCGTTGTGATAATATATTCAATATATCTACAAAGGTCCTGTGATTGTTGATTTTAGATCATTACTCCTATGAATGATAGTTGATGGCTATCGAAATTAAAAATACCTGGTACAAAACTGAGTTTGATGTCAAAACTTTCACCACACTGAGTACTGGTACATGTTGGTATTGTTTGGTGTCCTTTAGGAAAATGATAATATGGTGTTAATTGTGTGATGTACATTGTATGTACATGTAGATAATCTTCTTATTAAGTATAAAGAGGAGTTATGTAGATGTGTATCAGGGTAAAAGAGTTTTAAAATGATAGTGTCTCACTTGTATGATTTCAACTGCTACTCTTCCTAGTAGACTGTTACACCCCACATTTTTTAAACGTTTTTTTTGTACCACATGATGAGATTTTGATGGCATACTGTACTTCCGCTCGTAAAAATTGTCATGTGGTACATCTTAGCTGCCTGCAGCTTAAAAAACTTGGGGTGTAATGGTCTACGGGGAAGAGTAGTACAAGTATATTGTGTTCACCTTGGACAGTGGATGTTTCTGCTGGAGGCCTCCTAGGGGATTTGGCAGGAGTTTTTTTAACTGGAATAAAGTAAAAAATAAAAAAAATTACAACATAATATTAGTAAGTAACGTACCAGTAGACCAACTAATAAATGCAAAATGTTTGCTTGGTGAGCTTTTATGATTGCAGATGAATTCACAGTGTTATAATTAAGGTACAAGAAGATGAATGGATAATTTTCTGATTGTGCTGTATGTAACCTATGCTGTCCTTTTGACAATGCATTTAATGATTTCTTGAGGAAATGCTACTAAAATTGACTTTAGTATATGTAATTATACACTATTTGATATGATATCACCTATGTACAAAATTTTGCTGATATTTGAGGGTTCTTGCATATAAAGCGAGTAGTTCTCCTTAGAACATTGATTTGTGTATTTACTATGGAAACAGTACCTCTGGAACCAAGAGAATGCTTCTTATTTGGTGTAGATTCACAAGTGGACTTTGAAGATGGTGCTTTTGCTATAACAGCAAACAAGATGTGGGAGGGATCAGAACATCATAATAAAAATTTCCAAAAATGGGGAAAAATTGGGTAATGTTTACCAAATCCAATATTTTTTCCAAAGGAATCCCAGTTTTCTTACAAAAATTATCCCAAATAATTGGGCGAGAAAAAAAAAGAAAAATTTGATGCATTGTTGAAAAAAAAATGGATTTGGTAACAACATAACCACTCAATTTTTTTCGCGTAGATAATTTTTTGGTGCATCATTCACGTCAATATATATATATATATTATAACAATGTAAATATAATGAACTTACATTTGTCTTGCCATTTCTTTGACAGTCTGTTAAATGTAACACAGACAAAGCACTCAGTAATTATGTATCCTCAGAAGAGTTTTGTATAGTTTCATAGTAATCAATAACACTTTTGGAAGCAAATATTTTATTTGGCTCTAATTTGGTAAGAGAAATTCCTGATAGAGATGTTACTCTGCTCAATGCAACATATGCCATTCCAGGCTGAAATATTTTGTTGCTTAAATCTATTACACATCTTTGAAGTGTAAGGCCTTGTGACTTATGTATAGTTGTTGCCCATGATGGTCTTAATGGTAGTTGTGTTCTTTCCCATATTGTGTTATATTTGCCAAAAAATTTTACTGAAATTGGGAAAATGTCAAATGTTTGATTGGTACAAGAAGTGTGATCAAATTTTACTGTTATTGACAATGGTAATTCTCCATCACAATGTTTCTCTTTTTCCCAGTGAAATTGTGTTATTGTTCCAAGTGCACCATTTGTAAGACCTTGTAACACATTAATGTTTCTAATAAGCATAACTCTAGATCCTACTGCCAATGTTAGAATGTCAGATAGTCCTGATGATTTGGTATCATCAGGGTCAATAAGTGAATAAATATCATGAATATGATCATTGTCTTGTAGGGCTTGCTTGTTTAAGAGAGTATTAGATGCTCTAATTTGATGTGCAGTGTAACCTGTTTCAGTTTGCAATTTAATAGTCATGTCATTATTGTAGTCATCACATTGCTTGTTTGTTGGAAATAGTCTTAAAGCAGTATCAAAGCTGTTATCAAGCAAATGAACATTCACTCGTCCTAATAATTTTTGAATATTATCAGATGATGGATTTCCAAGCCTTACATTATTCAAAAGTTTTGCATAAGCGTTGTCGTTGGATTGCCTTTGGTTTGAGTGAAGTATCATGGTAGTAAAATTATCATTCCAAAGATGAATAAGATCATTGGGTGTTGGATAAAAAATAAAAGGTGCACAGACTGGTTTCAACTGGAAGAAGTCACCAACTGCAATAATATTCATGCCTGCAAATGGAACTTCTCCACTACTGAGCTTAATTTCTGATAACCTTAAGTGTATTTGCTTAAAAACTCTATAACTGACCATACTTATTTCATCTATTATGATAGTGTTTACATGTCTGAATAGTGTTCTTAATTCCTGCAATGATTCGCCACTTAGAGGAATGTATTCTTGTTGATATTTATGATCAACAGGTAATCTAAATGCTTTGTGAAGTGTCATACCATGTATATTATATGCTGCTACTCCTGTTGGAGCAGTTTTTATGACTGTTGGTAGTTCCGAGTTTGTACTTCTTAAGAGATATTCATAGATTACAGATATCAGTCTAGATTTTCCTGTTCCTGCACCACCAGTGATAAAAATGTGGTAAGGGGCTGATTTTGCTTCACCTTTATTAGGGCAGAATAGCTGTTGTTTTGTATAATTTGAAATAATATCAAAAATCTTCCTTTGATCTTTACTTAACTGTTCTAATGCACTGCCAAATTCAGAGTCAGTCATGGTATACATTGAGAGCACTTTCCACAAATGATTGTCACAATTTGGCTGGCTTTGCTGTTCTACAATTTCAGAAGGAATAATTGTTTCCGAGTCTATGTTGTTTTTAGAAATGATAGTCTGCCAATCCTCCTTATCATATGTTGACTCAGATTTGTTTGATTCATTTAAGTGTGTAGTATTTGATAATATAGTGTCTATGAGAGTGTCTGTGTTTTCTGACAAAACTATTCTTAACTGTTGAACAACTTTAGCAATATCATCTGTAAAATCTCCATATTCTTTATACTCTGGATCAAAACACTTCTGTTTGTTTATGAAAGCTTCTGCAGCACTTTTGTATGGTTTTAGTAAACAATTTTCATCATACCATGGTAAATACAGAAATAACAGTTTATAGTAATAATTATCACCATCACTTTCTGGAGTCATGTATTGTACTTTAAGACACACCGGTTTAGTTCGTTCCTTAAATATTTTGTTTCCTGCTTGAAAATGAAAGGACTTTTTTGATACTTTGTTACTTTGGACTGCATTGTAACAGGTTGCAAATCTTGCAAGACACATTGTTTGAAATAATGGATCTTTTGGTCTTTTTGAATAATAGTCAACAATATTGTTCACAAATATGTCAGGAGTATCTGGTGGTAGTTCAGAGAGCTCTTTTTTACTTTTTAAAACCTTGAATCTTTTATCTGGAGGTCTGCAGTTAAGAGTAATTGTGGTTCTGGATGAATATACTAAAGGCAAGCCAGTTATTCTAAAAGCAGCTTCTTGTGCACTAAGCTCACGCTGACTTAAAAATTTTGATCCTATTTTGCTCAGTTGCTGACGAAATGTAAAGTTACCTTGTTTTATTTGACATAAAATATCTTGTATTGACTGACGGAGACGCATTGGTTCAGCTTTACAAACATATGAGCATACATAAGATGCAATACCATAACTGCAACCAACAAACTGAATATCCATATTGGCTTGCCAAAATTTCAAGACAGCTGGATTATAAGCATTGACCCAAATATCAGAACTTTCTCTTTTTGTTTCGTAAAAATTAGCTGTAGTTTGTGGATTAACATAAGGCTTGAGTGTAGTTGCATTACAAGGTTTTCTTGGAAATTTGAAACGACAAACTCTTGATTTCTTTTGACAAGTATTTGTGTGCTTATGAATTTGAAGTTGTGTAACTAAATCTTTAAGTTCATTTTCATTTTCAGGTGGTATACATGTACTTACATATCTATCTAAAAATTCAGGTAACTGTTTTTGTCCTTTAGCTGTTTTTAAATCAGGCGCTCCTTTAATCCAAAAAAATATATGCAAGTGAGGACTTCCTCTAACTTGGAATTCAACTCTGACAAAGTGGTCCAAGATTTCACCAAGGGGGTTTAATTTTGACTTTAACACAAATTTAAAAAATGCTTTCCATCTATGGACAAAGTATTGTGCGACAAGGACAGGATTAGATCGTACGAGATCAATGTTTGACATGTGTGAGATATCTTCATTCAAATAATCAAGTTTGAGAAAATTGATAAGACCTTCCCAGTGATGGTCATCTGCACTTAATGTGAGAAACCATGTGGGGGGTCCTAAAGTTCTAAACTTTGCTAGAAGATCAAATAATATATTTTTCCAATAAGGTGCTGTTCCACGAATAACTTTAAGAAAAGAATATGAATTTTCATTTATAACAGGATTGTTACTCATGGTTTTGAGATCATCTAATGTTAATGAACTAGTCGAGTTAATGTTTGAATTTGGCAGTCTCATTCTCACAGCAATGGAAATCTGCTCTTGGAGCTTATGTTGTTCAAACACATTGACAGCCCAAAAGAGATATGATATATCTTTACGCCATCTACTATCTACAGACATGATTCTGTTTTGAAAATATGATAACACAGATAGCTTTACTTCTCTTTCTTGTTTTAATCCATTTTCTCCATTAGGAAACAACCAAGGAAAACACATTTCCTCTGCTTTCTGATGATTAAAAAGATTGATTGGTTGTGATTTGACTTTTGGTAGATTTATAACAGGAATACTTGTATCATTTCCACTAACATATCTATTGAGTGGTACTTCTGGTGTTACATAACTATTAGGTGTAAAACTTATGCTGTTGTGGAATGCAGATTCAAAGATACTGACATTACTTGTTGGACTAGATGATTCATACATGTGCTGAGATTCTTCTACATTACTTATAGATACATCATGATATAATTTGTTGTTTTTTGTCAGCCAAACCAGGCTATTTTGGATTCTTTTTCTTGAAACAATTTTTTCTAGACATATTTTGTGCTCTTGATTATTCTCATTTGATGACGAACTATTAGATTTTGTATTTTCAATTGCTATTATATTAAGATCAGAATTTGTAGGAAGTGTTTTATTTAACTCACAAATATCAACTGGAAAGTTAATAACCATTCCATCTTGAGCATACTGACTTCCAGCTGGAAGGCTAACAATTGTCATGAATGCATGAATTTGACTAATGAACCTTTTCTCCATGAAATTTAGGATTTTGAGGCAATTTGGGACACTCCCAACCTCTGTACTGTTCAAAAAACATCCAGGTGGTATCAAATGTTTCAAAAGTTGATGAAAGCATTTAGTACAAACATTTGCAACTTGGGAATTTATTCTCTTACAAATCAATCGATGTACATTCGATGATTGAGATAATTCAATTATTTTTGCTTTTTTATCAAAAAGAAGTTGATCACAAACATTGCAAAAATCCAACTGAGTAACATTTATTGCTTTCAAAAATTGGTTTAAAGCAGTTTTAAAATCATCACGTCCTTTCAAATATTTAGACGTTTTCTTTTGAATTGTAAATGATGCTTTGTTTGTTAATTTGGTTCCAGTAGACTTTTTGTTATTACATGTAATATGTTTTGTACTCAAGTCATTTTGAAGCGAATTGAGGGCACAATCATTATTGAAAGATGTTTTCATTTCTAATTTTAGCTTTTTTGTTTGTCTTTTCTTGTAATATTCTCTTTTTCTTTTTCTTAATTTGCTTTGTCTTGATGTATTAAGATCCAGTATTTGTTGTTTGTCTGTACTTTTGTTAGTCATAGCACTCAAGTTAATGACAGTATCATTGCATTGAACAGACGTTTCATCAATATATACCAAATGCGATTGTGATGCTACCTCAAACACAGTGTTGAATGATTCCAATGAACTTATACAGGGGACAAAGTGGTTAGGTTGCCACATTGATAGTTGATGAATAGCACTGCAGTTTGTCCACATGATGTTAATTTCATGATTTGGTAAAATGTTGATTCTAGGGAAAAGTGTGCGATTGAAAACATAACGTAAAAAGGAATTAGTTGGGATTCCTACCTTGGAGTCTGGATACAGTGATCTGACCTTACATTTAGTAACTGAAGCTAAGGCACAGATCTGCCATATCCCTACCCATGAATTAAGTGATAATGACTGACAAATGCAATGAATTAGGGCTTTTCTGCAATTATCTCTGATATTGAAATCAACATTATCAAATTCTGGTGAAATAGAACATGATGTTACAGCAATGAATGGTATTATAGAGTTATCAGTTACTCCAAATATATTTTGTTCATCAAGATACCAATCAGTATATTGAAGGAGTTCTATGATAGTGCGAACCCTTAGTTCTAAATGGTGTTTTTGTGTTCCAAATAAGAGTAAACTAAACGTTCGGAAGCTGCAATTTCCATCCCCAAATACATGTATAGGAAATAGGTCACTAGGGGCATCACTTGGATATATGGCTTGTGAAATTGCATCAATTATCAGGTTTTCATTTCGTAGACTCCTTGGTAGAGCATATATGTCTTGAAGTGAACCACCAATTATATGAGCAGTATTCTGCAAACGAGTTATACTGCGAGGAGTATCACTAGCAGCATTTTGCAAGTGCCTCAATAGAGTTTCCCAAATATCACCCTGTATATTATTCATCTCCTATCTCAACACACCTTGAACTGCTTTGGTTTTGGTTAGACATGACTCTCACCCTTCAAGAAAATAAAAAATACAGATATCATTTCATACAATGATGTACCGGTCAATTACAAAACTGCCCATCCCACCTCCCAGCGAACCCCAGGTCATTTGACTTTTTTGGAAAAACTTTGGTCAAATTCCCCACTATGTTGCCAGTTTAGACAGTCAAATGCCCCACCCATTAGAGCATCAAAGAGGGTCAAATCCTGCACCCTCCAGGCATGTTAAAGCAACTGTGCAAACTCTTTTCGATGTGTATAATATAACCATTTATTCAAATGCACATATTCAGTAATAAACAATTGGCCACCGTTTGGATTAAGATTTGTGTTAACTGCAATTTCAATGACAAATTACAGAGTGATCTGCTATATAAAAACACAACTGAAATATCCAAAAGTCTCCCAACACTATCTTTACACGAAGGTTCTTAATTTTTGGCGGTTTTGGAATTGACTGGTACATATTAAAAGAACATTAACATCATTTCAGTTGGATATCTAAACCAAGTAGCTATAACCTTCAACAAAGAACTTAAAAATAAATTCCGTTAAAAAATAAAATGTACTTATATAATAACTTACAGGATATCAGAAAGTGCTGTATGTCCACAACACTTCAAGAATGCTCCGAGTTCCTGAAAACACTGTTAATCTTTTTCAAATGCGTTGACCTGAAATTTGTTCGGCCGTAAATCAGGTTTTAACAAATATATGAAATATTAAAATATAGAGTTACCCCTTCCTGTATAAATATGAGATATTATACAAATTTCACTAAAAAGTGGCCTCGCATTTGATTTTCAATAAAATCTATGCGGAAAGTTCGATCGGATTTAAAAGAAAAGCCTTTTCTGGACAATGACGCAATAAGAATTTAAACCGCGTGGGTGGGCTTGTCCAGCCTTTGGTGAAAAGTTGTAAACAACTTTTAAAAGCCAAAATTTCTCTAAAAAATGGCTTTGCATTTGATTTTTAATAAAATCTATCGATCAGATCTAAAAGAAAAGCATTTTCTGGACAATGACGCAATAAGAATTTACCTACGATGGGCTTCAGTTTCAGCCTTTCCAACGTAAATATATCATTGAAAGATAACCATACCCATCATTCCAACTTACACCAGTCACAGCGGCTGATATTTTGAGCATTTTTGAGCACTATTCATAAGCATCTAAGCACAATTAAACTCACCTTGACGACTCAAACTCCTTTACTTCCTCCACCTACCGACTCCGCCCGAAATTGCGACTTCAATATGGCCAATCCACTGTATTATTGGGAGGGGGGTCAAATATATCTAAATTCAGGGTAACCCAAAAAATTCCGATCATAGTTTCGCCATCCAAAACAAATATACTGGGCCCTTAGGCCCAGCATAAAAA
>ERZ1740055.591-NODE-591-length-10538-cov-8.196318_pt1 | contig 10538 bp, 4 predicted proteins | sample MGYA00581747_ERZ1740055 | MGnify/ENA primary metagenome ERZ1740055 (study PRJEB43018, sample SAMN04849739) | marine metagenome | isolation source: floating plastic debris | place: Pacific Ocean | collected 2008-08-28 | study: EMG produced TPA metagenomics assembly...
AAAAATATCACTAAAAGTAGCGAAAAACTGGCCTTAGGGTAGAGAGTGGCCTTATCAAACGAAACCCAAAGCTAAATCTGTATTACAATAAATTTAAATTGTGGTAAAACTTACTTAAGTCGTCTTCTTTATCAAGAGACCGACATCTTTGACCATTTTACGCTCGAAACGTCAGCCGCTTTCCCTACTTATAATGATGATCGAAAAAATGTTAACCTTATGCGTATGAGTTTCAGAAATTACAGTTTAGTGGAAAACTCGGTTAGAAACCATATGAAAATGAGTATCGTATTCTTATTTTTTTCTTCTTCTTAAGATATTCAGGAAATTATCACTCATCTTATTCCAAATCTATTATTTAATGCAATACGAAATAAAAACCTCACCTTAATAACTAAGTCTTCGTGCCAGCAATTTATGGAAAAATCCTTTCTTAGGGCGCATCATCGTCAGAAAGATCCAAGCTGAAGTAAATTGTTATAGAATCATTGGTTTTAACAAAGAATATTAGACTTTAGTTAGGAACCGTTGGAATTCGCCTTCAGCGGGCAAAATACTAATACAGCTGCATTATTTCCTCCCCTCCTGGGCTTCCAGCGTTTAATTGAAAGAAAACATTAATTTCAAACATTTATTACACACAAACGTTTCTCATTAAGGACCCCTTGCTAAAGTCAGTTTATTAAGTCCTCATGCGTGCGTACGTATTAAAAGCATTAGTCATGCACGTGCAGAAGTAGTCAGATAAATTTTTCAAGAGGTTAGTGACCAGCTGATTTGAGTGTTTACAAATACACCCACGCGCTGGCGACACAGTGAACGAGAAATGTGAATATGGGAAGAGGCAAAAACCGAGTCATTATTACAATTTTGAGTTCATTGTCTCGCCAGAAAGTCAATAACTTCATGCAGTTCACTGCATTGCAAGGCGGAATACATGGCTTAAAACAACAGTTTGGAAAAAACAAGAATTTTAAAAATTAAATAAGTACATAATTAAAATGGCGTAAATTTAAATAGAATAAAAAGGAAATCATAAATAACTTTACATGAAGAAATATTAAAAACTGGAACGTTTAAAAATTAACGCGAACACAATAATTTTTAAGGAGTAAGTAGCGAAACATTCAATAATTTTTGTCAAAAGATGAATCTTAGACCGTAAAAGAAATTTAACAAATTACTTTGTTTTAGAATTTATCAGCAGTCGTTTGGGAAGTAAGTTCAATGTTCTGAATAAGGATTACAAGAACTAAACCTGTATTTGAAGTGTTTTCACACATCGTCGCTTGCTTAAGTAAGCATCGCCATCTTGTCAAAAAAAAAACCAAACAAAGTCAGGATTCTGCACATTGTCGCTTCCAAGTGTTCGCCGCTATAAAACAAATTTCAATGATTATAAATCCGGTATTCAGTAAATCTGGCAAAGGGTTGGAAATCATTTTAAATAACAAAAGAGAACGTTTATACGGCGTTTTCAAGGGAATAAATGCTTTTTAGTTTATCGTGGCATTTTGTTAATATTCGATTTAGCTGTAAACATATAAACTGTAACACAAAACACTTATTATATTAAAGTCTATTTTGTTTACACTTGGGCTGGCTGTCTTTAAATTTTTCATAATTCTATAAAATAGAAATACTTATGTTAAAGGAAAACACTTAAGTCCAGCATGGTTAATTTCAAATAGTAACTTTTTTTTATTAAAAATATTTAAACTGTTTCGTATATCTCAAATATAGATCGTAATTACTGACTCATTTTGTCAATATATTTTATTGCTTTTTCAGATAATTTTGGCTTAGGTTGTTAAAGCTTAGAAAACTCAAAAAAAGTTCTGAAGGAGAAACAAGGAAAACGATATCCGAATTTCGTAAGCAGCATTATCAATACGTTAAGAATACAGTTACATGGGAATATTTAACCATTAATTCTCAGAGAAAAGAATTACAAGGAAGAACTATTTAATGCTTTTCTAGGTTCTAAGGGCAGGAACTTTCTTCCTCCAACAATAACTAATTGTAATGGTTTCAGTATCTTCAAAACCATGCATATGATGTTTCTTGCTTAAAAATATCTATAATAATTTGTACTCGGCGAAACACAATACTGTAAAATATAACCACCTGTCATAGTGTTACTGTTGAATGAGATCCCGGTGGGTAGTGCCATATTAGGTTATATACATAGGTGGGTGCCACTGTGAAGGGTATGGCTATTGAGCAGTTTTTTCCAGAAGAGGGAATACAAATCAAAGATTTGGTCTGAAGATAGAGTATCATTTTTACAAAAATGACCCAGTGTTTGAAGATTTTATCTAGACTAAGGTAACCAAATATTGCACTAAAAAAAAATTACTAAAATAAAAACTGAAAAAGTATAAATAAATTAATTTTTTGTGACAGAAGAGATTGTGATATAAGGATTTTAATTTTTTTAGAATATTGCAAAAACAGATTGCCCCATGGACAAGCTTTAAATGAACAGTGAGGAAGATAGCACTTTCAACATTTTCATATCTAACTAATACTCAATCTGTTGCGTAGTTTGTATGTAATCAGAACTATAGTTAATAATGTTTCAGAAATTGCAAAACGGTAAATGTATTCCAAATAAAATGTTTCGTTAGTGATTTCTAAAAATGTTTCCTCGTGAATTATTGATGAATTTAAAGAAAATATAGAGCAGTAATTTGCGTTCTTGGCAGTTTTTTCTCCCCAAATTTTTCAATATTTATTCAAATAGAGGTTTCTTTTTCTGAAGCTCGTTTAGCTAACGATGGCATTTCGATCACTAACAATGGGACCTTGGAAGTATCGACGGAGTTATTTTCCCTCTGCGATTTTTCTGCAGCACTCGACGCTACCTTGGTAACATTTTCGTTCTTGCTTACTTGCCGAGTTTCATCTTGTAATACCTGATTGCTGAGACAAGTATCCGGATCATGACTTGCACAACTTGGATTCAGTGAGTTCTCTGAACAGTCCGACGAATCTCCATTATAATCATCAAAATTTGAAGAATTTTTTCTAGAGAATTGGTTGACTGTTATCACTTGCACTTGAACTGGAGGGCTGAAGTGCTCTGCTTTCGTTGTCGGAGTAACACATTCCGCGCTAATGAAACGATTCTCATCTAGATCATGTGCTTCATCAACTACTTCGTCGTGAATAAGAAGAGTAAAGTTAGATACTTGCGATATCCGAGAATTGGTGGATTCCTTTCGAAATTTCCGTTTTTTAGTCGATCTACATTTGCAAAGGTCAGTCGCCTCTGCGTTACTTTCCACTTGATTGTGAATCTCGGAGCTGATGCTTCCTTCCTTGGGTAATAAACACTTTTTACACAGATTTTCCGACTCAGACTTTGATTTCATGGAAACATTCAACTTGATTGGAGAGCCTTGTGAATTTGAAGGCACGCTCGATGATCGTAACTGCCTAGGGCGTCGATTTTGTGCCAACCAAAAAGGCAGACGGTCATTTATTTTAAGAAAACCGAGGCTTTTTCGGCCTGAATCAGTCGCATTACCCTCAGGTCCGTGGCCGTCAGAAAATTCGTCTTTCTCTATCAAATGTTCAAGAGTTTGTATTGTTTTTTCTCGTCTGCTAAATTTTCTTTCCGGCTTCTCCCTGCTGATTTTTCTCCTCGATGTACTTGGAGAATACCTCGGGCAGGTAAAGGATTCTGATCTACACGTTGAAGCACTCAAGGACCGCAAATCCATGCTTTCTCGCTTGAATACAGAATTACCTGACGATTTTGTTGTGGCGCTATTCCTTACATTGTCGACAGCATTACTTCCTCGAGTCCTACGACGAAGAGCTCTTCGTCTGAAGGAGTGCCTACTAGAAAGGGCTGTTGCCATGGCATCAAAATGTATTCGAGCTTTTTTCCTGGGTAATTTAAGTCGTGCTTGAGCATGCGCATAATACAGGTTAAAGTTACTCCCAATGATTGAAATTGGCAAGGCAACCATTAAAACTCCACAAACTGCGCATGCACCTCCAATTATTTGACCAGGCCAAGTTTTGGGTACCATATCTCCATACCCTACAGTAGTCATGGTAATCAACGACCACCAAAAGGATTTCGGGATTGAACTAAAAGTGGTATTCTTGTCTAGGTTGTTTTCTACATAAAACATCATAGAGGAGAACAAAACCACAGGAATGAATAAAATCAATAGCAGCAGTCCAAGCTCGTATGAACTTGCTTTTAAGGTGTGCATCAACACCTGAAGGCCATACAATAAGCGGAAAAAACGATACAAACGCAGTAAACGAATTGTCAGAAAAGCATCAGCAAGCTTTTGGTCAACAAAACGCAGATAAAACGGCAACACAGATAAGATGTCGATCCAGTTTGTGAGTCTCGTGAAAAAAACCAGCCTTTGAGGACAGAAAACGATTCTCAGGAGTAGTTCAAGCGTGAACCAAACGCCACAAAAATACTCGATGAGGTCGAAGAGCGCTTTACTGGTTCTATCTGTGTTGCTGATGGACGATGACGAGTTGCTACTGATGCGGTTTTCACGGAATCGAGGCAATGTTTGTGCACAAGATGCCGCGACGGACAAAACAATTAAAAGGATAGATACAATAGAAAATACCTGAAACATAAAACAAAAGGACTTCAAATATATTACAAAAATATATTAGTAATACACTAAACAATGATCAATATATATTTGTTGGTGTAAATGTATTTAAAACAATTGGAGCATACACATCACGAACATTAAACTCCAGTTGTGTGTATTGACAAAATAAACCACTGGAATCAATCTGACCAGAACTTTAGCCTGAAAATAGATACAAATGATAATGGATACAATACGAATGACAATGGATATAATACCAATGACAATGGATGCAATGCCAATGACAATGGATACAGTATCAATGACAATGGAAATAATACCAATGACAATGGATATAATACCAATGACAATGGATATACAACTGTTGCATATGCTTAATGATAAACAAGAATGATTAGGTTGGGTCGAAAATGACTGTTCTTTCATCACTGACACTGTTGAACCATCAGATTTTTCTATCTTGCATTCTCAAAACTACGAAAGTTTACACGGCATTTTAGTTGTTCGTGCTAATTTTGGACGACCCAAAAAAACCCTCAATAACTTCTCGCTTTTTGGTTCACATGACTTTTCCTACCAATGCAAGTTATAGTATTTTAGATCATATTGAGTCTGACAAAGTTGCATTTTATTTGCTCTGACGTCAGCTTTGTGTTTTTTTAAGTCACGTGTTTTACCTACTCGACGACACAATTTAAAAGATTTTTCATTTAAAATGAAACTTAGAAACTTTTCAGCAAGTATTTTTAAAAAAACACGCGATTGCTTTGTGGAACATCTTAGTGTTGATTTTTTAAAATGATTAAAACCAGTTGCGCGCCATTTGAATCTTCCGTGACATTCCTTATTAGACAAACCCATTAGTGGTGTAACTAGAGACGCAATAGCTCTAATAGTGTACACGCAGGTGCCTGAAAAAAGCAAAATTCATCTTTAAACTTGGCGTTTTACCTCATAACGCTGTTAATTTATTGCTATCTTTTATCTTTGTTTTCAATTTCCTCCAAACACTGCCCGCTGCCTTTTATCCCTATTTGCATGCATACATTAAACTTCCCGATATATAAACCCTTCATTCTCTCGGTATCTTTACTTGCTCTTAAGAACGGCAAGTGTTTAAAACATCAGCTTTGAGATTTCCCTACGACGATGATCAAATTTTTCAACCTAGTGTTGATTAAACTAAGCAGTTCACTTCAATATGATGAACCTTTAAAAAACGTACGCTTCAACGGGATTTAAATCCGTTGCGTCGGGATCGGAGCAGAGCTCTAGCTAAATGAGCTGTAAAGCCATAGGGAACTGCCTGCACAGTATTTGTTTAAGTATAACAGCAAATTTTATTTTTAAAACTTACATTTTATATGTCAAAATCAGCCAAAACACAATAATCAGGGCCTTAGTGCCCCGGCATTTTCAGTGGCTTCAAAGTACCTACTAGTATACATGTGCTATCTTTACTTGATGTTTATCATTCAAATCTAATCACACAAGCATTTCGATCGCTTTCAGTTTTAGTTATTTTTTTCAGTGGGAACCCGAGCCTTTTGTTAACTATGCCATGCAGATAAGGCCAAAAAGCCAAAAAGCAGCTGCTTAAAAGATCTAGCTGTGATAGCTAGCCCGTCAGGGGTAGGCCCTGGTGTAACTAACCACCTCAAAGTCAAAACAACTGCTTATAAGATCTAGCCATGATAGCTATCCCGTCAGGATTAAGCACTAGCGTTACTAACCACCTCAAAACAGCTGCTTATAAGATGTATTCGAGGTCACGCAGCTAGTCTGTCAGGGTATTGCCCTGGCGTTCTACTACATCGAAACAGTTGTCCATGGCTGCTAGTATAAAATAAAACAGATATAACGCGCTCTCTGATTGGCTGCGCAGCGTTGTTTTAATTCTCAATGGTTTTATTGCTTTCCACAAGTCAGGTCTGGTAGCTTATTTTGTAAAAGAAATAAAAAACTCGCCCAGCTTGCTATGTTCAGTTATAGAACTACTTGTGAATTTTAAGTTCAGCACTTCTTTAGTGAACTTAAAATTCACGCGTGATTCTATAACTGAACAGAACGCGCGGGCTCGTTTTTTATTTCTAAATTAATGCCCGCTATAAACGTGACCTTAGTGCCCATTTTAGGGTCTTCAAGTTCATCCACTGATACATTATGACTTTATACAGTGTGTCTAGTGAAAAAATTTCTTTATCTTTTCTCATTCTCCCGCTATGTCAGTTCTTAGCATCAACGCTCTTAAAATTAAATTCTAATACTGAGATATATTACAGCCTCACGCTTTTAACCTGTTCTAATGAAAAGGCGTGAGTATTCGAGTTAGATAAAATTAAGTTTCCTTTTGAGACAATCCATTGTTAACTTTAACTAACTATTCCATTTAATCTATTTTACTGCAATCTTGAATTCAATAACAGCTTTGCACTACCTACACGGTTGTTGCCATCTCAAGTTCTCGCTCCTCTAATAAACTTGATAAAATCAAACATTCTGGGAGTTGTTTCTAGTTTTCCGGTTAGTTTTCAATAAATAGATTAATTGAGATGAGCAAAATATTTTTTGAACTAAAATATTTTGTAACGTGTTATAGACGAGTTCCAATTAAAGCTATGATAACTGAAGAAAATAAAAGAAAAACTATAATTGAAAAACGTTCGACCTTTTTGATTAATAGAAATAATATTAATCATTACATACAATTTTTTTTATGAACCACTTTACAGCGAACAGTCTGTGTTTTTGTGAAAATAAAACAATTATGCAAATATATATTTGATGTCGAACTCAGTTAAAATCAACAGAAATCAATCAGTCGTACACAACTGAATAGTGACGGAAGCTAATAACCCTTCTTAGAAATAATTTCATATGCATATTAGCAACTGATATGATTGTCTAGTTTTAAATCTCATCCTCTTTATAACATGCAAACAACAGCATTTAGCATCAAAATACTCTTTATCATTCAGGTTGAGTTTGATTATTCGGTCTCTGTCCCTCATAGTCATAAGATTTCAGTTCAAATTTCTTTTTCATAGGTCGGAATTGACTCGGTGTTAACGCGATGTATCTTGTTTAGCTCTTATTTCATTTCGTTGTCATTCTTGTTTAGAGTTACCAGCGTTTCGATTGATGTGGCTAAATTAAAAGTCTTATTTGCGCAATTCGTTTCGACAAAGAAAATGAAAATTGATGTTTTTTAAAAATCAAAGACGGTGTCTTCGTTAGATTGGACCACATTGCGCCCTGCCAAATCAATTCGCATGAAAAAAATTAACAAAACTTCCAAAGAGTTAGTTTCGGAAAACATTTTTGACTTCAAAAACCAAAGTTTTGTGTTAAAGATTTCTGAATATATACAAGTTGTCTTTATGAAGTCTTTAAACTTAACCGACATCAAATGGGATACGCGAAGGAGTTTCAATGTCAATAAATCATTTTTGCGCATCACTCTTCGCATTTTTAATACTTTTTTATTACTCGCATAATAGCATTATGGCGTCATTTAACAACTTTAAAACAGAATTATTCGCGTTTTAGTTTTGTTGTAAAAGTTCTTTACGATTTTATTATCTATGTACCCTTAAAAATGGCAAAAAGCAGATGCGATCGACAGACAACGAGCTTATTTATAATTTTATTTATTACTGTCTTCAACTGATTTATAATTTTCAGTTTATTACTGTCTTCAACTGATTGGAGAAATTATGACTCGAACTTGAATTACTAATTTGCATTTTGAGCTTTTTTTCTTGAAAATATTTGAGAGGTTACAAATGGGATTCCTTTCATGTCAGGGAAATACATTGACGGTTCATATTTTAGCTAAGTTGATATATATCTTGAAGAGACATTTGACTTATTACTGCAAGGTTATGAATAATATTTCTTATTTAATAAGTAAATTCGAAACAGTATTGATAACACGTCTGTAAATTTACAATTTTATTCTTCAAACTTAGCCATTAGGATTGAAGAAAAATAAAAGAAATATTGGTACATTATCAAAGAATGAACACCCGGATTCAAGATTTGTGGCAAGCTTACAGCAACAAAAATATACTAACTCACTATTGTCTAGTATTGGTTTTAGTTTAAAAACAAAAAGTCAAAAAATCTTACAGGAATAAATGCAGTTGGTTAAATACCTTAGCAGTTTTTGAGGAACGTGGTTCTTCCAGGATCGCCCATATTCTTGGCTGAAAGTGTTGCCAGTGATTGTGCCATGAAAGCTTGCGGCTATGTTGCGAATTTGGAAGCTCTTCTCCCATTTCGTATTCAGGTTCAGAGTCACGCTCGGGGGGAGGGTTAAAACTTTTCAAATTTTGCTCAGCATCTCTGTGTTGGGTATATGATGTCCAGCAACACGGCTCCATATCTTTTTCATCAATTCCCCAATATGCCAGCTCTTCCTCGAATAGCGGCCCGCAAACATCGTTTGGGCAGTGAAGTTTTCCTGTACGGTAATAATTCAAAACCTGGGCGAAAATTCCTGGGTGCCTATCGAAAAACAATTCGATCTTATCCGAACTGTAATCAATAGCTTTAGCAACATTTTCTACTACCCAGAATAACCTAGTATCTGGAAAATTCTTGATGGTCCCAAGATATGTCTCGTGTCTTTGGCCCCCAACATTTAGAATGATTCGCCTTTGCGCAAAATTTTCAACATTGGGAATTAATTCGATTCTCTTGTTTCCGCTTATAGTTTCTTCATCCATACTTCTTAGTAAAGTCACATATTATTCTCGACTCAAGACTTGAACGTCCAAACAAGCGTTCTGTTGTCTTGTAAAAGTTCCTTGTTTCACTTAATGGTCTACTCGCCTGATGGTTAAAATAGGTATTTGTTACTGTTTAATCAAAATTTCAGTTAAGACCATTGCCTAGAGACTACTTCTATGTATACCGTGTGATTTGCCTAGCAGTAAGCACTGTTTTGACATTTGAGTTTATGAACCGCTACTGCTCGCATGCTCAGCTTTCATTGGCTAATGCTCCACTTGTTATGTGAGTTAACGATATACACTTGTTTTCCACGCAGCTGAGACCACAACAGAACAATAAATTTAAATCTTTCCTTTGAAATAATCAAAAGATTGAAAAGGCAACTCAAGAATACAAATTTGCAGCTTGAAACTTGAAACCTTGACAAACATGTCTCTTTTTAATATTTTTAATAACTTTTCAGTTATTGCATAGTTAAAAGAGGCATATTACATTTTAGATTGTGTAAAATTTATCTGTATGTAGATATTCGTATTTCGATAAACAATGTTTTGAGAAGATACATACATTTAGTTAGATATCAAAACTTTAGCTCAAAAACCTTTTATTGTTTATTTGGAGTATTTGCTCGCGGCAGACTTAAAAACACCCAAGAAAACGGGAGAAATTAAACAATATTTTAGCGAGAACACCAACAAAAAATATGTTCTTGAAACCTGTAGTTATCATTTAATTTTACTTTAATGAAACATCACTTTCAGTATTTCAAGGTATTAATTCGCTTCTCAAGACGTTTGCTCGACCAGGTTCTTAATTTATTCCGTTCATCAACACGTACAGAATAAAGCCAAAAGTTATGAAAGAAACGCAGAGAGCCTTGAGTGTAGAACAAAGTATTTTTCGGCCTTTAAGCATTGCATGCAACACGAGAAAATGCTTTATTAAAGCGCTTTGCTAACGAACAATTATTACATGATTAATTTAGGATTTAAGGCTTTCTTATCACCTCAGAAGCTTTCGGTTGAATAAAATTTTTAGCATAAGGATCGAGACGAACACTAAAAACAATAGAAATTTTGATAATTGCGGCCGGCTTCTTAAATGAAACAACCAGCGATGCAGCTGTTTAATTTAAAATGAAAGCCACTGACCAAGCTAGGGGAACTGAAGTTGCGAAATTCGAACTAGTATTCATTT
>ERZ1740055.592-NODE-592-length-10538-cov-7.118668_pt1 | contig 10538 bp, 5 predicted proteins | sample MGYA00581747_ERZ1740055 | MGnify/ENA primary metagenome ERZ1740055 (study PRJEB43018, sample SAMN04849739) | marine metagenome | isolation source: floating plastic debris | place: Pacific Ocean | collected 2008-08-28 | study: EMG produced TPA metagenomics assembly...
TTCGCAATATAAATGATCAACAAGATTTCCTTGACAAATTTATCCTTGGTCTTCAAGCACAAATAATATTCATATTCCCTTGTCAAGGAAATCTCGTGTAAACAGGGTTTTAGTCAACAATTTAATGCGTTGAATTAATCAGTTATAAAAAATATCACATCTGTGTAAAGGCGGGGGCAACTGTAGTGAAAACTATTCCTAGTTTGATTATTGAGTCTAAGTTTGTACCGCAGTGCAAACAATGACAATGGTTTAAAAGTTTGCACTCGTAGTCAAAAAACTAGGGAGATGTAATGTTTGCTGGTACTAACAGAACTATCTCGCTATAAATACATGTAACCGATAAAACCGAACTTCAAACTTGCTCTGAACTTTTATTGAACTTTTAGCAAACCCTACTGAGAAGTTATCTCGTCTGAATAAAAAAAAACATTGTTAGTGTAAATACTCTGCCTGTTTCTACCGTTATTAGGCGGACTTGGTAATCCCCAGTATTACCTTCCGGTATTCTCTCAAAACTCATTTTATCTCTTAACTCTTTCTGAACAACAACAAAAATTTTCAAAGATCTAGTTTTTGCTTCCAATAAAAACAAAACAATGAAACACAAGTGCCAAACGCTACCTCTTTGAAATGCCGTACTAAAGAGTGATCTTTGCTCTAATTATTTTCAGTGGTTAGTACATCATTTTCAAAGTTTCGTAACGTTACGAAAGTATCCATTAAAGAACATTGTCATTGTACTTCATATAATGTTATTTATTTAGTGAGGTGGAACAAATGTAAGCTACAGAATGTTATATTCACAACCAACAATTTAAAAGTCGTTTTAGAAGTCATAAGTCACCATGACAACAAACAAAAGTAACCACCATTTTTTAATAACTCAAATCATTGTCTAGGATAACTTTCTTTTATTTGGACATATCAAATTAAAGATTCCATAGCATTAATGTTCAAAAGAAACTATTGACTAGAAAAACTTTTAAATACACTGTGCAACTTAAAACTTTGTAATCATTCGGTCTAAACAAAAGACGCGAATACAAGTCCGATTTTCTTTTTGTCTTATCTTCGTTTTTGTGAATTGACAATTGTCCCCGTCGGTCATAATTGTCTTCGCTGTTGTCTTCATTTTCATTTTTGTCTTCGTTTCGACTTCCCAGTCCTTGTCCTCGCTTTGATTAGTCTTCAGTATTTTTGATCCCGCTTTACTTTTCACTGTATTAATCAAATATTAAATTAACATTTCAAAAAATTTAGTTATCTGTTGACAGTATGTTTGTTCTTGTTTTGTTTGTTTTTGCACTCTGGGGTCAAGCTTATCCTTGAAGCGTAAACTACAATAAATGTCTAATTCTTAATCTTTTCAGCAAACAACACAGGCCTTTCAGGCTTGCTTATTGTGGGGCCGGGCTCAGTTAATTCAGTTGGAATGGAAATTGATAACACGCATCCTGAAAAACTATTGTGAATAGTCACATCTCCTTGTGTTGGCCAAAAATAGTCTTAAGTAAGCTTTTAGACAAGTAAGTTCTTTATCAAATATTTGTTGAAAGATTTGAATTCTTTATATATATAAACATGGTGTGGGTGTGTGGATGCACCTTATCATCCCATACAACACATCAGTGGGCGTCACAAGGACGTTCAGTCTGGCCGAACAAGGGGACGGAACTCAGATACGGGACACCTTCAGCTTTATCTAACGCCCATTTCAATTTTAGAAGAGAAAGGCATCAAATATCCGAATGTTTGGTATTGTGACAGTCAAAATGTTGGTTTATCAGTTAAAAGATTAAAATTTAAATAAGAACTTAACATTTATCGAATAAGCTAACACCCTGACATACAAAAGAGTGGCACAACATAACCGGGCTTCATATCCTGAATTTGTCCATTGTAAATTATTCTTCGTAACGCATTCTAAACAAGAAAGTTTTAATAATGTTTTGATATATGACTTTAAGATAATTACTTTGATGTGAGTGACCACTTTTGTCCCAATCGCTTACTGAATAAAGTATCTATTGGCAGGTGTTAAGCAAGAACTGCAATATTTTATTCAATCCGACATAGTACAGGTTTGCAGTCTCCAGTATTATTGAGCAAAGCATTAAAAGATTACAGTTGAATAGGTGTTGAAAACGGAATATCATAATAGCTGTATCTTTGTAGCTGCATGACCACCGACTGTGTGTTTGAATATTTTAATGTGGTCAATTCCTTTGTTTGTCATTCGACTTATTTTGTTTGTTTGAATGATTACTTTTGTTAAGTTGTTTTAAAGCTAAATTCTATTAGAGCAGGAATTTGAAAAGATTTGGTTATTTCATAACGGATTGTATTTTGTTTCTGGAAATTATACATATTTTTTACTTTGTAGTTGAAACCATCTCTTGCTAAAGTGGTCTTTTTAAATTAATTACCTACCTTTTTTGTTTCAATCAACATAAATTCTACTTGAAAAGATCATAAAGTGATTTTTATCCGTTGTTTTAAAGGTATCATTACTAATTCCAAAGTAAACTTCCTTAAGTATTTCGGTTTTTTTGCTAATCGAATTTCGCTAAAGATATACATATATAAACGTTATATTGTCTTGAAATGTGAAATTTTAGGTTAGCGGTATTTGCCACCAGTTTCTGCATTTTGATCTCGTTTTGTTTTCATGTTTTTATTTTTTAGATAAGAGAATCTTCAAATTGCTAAAGAAGGAGGACAATGGTATTCTCCAGAGCAAACTAGACCAACTTTTAGAGTGTCAAGTTATTCGCGTCATTAAGCTTAAGAACTATTCAAGCTGAATTTAGCGCTCATGCAGAGAATTAAACTTTGAGAATGCCACTGAGCCTATGAAAGGATTAATTGTCGTTTAGATTGAGCTGAACTTCGTTTGATTAAGCCGCAAAGTCAATTAACGTTATTTAAATATTAAACTTTTACGATGATGGGTTTAATGCAAAAATCTGGGAGGTCAAAATATTTACTTTACTATTAAAAAAAGAATAAAAAAAAAAATCAGTAAATTTAAATGGTGCGTCATTTGTTAGCAAAAACTTTAATTTATATTTTATATAAGACAAAAAGAATCAATTTTTTATTCAATAAGAAAGGAAAAGTTTAAGGAACATTTTTTTGAATGATACTTTTTTAATTAAATCATGTTTTAATTTAGCACTTGCTACCAATAAGTACGGATCCTGAATGTAAGCTTAAAGCAATTTTTTAAAAGCAAAATCCTGCTATGATTAAATTGGACGTTTTCTGATTTCTGCTTACATCCAAAGTAATACCAGAAACCTTTATTTGGCTTAAGACAAGACAACTTGAAGAAGCTTTTCTGAAAACAATCAAATGTTATTGTGCAGAACTCAATCACACATAATATATTTTTCCCAATTGCGCAACTCTACAAGAAAATAACCTAAATGAACACCTTAAATATGTGTCTGTTGGAATACATCTTTGCCTCATTGCCGGAAATAGACATTAATTACTCTTTGAGTTGTTAACGATGGCTGATATATTGGCGGATCTATTCAGTCTGTTGATCGACGGTCACTTTAGAATTCGCTTAGTTTCTTTAACGATATTGTCATGCAAATACTTTCAGACGTGGAGGTATGATGATGGCCAAAACATTAATAGTTAATAAATTCCTTTTGTGTTAAGGAATACCGGGTTTCGTGAAGTTGTTTTTCCTGTCCTGAGAAGCTTGTAGCAATTGTCCTGCGTTGCGTGCAAAAGAAAATGGACAAAACAAACTGAAGTTGGTTGACCTCTTTTCGTTGACCCTTGTCAGCTCTGGAAGAGTTTTTGTTTGTTCAAAACGAGTTACGTAACAGACGTAGTTCCTGACTGACTCGAAAGTTTCGCCAAAATTATTATTCTACCAGCTAGATGTAAGCTCTTTAGTCAACAGCTGTTTTAATGGCTGGTTTCTAGGCGTGAATTGTTAATTACTGGTTTCTTTTGAGAGCCCGGTGAACAAAAAGCCCTCTTGTCAAGTTGCCAAAAACTCAATTCTGTATTCACACAGAGCTTATAAGTTAATGTCAAAATATTCTAGTTTTACAATCCAACAAATCCAGTAAACATTGAATAATTAATGAGAAAGCCCACCAATGGTTCGCGCGAATGGATAATTATAGCTTTCTGTGACGTCAGTCCAATTATCGCGCTCAGCGGAAACTTTTGTGTATCTCGCAGGCGAAACCCCGGGGGTTCTCTGGGTTACGTTTGAATTAGAAGAATGAATTAGACCGTTGAGAATAAGCTCTAAGTTCTTAAAAAAGCCCGTTGTGATGTTACTGCAGAGCTGCGGGTAACGATGGAAAAATTTCGAATTGAATCATAGCAAGATTTTGCACAAGCGAGACATTGTCTTATTGTGCCGAGTTCTAACACTTAAGAATTTTAAGATATCTTATTAAGAGTTCACGCCCTAACGTTTAGTGAAGTAGGTGTTGAAAGACTTAATTTTTAAGTAAACTTTTCGTTTGCTCGCCGGGTAGACTATTGCAGAGGAGTGCTATTTATCGCCAGCTCAGACAGCGAGATGTAGGACCACAAAAATGGCGCCGAACGAACTGGCATCCTTTATCAAACGAGTAGCTTTCGCCCTCAAAGACACAGTTGCATGTTTACAAAAGTCATTAAACTTTAAATACGACGCTGCCTTCGAATGCTGTTCGATTAACATTTACATGTAAAATGGTTCGTTTGAGCAAGAGAATTAACTGAAAGAAAAAAATCCGTAATTTTTTATGCTTTAAGCACTGAAAGCGATCACACAAAGTCCAACATTTTTAAAACAAACTGCTTCAAACAACCGATAAAATTCTTTGCGAAGTTGGCGTCACAACAATAAGACCCCAGGGAGGGAGTTTTCCCGCCCTCACCATCTGTCGGAAAAGCATGACAACGGCACAGATGCTAGGAAACTCCTTTATTGTATAACTTTATTAAAACAAATCTTTTACACTACAAGGAAAACACGATTTGAAACGTAGAGTAACGGAAACATTTCGTTTGCACAGCGCTGTGTATCTCACAAACACTAGCAAACTAATGCTTCTAGTTGTCGCCAGTTAAATTTTTCTGAAGTAGAAAGTCAATATCTCTGCTCTCATCTACACTAACGCTCTACATTTACAATTTAATTTGCTGACCTTGCAAAGATGAAACTATATATAATACTTCTTTAATAGCAAAAAATAAAATTTACACTTTAATCTTTGTTGTATACTTCATATAAGCTCATATTGTTGGTGCCTTAAAATAAAAATATTCTTAAATTTTTTGTTTCTCTGACATATTTTCAGAATTCAAGCTAAATATTCAGAAAACCTACTGCTTCCATTCTCACAATTTAGCAATATTAAAATAGGAAATAGGAACTATCGTGCAACACAATAATATAGAAATTAGACTATTTTGTACAAATATCATAATTCTGGAATGTATATATTCCTCAAGACTGTATCAAAAAGTTATCTATCACATACTTAAAATAGTTGACATAAATATACTATGAAACAGCCAGATCCAGCTGAAATGCTTTTAAAACTCGATTCATAATATTACTATGTATTCCATTTAGATTAAATTTGTCTTTATGAGATTTCGGGAACGACAGCGAACCCGATAAATATCGAAAGTCGTATCTGACTATCACGGCGACATGCAAAACCATGTCAGAATGCAAATTAATGTAAATATCTTTCTAAATGTGGTTCACTTGCTCGCATTAACTTAGTTTTCTTTCCATGACTAAATTTTAACTTAGATTCTACATTTTATTTATTTGGTTTGATAATCTTAGTAACAAAAAGATAATAAAACTAAACGTTCAGAAAATATCTCGCTAAATATACATTCGTAGAAGATATGTTGTTATTCATTGGAACTCTGCACTCTTATATTTGTATAATATGATTTCAAAGAAGTAATTTACTCACATTAGGGCCATCAAGGCTAGATTTGCTGATTCTTTTAGTTCAATGTGTTATTTCAGAAGTTCAACCTCAATATTAAACTCTGGACTGTGTCTCTAGTTTACGAAAAAATACGAAGAACTTGGTTAACTTCTTTCTGACAGACAGGGCATGTCGAGTTGTCCTCTTTGATTCTGTTTGCACATTCCATGCAAAAAAGATTGTGACCACACGGCACTAGAGCTGCAACTACGTCGCTCTCATAACAAATAACACAATCTTTCTTCTTGTCGGTCTTGGCAAGGTGGTTGTTGTTTGTTTCTGCACTTGTGGGACGTGTTCCAATCGCGCTGCCTATGATACCTTGAGCTGTGGGCGAAACTTTGCCGTTTGCAGTTAAAGCGGAACTTGTAACAGTATCAGAGCACGTAGTTACCACTGCTTCTGTTGAGCTGAAAGGCGTAAAGGCTTGCAGAGCAGTGAAACTGCTCGACAACGGGTCACTTCGCATTCTTCTTGCAACCGAGTGTGGGCTGGTCGCTCGTGTAGTGCCCACTGAAATACTTGTTCCGTTAAGCGTTGAGGCTCGTGTAAAAGTTGTCTCCCTATTAATTCCGGGTTTTTCTGATGCCCAAATAGAGGGAGATGGCGGAGTTGGTGCAGGCTCGAAGCTCGATCCATTAGTGCTTGTCTCGCTTCCAACATCTCTTTCTGTAGGTGAAGGCAGGTCGTTAAAGAAAAACCCATTAGGGGAGAAAGGACTGTTGATTGGGTTGTAATCACTGATTTTGTTCGAGCTACTATAGCTGTAAGAATCTGTCGAGTATGACCGCTGCTGATTAGACAAGGAGCTTGTATCTCGGAACGATGAATAACTCGATTGCGAGCCACTAGAATAAATTGAGCCTGGATTGAAGTCGCTGAAAGATGTGTGCAGCGAGTCACCATTGTGAAACACATTATCGTCTGCTGCATCAAGCAAGCCTCCAGTACGCAAAGAAATGTGGTTCAAAATTGCATTGCGTGCACTTTCGACGTTTTCAGACAAGCCAGTGACCTCAAACACAGGTTCCTTGTCTCTGGAAGGTGTTACAATGTATGTATTTGTTTTCTGTTGGATGCCCTTGATCGTAGCACCTTTTAGACCGACCACAAGCCCTACAACTCGATACGGAACCCGCACTTTAATGGTTGTTGTACCTGGTGCATTAGGAGACGGAGGGCCCGGTGCCAACGAGTTGAGTGTGTTGCTTTTTCTCTGCGCCCGTATCTGCGAGAAATGTTCAGCAGCCGAGATTATTTCGCGCTTTGCCAGAGTAACATCCTCTTTTCTGCCAGTTACTACAAACACAGGCTCTTCACCACGGACAGGTGTCTTAATGTATGTGTTCGTTTTAGCTCGCAGAGCCTTAATTTTGCAACCTGGAAGAAAACAACAAAACATAGTGCACGTCAAAAACACGCGGTTGTACTAGCAACTTTTACAAACTTCCTTGAAATGAAAATTCCTCGTCTAAAAGCTCAAAAATTTACCCTGTCGGCCGACAATTTCGGCTACGTGTTCAGAACTTGGCACTGGAACGCATTCTGTCATGTTCATGGACTTTTTGTTGCGAAGTTCGTCGAAAGAATTAGAACCTGAGTCATCGTCACTTGTTAGTCCGAGCATTGAGAGTTCAAGTGCGATTTGCAAAGCTCTTTGGTCTGCTTCTAATTGCCCATTCTGAAGCCGATCCATCTCGGGAAGAAGTGTACTAGGCATCGGGATCGCAATGAGAGCTTCGCTCAGCAAATTTTCTTGCCCAAGTTGGTCTGCAGATAGTTGCGCTGCCAAAATTCTATCCTTGTCTTGTTGTATACCAAGATGAAGAAGCCGCATCGCACGTCATTGGCTTTCAAGCTCTTTCTGTTCGGCTCATTAGGTACATCTGCTTACACGTGGTCCCATAAACCTTCTCCAATTGGTTAATTTGTTAAAAGAGGTGTGAGTTGTTGTAAATTGCATACAGTGCCTGTCAACAGATTGTAAAAATAGCGATTAGGAGAAGGAAATATCGTGAAGTGATAATGTAATAAAGATTTCATTTCATTCCTTGTACAGAAAAGTCTTATTTTACATGACTTTCCAATTGGCTTTGTTGTATAGTTTAACAGCTTTTAAACCTGAAATTTGAAGATCTTTAAGAAAAAAGTCAAAAGTTTGGTTAGAATGAAATGCAAATTCTCCCAATAATGAATTTGACATATTGTTTATCACGCCCAAAATGCAAATTGCACTCGTTTTGTTGTGAATTTCGCGCTCTGTTTCTTTGCGTTTGTTAGTTGATCACAGAAATCCACCGAAAATACTCATGGGGGTTGGAATTCTTTGCCGACTAACAAACCATTGATTCTATAATACCAAACAGCTCGCAGTGTCAAACTCAATCAACTTCTCGAAGAGAAAATTTGATATTTTTACGCAGGTGCGGCTAAAACTTAGTTTCCAGTACGTTTTACGAAAAAAACAAACACCATGACGGAGTCATTTTTATGCATATATTTATCAAATTGCCTCCCTTGGGTCTATCGTTTACAATACGTTTGGAATGCTTGTGCCATGTAAAAATAGTTTCACCGCAGCAAACAATTTGGAAACTCAAAGTTTTTATCGCAGTTTTACCGCTGTTTATGCCTTTCGATCCTGGTTGATTCGCATTTTTTAAAATTACCATTTTACAAGAAAACAATACGCGCGATTGGCTACCGGCGTTGCGTGTTTGTAAAGTTTAGAAACCAACCAATTTTTTGTTGAAATTGACCTGCGCTCCTCGGATGAATTATACGCCACTGTAAAACCATTTCAATGCTAAACGAAGAATATTTCGGCAAAAATACTCGAGTATTCCGTTAGCGTTTTAATTTCATATCTTCTCGAACTCAATGTTTACATTTTCTCAGCACATATATTATTCATATACTGTTTGTTGGCATTTATTTCAAAGAGTAGATACTTAATATCCCAGATGATAATATAATATTAAAACCTAAATGCAGATAGCATGAAGAAGCCGAGATCGATTGCAACTTTTTCATTGCTTCCGATGATATATTTTTGATTGCAAGGTCACCGGACAAAAGCGTCTGCAAGTGAAACAAAAACCAACATGAGCAAATTATTATTTGTTTAAGAGCATGTGTGACAGGTACTTTTAAAAACCAGTGAAAAGCAGCCAAATGTTTCAGTTTGAAAGCACGTGCATTTGCCTAGCAAACAGAACAGGACAAACCGGCTGTTGTTTCAGCAAGCTAACAGGTTGTTCGACATGAAGTTTTAAAGGATTTTAACTCTCTAGCAAGCGAAGCAATTGGACTCAAAACAAAAGTTCTCATGACAAAAGAAAAAAGGACAAAAGACTCATACTGGTCGTAATTTACAGCACAATACCGTCTCAAAGAGCTACTATTTTACAGAAAGTTCGACGTTGAACTCTTCAACACTGCTAGTGAAGTAATGCTTTGGTTCATATCACCGTTATTTTAAGAACGCTGAATGTGTAAATTATTTTTAAAAATAATATTGTTGAGCTTTTAGTTTAAGGAATTTACAAAACTGACAAATAACCATAACATATATTTAAGGAAAGTTCCTACACTTGATTTGGCTTAAGTATCGTATCCATTATTCTTCACTTTATTGAAGACTCTTAAATCCAACAACCCAAAGCTTCAAAGGTGCTAAACAGCACATTCATTCCAGCAATGCGGTTTTTTTTCTCTTAAGTGGGTTAATTTTGTTGACGACTTGAGCGCGGTCAAATTACCATACATAATCGTTTGTTTTATGAGACTAGCGGGGTGTTGAATATGAAGGACTTATCAATTGTTCTGAGAAGACTGCTTTGCGTAAAGAGGCGTGAGCAATCTATGCATAAAACACTTGAGTGACGATGGACATTTCTAAATTAAAACCAGATATAATGAAAATGACAAGTTGATCTCTAAGCGTTTCTATATTTTAAAACTAATAAAATCCTTACACCACCATCCAGAAAGCTTTTTTATTATTCAGATTTTTTGAAAGAGGGTTCAACTCGCGGTAAGCCAAACGTCTTTGCAAGTTTTTGAAACCACAAAACGGTTGGTAAAAACTTTATTTCCCAAACAATACCACAGTTGGTCAATGCAATTAGAAGGCAATATCAGATGCGTAGGAATGCTGATATATTTCCCTCGTTGTCTACAAAATTTCCTTGCGGCTGTCATTTAGGTAACAAACGCTTTTGTCATTGAATGAAAACAATTAATCCAAGGCTAACCACCCACGTATAACACGAAATCTGAATACAATGAAAGACATTGATTTCTTGGCTGCCGGAATTTACGAAAAGTAAAAAATTAATTGAAACGGAAATAGCATAAATTTGAATCACAAAACAAAAGCCTTTAGACTCAATTTAAACACAAACAGTTACCATTCAAAAAATAAATGCGAAAACCAAATCCAAATTGTTATAAAGTCTTTAATTTTATGGCAGCAGTAGTGGCTGTTGTTGTTCATAGTTGTAGTTGTAGTAATAGTAGTAGTAGTAGTAGTAGTAGTAGTAGTAGTAGTAGTAG
>ERZ1740055.593-NODE-593-length-10533-cov-9.638194_pt1 | contig 10533 bp, 3 predicted proteins | sample MGYA00581747_ERZ1740055 | MGnify/ENA primary metagenome ERZ1740055 (study PRJEB43018, sample SAMN04849739) | marine metagenome | isolation source: floating plastic debris | place: Pacific Ocean | collected 2008-08-28 | study: EMG produced TPA metagenomics assembly...
ACTCCCCCTGGATGGGACACTAATCCATCGCAGGTTAGCTCCCAGCAGACGATGGCGGTCATTTACCTATCCCGGAAGGATGGAAAGCTGAGTTAGCTTAGGCGGGAAAGAAAGTCGCGCAAATGTTCACATCATGGCAAAGCCGGGGATCGAACTGGGGACCTTGTGGTCGGAAGGCAGAGATCTTACCAACTGCGCCAACCACGCCCGCCCAAATTGTAAACAAAGTTTGTTTATGTTTTGAAGCTATTTCAGTAGATAGGTTCTATTGTAAAGCTAGGATGTTTATCATTTTGAGGAAATTTTTAAACTAGTAACTTTAAACTATAGAGAAAATTGTTGTTGTTATTATTATTATCACCGTAACCTAGGTGATATGAAAGGAGTATGCTCTTTTTTGCAATAAAATAAGGTACTACTTACTTCCACTTGCAACGAAAACTTCAACAGCGCTGTTCTGTAGCAGGTAACGTCGTGCAAACACAGCCTTAATTTGATCAATCGGCCATTTACCATGGAGGCAATCCATGTAAACCAATACCTGAAGATTTAAGATGGAGCCTTACGCTGACATTGCATAAATTATAAATCTCGAGAGATAACAATGTAAAATAGAAAAAGGATTGTTATGGAGTTTGTAGGCTCAGTTAAATACTTTAATACAAGGCTCCACCATGGGTTTTTAAAAGTAAATTACAACGCACAAAAAAAATATAATAGATAGAAGACTAATGTCATTAGACCCTTGTTTGAATTAAGCGTATCTTCAGGGAAGACTTGAAAACGTTGGTAGATAAGCTTGTTTACTTTGGGCTCACTATCTAAATTGTTAACGAAACTCTTTTGTGGAGCCAACCCAGTTGAAGAACTTGAAGAAGTATTTTTCACAGGTTTCTGTAAGGATTGTTTTCTGAATTCTTGCTTTTCCTTTTGCACCTTCTACACATCTATATATCAATATATAGAGATTAATACATGGCAAGATCTTGATATCGATTTTATTCGCGAGTTTTGGTATCATAGCGTGAACAAGCGAGTCTTCTAGCGAGTGAGTGGTATGACACCAAAATAAGTGAATAAAAACGATATCTAGATCTTGCTATGTCATAATTTGTTTATTATACACAAGTCAGATAAAGTTACACAAAAATAAAGACAAATTTCGTTTTATTCTTGGAATATGAAGTGGCTTGATGCGAGTCAAAATGACCAGAAGAGATAAGCTTAAAAGCTGAAAAGTTTGAAAAAACAATACAAGTTGAGGATAAATTAGTGTTGAGGTGTTTCTAAGTGTTTCTTCACTCGAGAAAAGCACAGATCGACGATCCGACATTTTTTTGGTGAAAAAATTGCAAACTTACTACAAAAAACTTCCCGCGCTCTCGCCTCGTGACGTCATCAAAACAAGAACAGTAATTGGATAAGAGAATTACATCGGGTCATTTGATACGATACTTCACTGATACGATTTTTCTTCACGGCTTTATCACACCGATATCCTGTCACAGCATATAATAAATTCATTTTTTTCATATCAAATCATTCATCCTATTTTATATATGGTGGCTATTTTATTATTCTTTTGTTTGCATTCAAACTAGCCTCACTCCCATGTCTGGGTTAACATAATCTTTAGGATTTTAAACTCAAAAATAAGGTCCTTAATAGTTGGTCAAATTAGAATGCAAACAAATTAATAATAAAAAGGACAACATATATAAACTTTAATTTATATTTTTAACAATCGACTCTTATTAGCATTCCCACTGTGTCTTTACCTTTTATCCTTTTAACTCTTTTGTTTTTTTATACATATTCATAGTTTTTGCATAATTTTCTCAGTTTGAGAAAGGCCGTAGAATGACAGCCGAAAGCTTATATTTTATAAAAATGTTATCCAGAGATCGTTTTTATAAGTTTTTTACGAGAAAGGACAACGTTTATGAAATAGGTCAAAAAATGTACGAATAGATAAGTAAATGAAGAAAGTGTTGATGCTGTAGCTGAACACGACAAACCCAAGAAAACACGAATCTCCAAAGTCTCTACTTTGCGGCCACAGGACCCCCACATAAGAAATGAAGATTACGTATTCCTTTGTCGAACGCAATAAGTACAAAATTAAATAAATATTTGCTGATCCTTTAGCAATTAGAATGATATCGTTTAGCTGAAAAACAATATTTACATTTGCGCTGAAAGTCTGGTATAACATACTCATCCATTTAAGTAAAAATTGTACATTTGAAGTTCGCAAGAAAGATCCTAAAAGAAATTTTTTTTTTTTTTGAAAACTCTTCAGTACGAGTTTGATTATAATGTATGGGGTCACAACCAACCCCCCAGGAAAACAAGATTGACCAAAACCGTTTCCATTTTCATAATGAAACGCCACTTTTTTAATTTTTTTTTTTACAAAAACTATTGCGCCGGCGAAATTATAACTAAATAAGTTCATATCTAAATTTCCCTTACAGAACAACTGCAACAAAGAACACTCATAATGGAGAAAAAGGAAGAGATCAAGTGAAATTTAATTATGGATGGAAAGCAAAATCTCCCAAATTAAGTACTATCAAGCGAAATGGTGTATTTCAGTTACGAAAATTAAATAACACATGTTTTACCGCGTTTAGGGTTTAGAACTGAACAACTTTAAAACTATGAAAGAACGCGACATGTTTAACTTTATAGAAATCAGCCGAAATTTGAAAACAAAGTTTTTTCGTCGAGTTTTTTGAAAATTTGAAAACAAAGTTTTTTCGTCGAGTTTTTTCAAAATTGAACATTCTAATATTTTATTGTTCCGACAAGGAATCCTTAAATGAGAATGTACTTTGCAAAGTTTATCCGAGAGCCTGAAAGTTAAGCAAATATAAGCTAGCTATAAAATTTGGAATTATTCATTCTGCTAAAACCAGTTTCACAAAAACTATGAGCTTTTCACCTTTCAAAAAAACCCTAGGTACATTTGATTGAGAATTTAACTTATTGATATTAATACCCTCGTTAAATAACTCAGCTTTCAACTGACAAACTTACAAGTTTTAGTAGTTTTTTTTGTTGAGTTTATTAACTTGAGCTCTGGAAAGGTGAGAAAGAAAAGTACTTATTTCAACACTAAAACGCCGTTTTCAAAACTGATTATGAACTCGACTTGAGAAGCACGATTATAAAAGCCAAAAACGTATTACTAGAAAAAAGTGCTCAAGCTTTAATGACTTTATTAAGTTAATACCGATAACAATCTTCCACCACAATGGGACATGCAAAACTCTTTTCCGCATGAACAACCAGTTCATTAAGTCATTTAATTACTCGTGCTCAAACTGAGGAGCTTTAATCGCGAGCAGCGTTGTTTGCCTGTCGGATGCTTTTGAAGCCTTCATGTTTGTGACGTCAAACAAAGCCAATCTATTTATACATATTTTTGTAATCACACTGCATGCTAAGCTTTTATAGTCGTTTGTGGCGTATAAAGCGAGTTAGAAATTAATTTTTTTATGGTGAAAAATTGTCGCATTTTTAGTGGTTAAGAATTAAAAATGCGCAAAGGCTGGATGCTATCAGTTTAATGATTTACTCAAAGGGCCGAAAAAAATTTCAAAGCTCAAACAGTAATAAAAAGGCATGGAAAATCTAAACAAGTAAACAAATGAGCGCTTTTACCAAGCATAAAGATGTAGTTTTCCGCCCTCCATAAAACAGCAGGGTTGTCATGTTTAAGACAATACTTTAGTCGCCCTGACTGGCTTGCAGTCTTTCTAACTCTAAGTAGCTTTCAGTTTGTTTTTGTGCTCTTGAATTTACAACGCTTTCAAATACTTAAAGGTTTCGTGTTTGATAATGGATTCTTTAAGATCTTCTAAAGTTCTTTCGAGTAAATATTGAACCGGCGTCACTATAATATATGGCTACCCAGACAAATTTGCATTTTGCCTAAAATACGTCAGTGACCCACCGCGAAGAAAGCGACAGAGGCAAGGTGCAGCGTTGTCTGTTAAAGCGTTTTCCGTTATACGAACATTTCTCACATAAAATCTTGGTATATACCAGGCAAGCATGGCGGTTTATCGGCTTTCTTAAATCTCGCCTCTATAATCAAATCTGCTAAAAATGTTTTGTTTTCGTTCTTAATGATTCTGTTAATAAATACGAGTTTCACAATTTTTTTTTTTAAATTTTCAGAACGAGTGGCTGGTTGGTAAAATAAGCACTTGCCAACTCTCCTAAATTACATCACTAGTGAACATTAATAGAATACTAATCTTCAATTTCGGTAGAAAATTTCCAAAATAATTGTTATTCAGATTTTTTGCAATCTTTATTGCCGCGGTTATTTAGCGACAATTTATTGCTTCGCAGAACCGACACTGACAAATCATTTTTAACACGAGAAACTCCACTTTATTAAAAGAATAATGAGTCAAAATGCCGGCTGCAAATAAATAGTTCAGACGGTTTAATTCGCATCAATATAAGACATTTTTAAAGATCACTCATCGTACTTCTCGAAAACGTTCTCCTTTGCATGAAAATGGCATCTCAATTTTCAAAATGAAAAATAAATTAATTCTTTTGGAGAAAGAAATGATGAAAGTTTCAATATCTACCGCAATAAAGTTGGAACGGTGGGCGGTCTTTGTTTAGAAAGTCTAATAGAATGAACAAACCATTCGGTTCGTGTGAGAGATCAGAAATAAACGACCGGTAAAAGTTACCGCTCGACCCGTTTAATTCGAACTGTTTGTTTGAAAATGAGTCAAGTGGAGTCGGTAGAACGGACCATTAACGACATTCTGGTGGTTAAAATCACGAATGAACGAGCAACTGGCAAGCAGTTGCAAGGCCATCACCTAGTAAGTCATCTCTTCAAAATTACAGCTTGGCAATGTGTCGGTGGTGCGGAGTCTCTTTCATTCATTGTTTAACAGATTAATCGGTGTTGACAACTTCAATTGGACGGACCACAAGTAGTTTAAGTCGCAAGCCGGAAAGACTCACTTCATACCTTGATATCAGCTCTATAACAACAATTTTGCATAGACATGAAACTCAGGTCTCTTGAATGAAAGTGGTCACAATTTCGAACGGACTTCTTGCGTTCGTCTTCTTCATAACAACGAGCGAGTTTCATGGCATTTATAGCCGAACGCCATAACAACATGAAGAAATTTCTCAACAGTCGAGTACACCGGAGAAAAAGTGAAGTCTACCATGCAATGACAAACGTCTTCAGAGTTGTTTCTGAAATACTTAGGCATGTTGAGGCTTTAGAACCGAGATTTATTTCTTCTTTGAAGCAAGTAGACGGCCGTTATCAAGGCATCCATGTTCTCTCTCCTAAAAGCTTCGAGGTTTATCTCTATCTAAATCAAATGGGAGTATTTAACTTCATTGACGAAGGATGTCCACCAGGATGTGCAATGCTCAAGCTAAGCGATGAAAGAAAGCGCTCTATGTCTCTGTGGACCGAGTTCATCACAGCGTCGGGCTACCTCTCAGCAAGAAAGATGCGCTCACGAGTGACAAGTCTCGTCTGTGAAGCCGTACGTAGAGGGAATCTTAGTGATCAAGTCAAGTCTGCTACCACAGACGGAAGCATTAATGCTAAGCTCACTATAAACAGCTACTACACAGTAGAACTCATACCGGCCTTCCGATGCGGCTCCATCTGGCCACAGAACACTTGCTCCTGGCCTTATAGCACTATCATGTGGCCTTCACAGACCGTTATAGCTAGTGTAAAAGCAAGAGGCTTCGATTTAATAGCAGTCGATAACTACCCAACAAATAAACCCGTCAATACAGAGGGAGATGCATGGGTCTTGTCATTTACAGAAGCAGAAGAGAATCTTCTTTCTGGTGGTTGTCGAAAACTTTGTCTCAGCCTCTTAAAAGTTCTAGCTGATAAATATTTCGATTTACCTGGACAACCAATTCGCTATCACGAGCTCAAAACTCTAGTTTTGTTCGAGTGTGAAAAACATCCCCGAGAGACAGAATGGAGCGATGTAGCTCTTCTGGATCGCATAAACGGCATTTTACTGCAGTTAGTTTCTTGTTTACAGTGTCGAAGATGTCCTCATTTTTTTCTTAAAGCAGTTGACTTGTTCGAAATGAAATCAAAGCAGGCTCTGGATAGCGCTACAAAGCAGGCTTGGTCATTGGCAAGAGAAATTGCAACAAATCCAAAAGGGTTTGAAAATCTATGAGGATTTACAGGTACAGAACAAACTGATGTTTAACTCTATTACCGCTTAAAGATACAGAAATACTAATCACTAAAATAGCTTGGATACACGTAAATAATAAATATTTAAAAGATGGTGTAGCGCACATTGTTCATACTTCACAATTTAATTCGGCTTTTGGGCAAGATGGAAGTAGTTTTTCTATACGAGTTTCTGGAGTACCCCAGATTGTATATTTTTTCATTGCAGCACCAACCATAATATAAAAAGAGTATCATAAGACGGATAATCAAAGAAGAAATAATTAAACACTCTTATGAAATTAAGAAAAGCAGTGAGCTAGATCAGATATCGAGATGAATAACATGTGAATCAATAGAAGATAATAATTTGATCAAAGACTTTTGGGAAGAACCCAATCGTTAGTCAACGCATAAACACTGCGGTTTTGAATAACAAACCTTTTGTTATCGCCATTGTACCATTTGCTTCCCTAAGGCATCTTTCATATTATCAAGATTACTTATTGCTTTTGTATGCCGAGCTGAATCTCCTAACTGTATGAAGCAACAAACAAAAAACTCTTAAGTCTCAAAATGATTTTGAAAAACTGGATACTGAGATGAAACCTTTAAAACAAAGATTTTTTTAGCAAAATTTATGATGAGCTCGAGTTTTGCTAGGCATCGCTACCAAATCAAAAGCAACTGAAACATCTCAGTCAATACCCATTCTTGACATCCTATAAAATAAGAAATGCATACGGTAGAACAAAGTCTATATCTATATTTCTAGCTAGGAAGTTCTAATAATTACTCAGTTATAATTACTCAAACTGAACAGTGCACCCATGTATATATCTTCCTAAAGGGAGAAGCTAAAATGCTTCCATGTATGACCCTTGCTGTCTAAATTTCAATTTTGCTTCAAAAAACCGATGAGAAAAATTTTAAATCTTAACTTTAAAATACTGGAACATGAACGATGACAACTATAAGACATAACTGATTGAAGAAATTTGTGTAAAAAACATACACACTGGCTATAAACAAGAAGTTTGGTTTTTAGTAATAAAAAGCCAAGTTTTTTTAAGTTTAACAAAGGCAAATAGAAGGATCTTAATTTAAAGCAAAGTTAAAGATTAGTTAGAATACAAACGAAGAAAATGTTTTCATTTATTGAAAAGGAGCAAAACGGAAAAACAATGCAAAATTATTTAAAGTACAGCTCGTCTAAAATATTAATTTTTTAAAATTCGAGGATTAGGCAGACGAGCATTGTTGAAAACTAAGAAGCTTTAACATCAATATTTAAGGCCGGATTTCAGCAATCGTTCTACTGCTCAGTGGCACAACAAACCCAATACATACAACGGAAATTCAGAAAAGTAGCTTACCATTAATAGAGCATTCTTAAAATAATCTTAGACAGCTCAGAAATGAAATTGAAAGTTACAATGATGAAAGAAACTTTAGCTTAATCCGTTTTCTATTCAAAGTCCTCTTTGGAATACATCTGGTTCAAGCTCTATGATGCTGTGCTGAGGAGCAAAGCCGAAACTTACGTTTCTGGCAGTAAAAGTGACTTGTCGTGAGACAAAAGAAAAAATAGTTAATTTATTAAGAAAGTTGTTCTTATCAAAAAACTTTAGTCAATGACTGGTAAGGTCGAGTGCTAGCAAGGATTAGCTCTCTATGCTTGTACAATATCCCGCTGGTATTACACTTTTAATACTATAGTCGTGGACTGATAAAGTGAAATTTTCTTGGAAAAATTAACTTTGTTTTTTATTTAAAAAAGGATAGAACACAATTTGAATTAATGTGTAGTTAATCCAAGCTAAAAAAAGACAATATTTCCTTTAGTGTTAACCAGAGTATACATAAGATATACATCAATATTTTGTAGTGTTATTTATTTGTAACACACAGGGACACATACATATACTGATTCAGGAAGCAAGTTTGTATATGAAAAAGCGAATGTGTGAATGTCGTGATTCGTACTAAAAACAGAAGATCTCCTCTCGGCTTTTTTTGTAGCTTTAACTCCAAATAAAGATGAAAAATGCCGGAATATTTACTTTGATCCTTGCATTAAAAAGAAAAGCTGTAATTACTTGTTTTCATTTATAAAAATGCTGATAGCACATGAAAAAGTTCTATGTTATTTTTAATACTTGAATTCAATAAAAAATAATTACTACAGAATTAACAAAGAAAGATAAGAAACAATATATACACACAGAAAGAAAAGGATATTTAAACAAACAAATGATAAAGAAAAAACTTCCTTTAGGATAAAAAGAAATTACGTCGATAAAATCAATCAGAATATCTTACCAATAAAAACTTTTCTTAAAATTGAAAGTCTACGTTTACTTGAAATGATTCACAAGGTGCATGACGGTGTACTTTTTTTGATTATTCATGTCGCTACCACAAAAACTATGCAAAACAATTTTGAAGAATTTTTAGTAATCTAAACAGAAAGTAACAGCCACTGACACGTCCAACTGTGTCCGATCTCGAACCTTTCAAACTATCTGAAACTTTTGTTTGAAAATAATCTGAAAGTGTATGACAGCTTTAAACGGAGTCATGCCAAATGAGAAAAAAGACCATCTGTAAGTTCATGATCATTTTTTTTCTGTTGATTTGTCTGCCCTTGAAATGAAATAAAACTAAACGAGAGTATTAACTTAAACAGCTAGAGAAACACAGGGACAAATACTAACCAAACTATATCATAAAGAGACTGACACGCTGCCGTCTGTTCCTGTTATCATTGTTAGTATAAAGAATCTATAGGATTTTCACATCAAAGTCTGTTTGTAGTATAGATGAATAAGTTTCTTTCTGCTGGGCGCAAAGTGGCAATAGTTTTTTCTAAAGATTAATGTTATATGATCGGCAAAATCTAACGAAAGCCATTGTATACCAATGACGAACATTTCAAAAAAGTCGTGGAAAAGCGAACGCAAATATAGCATCTTAAACAAACTTCAAAACTAATGAGCGTCCACGATTCCTAAAATAGAAAATACCAACAACTTATCGAAAAGTTTTTGAGGAAAAACAAAAAATACATATTACCGTTATAAGAAATTTAAAAGCTAAAATAAATCTGGACCATCTCCGTTTCTTTCAAATTACTGGTGGTCTCAAAACGTGTTCGTTAACACTATAAGCAAATCTTTTGTCTCTTTTGTTTTGTAAAAAAAGTAAGGAGAAAGTCGCTCATTTCCTTGCCAACGAGGTTGTCTCTTGATGTTGTATCAAGTTGATTCATTGTTATTGAAATCTTAATAAGAATTTATTCTGATTCAGGCGAACCGTAAGTGAAAGAAATCATTTTTCAAATATTACTTTTCCAAGGTAAAGAGCAGCAAAGTGGTCTCAACATTGAGAAAAGCACCAAAACTTTTCCGTCAAAATAATCTCGAAAATAAATCATAGTTGCAACGAACCAAAACCGCAATAATAAATTTTAATTTAGCTTATTAGAATATCTCTTGCACATTATAATTCTAGTATTCATTTAAATACATTCTTTTCAGCATGAGGTCTTTCACAACGAAGGTTCAATATAAAAGACCATCTGCATTCAATAGAAATTTGATCATACCGAAGATTTTTAATGAATGAATCTTTCATAAAAGAAAAAAAGCCGGAATCAACAAAAATGTTCAAAAAACCTAAACAATTTGCTTTTCTTACTATAAACTGTGTGGTTATATCACTATATTTCTAGTCTTTTGTTTGTAAGCTTTTTGGGCTTTGAGAAGTCTGTTAACAAACATTCAACATGTTAATAAATTGCAGCGACTTCAAAATCCTAAAGGAACTTTACGAGTTCTCCTTGAATCTTTCAGCTTAAAAAGCCAATAAATTATAAATTAAACCCTTGTTTTTAAATACTTGCAGTCTATAAAGGGAGTGTCTTTTCGATTTATTTCATTATGATGTAAAAAACATTTTGGCTTCCACTCCCGTCCAAATATTTTCGTAATAAAAACTCTTGAGAAACTTCTGATACATTGAAATAATAGCTGAGAGTTTGCGGAAACATCAAAATAGAATGAGCCTTGTCAATTTGAAGCTATGTACAGCAATAGAATCAAAATCTTGGCAGGGCTGGTGCAGACTCATATTAACAGATATGTCTACGATATGTCTAGTTCTTACATTCAGATCAGTAGTAAAATATACGGCGAAACCTTCATCTCATAGAAACCAATAACATTCAACTTTTGAGTCAGAGACTGAAAATCTCAGAGATTCGAAGCTGTTCATTGTTACAACAAATTTTGTTAATGGGTTATTGGGGGCGAAATCTC
>ERZ1740055.595-NODE-595-length-10531-cov-9.724704_pt1 | contig 10531 bp, 5 predicted proteins | sample MGYA00581747_ERZ1740055 | MGnify/ENA primary metagenome ERZ1740055 (study PRJEB43018, sample SAMN04849739) | marine metagenome | isolation source: floating plastic debris | place: Pacific Ocean | collected 2008-08-28 | study: EMG produced TPA metagenomics assembly...
TCCTCAGGTTTTCTAACCTCATTCCCACATTTATCATCACCCCAACTCGGCTTGCCTCCCCTTCAAATCTTTGTTCATCTTCACCTGTTTCTCCTCATCTCCCCACCCCCCCCCCCCCCCGTCCCTCGTGGCAAACATGGATTGGTTCTTAATCAAAAATTACCGCTTATTGTTTTCCAGTGCAATGAAGGTCCAGTCCTATTCGTCAAAGACAACATCGTCGGTTGAAGATCGAATAAAGCGAAACATCAATTCAATACAAAGAACACCGGCCGCACTCGACAGCTTCTTGAAGTAGCACAAAGCTCTTATACTTTGCCTCACATTGCAGTCCTCTCTTAGAGTGTAGCCACCTCGTCAAGAATCACTCCTTTTTCAAAGGCATTGAGACTGCGTTATCATTGGACAGCAGCCTGCCACACCGAACTCAAAATGTGTCTGCTAAACAGTTGTGCAAAAACAGAAACTCTTGGTTTGCAAAATAACAAGATGAATACCAGGGATGATCAACGAAGTCAGATAACTAGAGCTTTGTTCCTAAGACTAAGAGATTACTGCTCAAGGCTCTATTCAATGCCGGTAACCAAACTTCAAGAGGGCTTATTAAGTTTTTAGAAGCCGAGTGAACTAACATATTATTTGTCCAGTGCAGTATGGCATGGGATTGTAACATGGTAAATAAGATATCAAACTCGATTTTGTTAAGTCTACAGGTGATATATTACAATATCTACCACGACTATCTACGTGTCCATTTTGAGTACATGGTCAAATTAACTGTTTATCGTAGGAAGTATTCTTAATTCCTGAGGATAGACCACTGCTTAACATGCATTCACACCCAGAACTTTCTTTTACAACACAAAAAAGACATCGAACGTCGCATTAATTAATCTTAGTTTATTCTAGTATATTTTTATAACTTTCAACTTGATAGTGGCGTCTCTGATATATAGCTTCAAGTACATCATTTGTTGATACCTTACGAAGTTTTAACAAGTGGCCTCAGGTTTAATTACAATTGGCACTTGCGAAAGCAGACGATAGTAGAATGTTTGGCTCGCTTCAGCAAACAGTGGAGGAGAAGACTAGTAAAGAGTAAAACTTGTGGGCATATGTAGATACCGGGTTTGTACTAGTACCAAATTATTCGCAGCCACTGAAGATAGGCACTTAGGTCATGCTTAAAGCGTTTATTACTCGTTAAAGTTTACTATGGGTCATTTAGAAATACTTCTATTTGACCTGTAGTGAATTCCATACTTTATTCTATACTTAAATATATTAGTTCTAAAGATTCGATAGAACGTGAGGTTATTTATAATTTTTGTGTTGTCGAACGTTGTTTTATCATAGAACTAAACGAAAACGGTGGAAGTTAATTTTAATGTAAGATATAAAGCTAAATCCTTTACAAGCCAGGTGGTCCATGAAGCTGGCGCTTATCTCCGGTTTCTGTAGTGTTAAGCAGATGAGAGTCTTTGACTCCCCATGGATGGGACACTAATCCATCACAGGTTAGCTCCCAGCATACGCTGGTACTCATTTACCTACCCTAGAAGGATGGAAAGCTGAGTTAGCTTAGGCGGAAAAGAAGGCCACGCAAATATTCAAGTTTCGGCAGAGCCTGGATCGAACTGGGGACATTTTGGTCGGAAAGCAGAGATCATACGATATAGAGAACGTAGGAACACAACATATAATGAGATATAATGAATAAATTTTGACCGGAGCATGAAAAGGAAAGTAAGTGAGATAAAATGCGACGTTTCGGTGTCGCCTGACGTCATTTTCAAGCAGAAATAATTGACAAAAGGCACGTGTAAACTGTTTTGTAATTTATTTCTGCTTGGGAATTGCTAAAACTGTCAAACATTACACGTTCGAAAGTCATGTAGAAAATTGGAATAGTTTTTCATTCGTTGCATTGCAGATTTTAATAACAACAGACTTATTTAGAACATTGTTGGCTTCGCAGTCGACAATGAATAATGTTTCGTATACCTCTTGTTGAGCAGAATTGTTTAAGAGTTTATCCTGGCAACGAAGGCTCCTTATTAAAATCAGAACCTTCCATGCAATCAGTCTCACGATCTAGTAGCGAGACTCAAAATGTAACCTTTCTTGAAATCTCACGGTTTTCAACTGAATTACAATCACATTCAGATGCAGGCGTGAGGAGTGGAAACCTGGAGAATGCTAAAAAAGCACCTAGTGTACTGGTGAACACATCAAGCTTTCTTAATTAAGGTACCCGTTTAAAAATGTGCTAAATTAATTTAATTAAAGGTAGCTTGTGTACATCTCGTACTCAGTCTTTATTCTTACTTGAGAGCGGTCATTTTATGTGAATCATGGCAAACTGTTTAAGGCAGACGCTTGGTGAGCCAAGTAATTAATTCATTGGAGTCTGCGCTGATCTCCGGTTTCTGTAGTGTTAATCAGATTAGAGCTTTTGACTCCCGCAGGACGGGAGACTAATCCATCGAAGGTTCCCACCCGGCAAACGCTGGCACTCTACGTACCTTAAGGATGGGAGGCTGAGGCGGAATAGAATTTAGCACAAATGTTCGGATCTCGAACTTGAGAAAAAGCAAGAGAGTTTAATAACTGTTTTTAGGTAACTTCTAAAACAGCTCAAGAAATCTTGGAAGTGTCTCGATATCATAATGTTCAGAAGCTGTTGGCTTGCAAAGTTTCAGTTTTATTAAAATAGATACATCTCACAATGAGACAGATAGCGTATTTTGTTTAACCACATAACATATTAAAATATTTTTCGTTTTTTATTTTCGATTCGGAATCACAGAATACCGCCACTATGGGACTGCGCATTTATTACTGGGTTGCCTGTGGCAAACTAGTCTTAAAATTAGGTTAGTTTTTCTGTTTTTAGCCATAAATTAGTGAGAAATTGGAATTTTCGCGCAAGGTTTACCAAATATAGATTCGAACACTGAATCGCACTTGCTTTACTTGTATTCAAGTAGAGTTCTACAATTTTGAAAACTTATAACACCAACGAAAATAAAATTCACTAGGTAAATTTAGACTTGTGCAGCCAAACTTCTCCGCTGTGTCAAAGATATTCATTTTTGCCTCAGGAGCACAGGCAACCCAGTAGAGCTGTATGCAGCAGTGAATGTGCAGGAATATATTACCGACAGTTGGGGACTATTCTGTAGTTAAGCCAAAATTTCAAAGCCGGTGGTATATATTTATAAAATTATTTTGACATCAATGGCTCGTATATACATTATGCAGGAAATGTATGAAAAATCTTTTTTATGCAACACTGTAGTCTGTATATAAAGGTTAATTTAGTGATAATAATAGTAACTATAATAAAAATTGTGTATAAATTTGTGTATATTGAATGTAGTTATGTTTATACCACGTTCATCTGCAATGACATTTTGAGCCGACCGTTACGGTGATGTACACTCTATTAAAGTATATCTGAAAAGGGACAGGACGAACTGGATTGCAGATCTGCCCCAGGCTTCGTATCTCAGATACCTATAACGGTATTGCAGGAGTCACGAGTTTGAATGAATATCGCTTCACGTTCCAAATTTCTTGATAATAAATAAATTGCGTGCAACAGCTCATAGATTTCTTATTTCTTTGAATGCGAAGCGTTCCGCCTGTGGTTTACACCACTACTTGGACTGTTTGGGCATATTTACGTTTATCGTGAAGTTTTGATTTAGTTTTCTTCTTTTCCAAAGCATTTCTCAGACAAGTTATCTTTTCGTCCTTTTTCTTCAACTCCTCTTGCACTTTATTCAATTTGTCAAGAAGATCTTTGACTTGTTCAGATTGTGCTTTGGTCTCGTCATTTGCCGTCGACTCTTTGTTTTCTTTGTCTTGATCGTTTTCCTAAATTAAAACAAACTTGCTCAATATTTTTATAAAAACCTATTGCTGTAGCGACTAGTTATAGCGCGTTGTTTAGCCAACTCGATGTTCAAATTTTTATAACCATTGCCGAAAGTTGTGTCAAGAGAAGACCGTTCGAGCGTTAGCCCAGGGGTACCTACACCAACTGTGATTCACGAATCACGTGAATACACTAAATTCCAATAACTCTCAGAAAAAAAAATTGAGTCTATGACCGGAATTAAACCCATGACCTTCCGAAAACCGGACGAACGCTCTACCCGCTGAGCTACAAGAGGACAGCGAGGATATACACGCGAAGCACGTCAGAGTATCTGGTTAAATTCCTTTGTAACACATCACGCACGGAAAAGTACAAAGCTCAACGTCGCTAGCTGCTCAGCTTTCGGAGAGCTATTGGTTGAAACGTCAGTTCTTAATACTTTCGGCATTTACCTTATAAAATAATTTCTTCAAAAGTCATTAATTTTCATAAGGAGCAACTTTTGTTCTATAAAGCGGATAAAAAGTGAAACTGACTCAAGTGGATAATTTTTTATTGAGAGTTGAAAAATGGCTTGCTTTGTTTTTATGCCGTTTGGGCAACGTAAAAGATTGTGGAGGAAGCAACATAAATCTTTTTATAAGCCCAAAAGTAAAAAAGAGAGAACAAAATAGAGATGTGTTTTCAGTTAAATATAACATTATCACCTATTATCAGTTTTTTATCCAAATGAAAATGTCGCCATATTTTAAAAATTAGTCATTAATCAAAGACATTATGCTCATAAAAATAGACAATAACAGACAAGACAGGAAACTCGAACACAAACTTGCGCTACGCTTCACTGATCACAGACAATAGAAATTTTGGGACTTGTTGGAACAAAGTTTGACCGGTTTCAAACTATACTGACGCAACAAGAGCCATGACATTGAGGGTCCAACATAGGTTTGGCGGGATGCGGGATGAGGCTAAAAATCGAGGCGGGATGTGGGATACGAGAAATTTTAAAGGCGGGATACGGGATGAAAACAAAACGGCAGGATCGGGATATGCTTCGTTTCATAGGCGGGAGGGATACGGGATAGGACGAGAAAATGCGAGATCATAAGTTAGACCGTGCTAGCTCAATCTTGATCCGCTGGGTTATCTTTTGTGCTGCATGACACAGGATGTAGAAAATCTACATTCAGTCGTTCATCACAAGAACCAAGTCTCCATTACTTTCGGTTATGCGCGCAACTTTGGAAGCACAGTGAAAGAGGGTCTCAAAATCACAACATCGTGGTCGCCTTGTTATTACATAAGCCGTGGGTCATGGTACCCAGTTCCGGAGAGAACACTGGGCCTTTTTGAAGTACCATCCATCTCACTACTTCTAGCAGTTAAAGCCACCTAAGATTAGATTTCAATGATGCGAGAATTGGCGAGAGCGCATGGGTTTTCTGTGTGACGGAGAAGTGTACGCTAAGAAACCACCATGGCAAGGCCTGGCACGTTTTCAGATTGTCTATATCAGAAAGAAATTCAGGTCGACTGGCGAAAAATAGTCTTCCGTCAACTGCTAATGGCAGCGGAACCGAAGACATACAACACCAAGATGAACAGGACAGTACTGTGGAAGACGAAATGACGTAATTTGACTCAAGCAGCGAAGGAGAAAGTTGTGCGGGTGAAGAAGGCAATTCGGAGAATCTGCAGATTACTCAAGATGTAGACTTTTCATGGGTGCAACATCTCGATTTGGACGGTCTGTTCGGTTAAACAGTAAATTTGTTTTTTAAAGTCAAGCCAGAACCAGGAGACCAACTTCTCTTGTCATGTCCCTGACTACCAATTTCTCTACTCCTGGGTGGAGAGAGACAAAGTTGGGTTACGTCTTTAGTCTAAGGAACAGCACGATGGCAGGGGCTGGACCTTCAGATCTGAATTCCACAGCGTCAACCACTACATCAATGCGTCCCAAAGGAAACCATTTTTAAAATACAAATATGGGCGACGGTAAGAGAGTGAATCCCACTTTATTCCTAGGGTAATCCCTCTGAAGTTATTTTTAGACATGGTACCCAGCTCTTCCGCGGATGTTACTCGTGCGTTCCGTTACGTTTCACAAAATGACCTGAGATGAAATGGCAGGAAATCTAGAACAAAGTCCTTGTATAAGTTCTGTCAGCGAACTCTATTATATTCCTCCACGTCTATTCCACGAAAACATCCACGCAACGAGCGAGCAAGATCCGCGGAAGAACTGGGTACCATGTCTAAAAACAACTTAAGAGGGATTACCCTAGGAATAAGACCTATATATATTTGGTATGGCGGGATCGGGATGAAAATTTTCATGGTGGCGGGATGGCGGGATGGAATGAAAAATTGTGGCGGGATGCGGGATTGAAAAAGTCTCCGTTGGACCCTTGACATTGTTGTAGATCCATGCAAACGGGCACAACATGTTGGGCCCAACAGTGATGCGTGTTGTTGGCTAGCCTGCGGTGCAGACGGCGGATGTGAATGTGGATACCGGAGGTTTAACCCTTTCAGTCCCAGTCAGTTTTGACACCCAACTTCTCCTTACATAACATATACAAAATAATACATTTGGTAATGAGAAAATGAGAATTGGTCAAACAAAGCAAACTGCTAAAGGTTTAAAGTAAAATTCTCTTAAACTTGTTCAATGAAAAGTATAGGCTCAAGGTGGGAGAATTCAACAGTACAACTGGGACTGAAAGGTTTAAACAGCCAGCGATGCACGTTAGTTGTTGACCAACAATGTTGCGTCCGTTTGCATGGGCCGTAAGTTACAAAAGCCGTACCGGTACTGCGAAAGGCGATGGTGGATTGATAATCAACGATGATCTCTCTCTCGCTACAACTACATCCACTGTCTCCGATCCTCTCAAGGCTGCAATCGTTTCATCCAAGGTTGAATTCAATAAATACTTTCCATTCACCTATAATGTTAAGCCAAATGTGTTTTGAAAAAAAAACAGGATCTATGTAATGTCGGGGGAAAAAATTACAACTAAAGACAAATAAAATAATGCAAAGCTATAAGATAAACAGTTGGATGACGGTTATTGACGCTTTTTGAATACCCTCAGTGAAGGGAATAGTTCACATTTGTTTAATCTAAACACGACTGAGTTGCAATGTCAAATTAATAGGTACCATACATTATAGTGAGCAAGCCTCTAAACGGTTTCAACATTTGCTTCAACATCCACTCCGTTTTATCGAACGCTGTTCACGAATGTTGAACAATGCTAAACACAAGGTGGGCAAACGCTTTTGACACCAACCTCGTACCCAGGCTCATTTCACTGACGTATTTATGTCAGTGAAATGAGCCTGGGTACGAGCTTGTTTTGACATTTGTCAACAAAACTGCGCGAGAAGTCTGGGTACTCAGTACCAGGCTTAAGAGACTAACACGCGCTTATTCGATAATGTTGAAACACCATTATTTTGAGAACAAAAAGTTGAAAGAGTTTTGAAGCAAAGTTTAAACCCTTTTAAACTTTTTCCATATCCTTTCCACTTTGCTTCAACATGTTTGAAAGGGATGGGAAACGGTTTCAATATCGTTTTTTTGATAAAGTCAAATGTAGAAGCAAATGTTGAAATCGTTTTTAGGCCAGGTCAGCACTGCATAGCTAAAAAAACAGGCTCAAGTGAAATCCAAATAAACCACCTAAAGGAAGAGGCGAAGAAGTTAAAAATTATACGCTCGCGCTTAGTCGAACTTTCAACCGTTGTAAACACATAGATGCCAACTCTCCCGCTCTCCCGCTTTGGTACTTAAATCTCCCGCTTTTCACGTCCACTAATATTAAATACTTATTTAATACTTGAGGACTTACAACACTATCGAGGGTCATAATATTAGAAAACTTTAAAGTGTTAATACGTCACCCTTGCAAAACAAAGATCAAACATCGAACAGACTGTTTTAGGCGATTTTTATAGTGCACGCGCTGTCAGCCGTCATCCTCGTATCCCGTCATGGATACCCCACTGCACTGTCAAACTGAAACAGTTGCGAGAACCGATATTTTAAGTCAACCGGAACAACTTAAATAAAAGTCGACTCATAAAAATGTTTCCCGCTTTTCAAAGTTTTGGGGTTGGCATGTATGTGAACAGTAAAAAGTTAAATGCGCTTTACCTCGACAATGACGTCATCCTCTTTCAGGTTTCCACTGAGTGCAGCAGCACTTCCTTCTGTCATACCTACAATTCGGACTCCAGGACCTGGGGCTGGTGAGCCCGCTGACCGCCAGTGAGCAAGCGTTGATGAAGAGCTGAATGGTGAAGTCGAGTGTCGAGGTTTGTGAACATTAATGGAGTTAGACCTTGATGGTGGGGCGCTGTGGGGAGGGGTGAAGTTTAACTTTGTCATCAAATTTTGTGAAGGATTAACGTTTTGAAATAGAACATCTTCAGCAGAGTGTTTTCTTGATTTTTGTTCTTTTAATAAATTGGTCCCTTCATCGTCGAGCTCCAAAGAAATTGAACGTGGACTAATGGGACTAGAGCTGGTCGAGATTTGCCGGAAGCCAACTGGGTTTTCACAAGGAGAGGAATATTCATTTTTGTCTAACACTACGTTCTCACCGTTCTCATTATGAATAATATACAAAACTTCTCCTTTCTCTTGATTCTCTCCCCTCGCATTTTTCAAAGGCCTTGTTTCGGTGACCTGTGCCAACTCTATCCCTAGCCCCTCTCCTGGCAATCGGACGAGGTTAACTGCAATTAGATCTTTAGTTTGTAACACGTCAAAGAGTGTACATTCGTCCTCCGAATTATCAACGTTTCTCTGTAAGGTTTCAAAAGATGTATTTTTTATTGATAAATTCTTGTGGATTTGAATAGGAAGCGTGTGAACTGGCAACAGTTCCTTTTCAACCGATCCTGCAGAAGATTTCCTTGAAAGCAAAGGATTTTCTTTTTCGTTTATCTCCTCTGGTTCGTTAAAGCGCTTACTGCCTGCTTTCACGTGATCAAGGTCGTCAAAATCACTGAATGAAGAATTGCTTTTTGAGCGTTTTGTCGGCTGCACAACTGCAACAGCTGCAACATTTCCAGAAGCATTATTTCGATGATGAAAATCTGCAAATTTCGAACTGAATTCTGAATTCTGTTTTTCCCTTGTTGTAGGATCAATGTCAATTTGGGTTTCATTTTTTTCGTTTTGCTGTGACACAACCAGAGTATGGCTAAAACTATCACATTTCTCTGTGCTAGAGTATCCGGTAAGATTTTTTATCTCTGATTGGTTGCTCGGTCCCTGCTGCAAGTGTCGTATCGTCTGACGCAACACTTCGATTGTGCGTTCACGATTGTGAAGCTCTCTTTGAAGTCTGAGATTGCTTACGTTACGATCTGAGTTTGCATCTTTTTTATCCTAAAAAAATAAAGCGATAAAATGTCTTAACCACAGCAACAACGCAAACGACAATGATACAATAATGGTAACAATAGGACTCGACATTACGATAATACTATGAAGTTGATTCAACTGTGTTGAATACAATTTGTATTAAAATTGTACACTTGGTTTCAAAACTTAATCTTAAAGTTCAAGTTTGATTTTATGTCATGCAAGAATACGAATTCAGACAAAATTTATACAAACAGAATGACAGGAAACAAACAGTCAAACATACATTATACAAACACCAAAAGACAGACCGACAACCAGACATTCGCACAAAGAAACGGCAAGACTAAAAGACGATCAGTAAAACAGACAAACAGATACACATAAAGACAATGTATGATAGTGAAAACAACCTTATTAACAACTTTGCGTGTAAGATTAAAGTTGCATTGTTCTCCCGTCTTCCATTGCGCTTGCACCTGCAGGGGGCATTCGTCATCATTCAACAGACGGTCAACTAAAGAAGAACAGACACCTTTCAACATAAACATTTAAATACATTCGACTTCTAAGCGTTTAGTACCTTGTACGGAAACAAACGATAAATATGAAAGGTTAACTATATGTAGTTGTGAGAGAAAAACAATACTATCCGAAGTAAGATATTAATATTTTTAAGATTTTGTGTTAAGGTTGATCTAAGACCTAATTCAAACCTCCTGTTTGGCAGACTGTGTCTTACAAGTAACGCTAACCAGAACCAATTCACAGTTTGTGTTCTAAAGTGATTTCTTACCAAGATTATATTTAACTAGATTGGAAATCACCTGCAAAGTTTGACGAAGCTTCTCGCAAACAAAAGTTGCCTGGAGTCTCCTCCGTGTCGTATCCGGCGAGCACAAGTCCAACAACTTCAAGTGATGTAGTGTTTCGTGCTACGTAGAGACTTTTGAAGTCAGCCTTAAAAAGAATAGAAAAAGAGAGAGTTAGTACCAACTAAACAAGGTGAATTCTTCAAAATATTATGGATTTAGGATCTGCTGGGATGGGAAGGGAGAGAGGAATTTTTCTTTACACTTTTTGGCTAATTAGTGTACAACAACAATAATAATAATAATAATATTAATAATAATAATAATGATAATGATAATAATAGTAATAAGATAGGAGCCCAAATTGATATGACCACACGCCTCAACCTGTCCTGGAATCAGAAGAGACCAAAATACTATGGGATTTTAAGATCCAAACAGACCAGA
>ERZ1740055.596-NODE-596-length-10531-cov-7.008973_pt1 | contig 10531 bp, 6 predicted proteins | sample MGYA00581747_ERZ1740055 | MGnify/ENA primary metagenome ERZ1740055 (study PRJEB43018, sample SAMN04849739) | marine metagenome | isolation source: floating plastic debris | place: Pacific Ocean | collected 2008-08-28 | study: EMG produced TPA metagenomics assembly...
TATGCAAAAAAACACCTGTTTCGCTGTTTCGCCGTTTCGCTGTTTAGCAGAGCCCCTACGCCGCGGATCGGTCATCCGATGACTTTTTCTGACGGTAGTTCAAAGTACGGTTTTTAATAGACCAATGTCAATGTATTAAAATTCAACTTGAGTGTAAGTCTTAATAAAACAAAAAAAAACAGCAGGCATTGACAAAAGATTAATTTATTTCTTTTGTTTTATTTTCCTAAGCCTCGGTCCCAAGCTGAATTTTAATGTATTGAAAATGGTCTATTAAACTAACGTTAAAGGGAAACCTCCCCTTTTCTTTAGATTAATTTTTTCAATTAAACATTTTGATTGTTTTAGCTGCCAAAACAGGCGCTTAAACTTTAAGCAAAAACAGATTGATCATGAGATATATTTGCTGTGACGACACTGTTGAAACAAATTTGCGTTTTGTTGTTGATTTATAATTCACTTCCCTTAGGAACGAAAAGTAAAAGTTCTTCCGACTCCAGTCATTCTTACTTAAAACCAGAGAATTATCAATTTAATGGCAATCCAGAAAAATTTCACTCTTTGCTTTCGAACCGCAGCGAAGTTTAGACTTTGAATAAATTTACTTAAACTCATTATTCTTGTTTATTTGTAGCACAAGCACGAAAGATATATCAGGCTCGGAATTTCATGAAAAGGAATTGGCACCAAGTTTTTTCGATCAACAGCGTTATGAAAGTCACCTGATTCCAGGAGAATCGTTTAGTGCCAGTAATGATTCAGTACCTTGAGCTACGGAACGAACCAGTTAGCCAGCGTTACAACGATAAGTAGTACAGAGAGAAGAGAAACTGGATCTATTCATGGCGTTTGGAAAGAAAAGGGAATAAATTTTGCTTCTTCTAACAAGTTTCCTCCAAAAACATTCTATTGATTTTTTTAACCGAAAAACTTAAAAAATACAATATACATGTTTTAACTTAGAAAATTTAGCTTTTGTCTGAAAAAAAATTCGAATGTGATTTTCATTTAATTAACATTTTATTTCAGTCTTTCCAAAATGTGTGAAGCTAAAGATAGCTTTTATATATAAATATAGCATTTTTTAATATAAGTTTACTTTTCTCTTAAAAAAATTCTTATTGTTTTCAAAACTGATTATTGTTTAATTTGTTTTTGGTTAATAGGCAGCAATCCTGTATATATTTTACCAATACGTGTTTAGTTGTTATCATCATAATTGTCAGTGTTATTAAATGATAATGATAAAAAATGTATCTTTCGACTTTTAATTTCAATTGGCTTTTTAGTTGTGTAGCTCTTGAATCATAAAGAGTTAAGAATGTAAAAATGTCTTTCATTGCTCTTTTGTGTTGTAAAAAAAACATTTTTGACTAAGGAACATTTGTTTAAATACTTGGCATTTTGACACTGTTACAGTATTTCTTTAAAGGGACTGCTGTCAATACCTGGTTTTTAGCAACTGCATGCTAAAAATAATATTTGCTTGGATTTAATGAGTTATACAAAAACAATGCTATTAAGTTGTATAATTTGGATTTTTAATCATAGTTTTAGTTTTAAAAATATCTTATACTAAAACGTTTATCAGGAAAAAAAACCTCAAAACGACTCGCTTCTCAGCCTTCTGCCCACTGTCATGGCTGCTTATATTTCATCCTTAAATATCTTCCAAAATGTTAAACTTTTTAGCCCTTTAAACATAAACTCTGAAAACGCACACTAAGTTGAGCAATTTTTTTGTTTCGGAGCATCAAATTTAAGTTTCTCAAAAAATAATGCAGCTAAACCAAATTATGCAAATGAGGTCCAAAGGTTTTTGCAGATCTCAAAACTGAGTATAAAATATTTTTAGCACGCAGTTGCAAACAACAGGTATTGACAGCAGCTCCTTCAAAGAAACAATGTAACAATGTCAAAATGTCGAATATCTTATAATCTTCATGAGTCACGCGAGTCAAAACTTCCATGACCCTGTTTGAAATCGCATCTATAAAAGGTTTTTTATTTTACAAAATTCATTTTCGTCCTCTCGATCTTGAGCAACGTTTTCGGTAATTAACGTTATTGATCTTGTTCTTATAGTTTAAGGAAGTCTTATACAACTTGAACAATGTTTTCTAAAATCGCGTTTTCAGTAAGAAGTTTCTACCACCTTGTAACTTCCCGTTATTACAATCTATCATTGAGGACGTATAAAAATCAACAATCACGCGTTTTCAGTTATATAACAAAACACTATCGTGTTTTAGAAAAGCTTGCGCCAAGCTAAAATTTTAAATTTCAAAAGTTGTCTATTTTGTTCAATTTATTGAACGTGTTTACACAATCTCTTTGTTAAGTCAAAATGACAAAAATTGCGTAACTGGTGTGCGCAAAGCTTAATTTAAAACAAAATAAAAAAAAGGCGTATTTACTCAGCTTTGACTTTTAATTGTAAACAAGAAGGAATAGGCTACATAAAGATTTACGATAAAGTTATCATAAACTTATAATATCAAAACATATTTGAGCTCAGGAAATAAGTTTTGTGTTTACTCAAAACAAAATGAATGGCATGCACATTCGAATATGACTATTAATAATATTATCCCCATAATTCTATAATAAGATACAAAAATAGAAGCAATTGCTTTAAAACAAAATCTTTAATTTTTCAAAAAAGGATTAGAAAACTGACAGTTTACTTAGTACTTCCCACATTGCATTCTATGACAATAAGAATTTACAGGAACGCTTTTCTTAGAAGGAATTTATGAAAATCTTTATTTGATCCAACGTTAGCTTAACATGCATAAGCTTTTTTATTCTCCGCAACAAATGAGTAAATAATGGTTTTTGAGTTATTTTGTTGGAAGAGAAAATTCTGAGTGAATGTTCCTTATCATATCTTTTTTATATAAAAATTTCCTTGAAATATTTAATTTTAAACAAACAAATTTTAACTATGGAATACCTAGCGAGCATAACATCCTTGACGCAGTCATGGTCGAGTCGACTTGAAAGAGCACCAGCCCCCTGTCTGATGGAATTTGAAAATATAATAATTGATGGACGGCTTACAATGCATTGTTGTAACTGAAAAGGTTTGGAGCTATTAATAATATGACTATAGCCAGCTTTTTATTGTTCGTGACTCGCTGAATAGCTTTGCCTTATTCTTAGAAGGCTATAGAGGAGCTTCTCTATTGATTTTTTATGCTTGAAAGGAAATTATGGCTGAAGTAAAGAAGGTGTTCAATGGAGGTCAAACACCGGCATTCCCTGGCAAAACCTCTAGTACCGAGGGACGACTATCAGTAGCAAAAGATGCGGTTAGCGGTTTAGGAGACAAAGCATATGAAAGCTTCAGAGAAGTGTTTGAAGACATGGCTCAAAAACATGAAATTGAGGTACGCTATTTTCACTTATCGTGAAAATGGATTTAAAAACAATTATTTAGAAAAGAATTTTCCAGTTTAAAACAATTAATGAACAGGGGAATAATACTGACTTTGTTTTGACTGGAATCTAAATAACTGAAATGGTTATTTCCGACAATTTGTTGACTTTGATGTATATCACTTATTATAAAGAGGTATAACAATAATAATAATAATAATAATAATAATAATAATCGTTTATAAATTTAAACGAGAGAGTTAAGTGAAATATAGTATTAACAGTGCAAGGAGAGATAAAACAATGTTTACGAGAACAGTTTTGGGATTATTAGCACATCATTTTCACAACAGTCAGAACTTGCAAACTCAGTTTAAACTTTTTTACGTTTCAACATGGTGGTTATTAAGCATGCATAGTAAGTGGAAAGCCAACAGAGGTAACAATCATCGATTTTTAAAGCAGATCAATTGAGATTGTAAATAAAACTTGCGGGCTTAACTCTGCGGGAAGCCTGTATGACAAAGATGGTTTTGGTCCATTAAACAAGTTCAATTTAAAATGCTAATATCTTCAGTATACTTTGGAAAAATCTGGTAAATTTATATTTGAAGAGTATCAAATTCGCAGATCGCATCTAAATTTTTGTATTTCTAACATTATAACTCATCAATTTCGTCGCCCTTTCTGTCTATGTGGTTATCGTTTTGATTTTGAGAGAAGAGGTGCACTAGATACGTGGTTAAAATAACCATATATACAACAACAATCATAGATTTAGATGGAATTAAAAATGAAATATATGAATATGTATCTTTAAGACAATAAATAGTTTTCATTTTTTTCATGCTGACTAAGAAAGTTATGGCATTCAAAACAATGGTACTGATCATGAGTTAAGCTGACCAGTTAAGTGTATCACTGCATTTCTTACCAGGGGGTTTATCTTCCAACCAATGAAGAAGCTCCTAGTTGACTTTTTAATTATCCCAAAAAGCCTATAAGGGTAATGTTAGCGAAACACTGAGGTTGAGCAGGCGTTTTATGTACAACAGTGAGTGAATAACTGCGAGCTAGAAACTTACGTGTTAAGTCTAAAAGTTGTGAGAGAGTTCTCGTTCAATGGGTAAGAGATACTGTGTAAATTTTACAATTTCGTTCATTGTTTTTTGGAAAGATTAATAGAAGCAATATTGTTGGGGGTGTGGTAACCGATGCATCTAAAGTTTATAAAAAAATATTTTAATTCGTTTTACATCAAACATTTTACATCGTTTTACATCAAACATTTTACATCGTTTTACATCGTTTAGGGGTATTTCAAAACCATCAGGAGTAAAGAATTAGGTAAAAATTTACAGCTTAGCAACTTTTTCTTAAGAAAACCTTGAAATTATTCGTTTTTCATTCCCTTTAGCTATTCTTCTTGCAGACGTTTCTTGCCTTCTTCATAGCTAGTACCATCTAACTATCAACAAACTGTTAGAAAGATACGAAACTTAGTTAGTTTTCCAAAACTGAATTCTGAAATTATGTTTAATGGATTTTGTAAAAATAAACAAATAAATATTTATCTATCAAGTAAAACTAGTAAAGTTAGGAATACTCCGTAAGCTTCTTAACATATACCTTTATTTGAAAGCAAGTTTCAATAATATACAGACTACAAAATTATTAATCTAACTTACTAATTGCTATAAAAACATTTAATCTTGCTTAAACTAAACCAATGGCGAGTTCAGCCTAAAGTAAAACTTTGAACGATAAACTACAATAATTTTAAATATATTAAAGTGAGGAACCGCAAAATTGACCATTATCTGATTAAGTTGGAATCCTCCCTTTTAGGAGACGATAGAATCTAATCTGAAACAAAAACTAAACTTCCATTGGTAATATTTTCTTAAACTTAGGAACTTTGCAAATGAACAATAAATTAAAGCAAAATAAAATTCACTCTTGCATGGAAAAACAAATTAAAGTCCACAACAACGATTAGGTCATTTTGGAAAATCTTTTACCAAATTACATTACGCATTGCCCTTGGATCTATAAACTTTTGAATTAATTTTTTCATTAGGATTCTAACCACTATATTTTTAACGTTGAAAAGTCAAGAAACTTGTTGTTTATGGCAATCAAACTTGCATAAGGTTTATCGTACTTTGTTTGAAACAATCTTTTGTGATCCATGCCCGATTGATTCTATCGTTGTGTTTGACATGCTGTGTTGGATTCGAGGAATGACGCTTTCTGTATGATCAATGAAAGGAAAAAGGTGTTTTGAATAATCTTTCTAGTTTATCATTAAGTTTAAGATTTTAAGTTATCGCAGTCAAAGAAATAATGAATGAAAACTAAATTAGTTGCTGGACACGGCGTTGTACCTTGTTTAATTTATTGCATAAATTTACACAAATTTGTTTCCCACTGAAAAGATCATGAGATAATTGTTAGGAAGGCTTTACATATTTTGGCAAAGACTTCCTTACTAATGCAATCTATTCAAACACTACATATTCCGTTTATCAAGAAAAATAAACCTGTATGTAAAACCTTTGTATTAAAGGGCTTTACACTTTTTTAAGACTCTTTTATTTTCAAAGAATGTAAACAAATCTAGGATAGCTATTCATTATCATTTAAAAAAATAAAATCAAAGTTTGGTGTTACTAACTTCAATGAACAAACTCAATAACTCATCGTTAATGTCCGGGCCATGGTCGTATAAAGATACAAAGATCTCCAACACTTTTTTCTTATCATCTAATGGTTTCAATACCACAACAAAAATAAATTCAGTGAAACAAAACAAATGAAGCAATACAATTAAGATACACATCAATTATTAACATTTCAAAAATTTTAAATAAGGTATTAAAACACAGTTATAATATGAGTAAAACAAACGTTTTCGCTCTACATGAGGATCCTTATGTAAAGCGAAAGCGTTTGTTTTACTCATAGGATAACCGTGATTTTTAATGCGTTATTTTAAATCTTTTATCTCAATGGAGAATCATATCTTAAACTGATTAACATTTAGTGTAGAAACATTCTATGTAGGCATAAATGCGTACAAAGTTAAACTCCAGAAAGTTGGGTCAGTGCAAAAAGTGATCAAAAATACTAAGGCTGTAACATCTCTTCTATGGTACCATGTTATGGGGTTTATTTCAAGTACTGGAGTTTATATAACCCTAACCCAAAGATTGCTTTGATTAAGTAAAATAACAAATAGATATCTGAACAAACATAGCTATAATGCCGCTGTAAAAAATAGCAAAACAGTTACTGTTCATCAGCAGGATGCCTAAATTGTGTGCAATTCTACAATTGGTTACGGTTCCATTGAGGGTTACGCTTTCTAGTTTCCCGTTCCATAAACAAAACATCAATAAAACGGATTTAGCAACGATCAGCAATACCAGTGTTTTGGGGTTCATATTTTTTATAAGTGAAAAGTCCTGAGTTGTTCTCCAAACAATTAAAACTGTCAATCTTGTTTTTACCCAGTTAAAGAAACTTGAATACCAAATCGAAACCCTTAAACGCCAGAAGGCGGTTTTGGAACTGCAACTGCGCGATACCAAAAGAGAAGCGAAGAAAACTTCGGGTGAGTTCATCATGTCTCATAAAGGACTGGCAGAGAAGGACCGCCAGATTGAGATACTCAATCGAGAGCTGCAAAAACAAAAGGAGTTGGTGCAGATGCTGCGAATGGAGATCAGGAACAAAGAGATAGAGTGGGAGAGCACACGGCAGGAGATGAGACTGCAGATGACTCAATTGTCCATAACTCAAAACAGGTTAAAATATGTGTGTGGACACACCACGTCTTCTAAAGCTTTTTCTTTCACATTCACATTTATGTTAATTTCTTTGTTCACCTTCTTTCATACTTTCATGTTTACCTTAATTTATCTCTGCAAGTAATTATCCGTGTATTATTATTATACTTCCATCTTTACAATATTGTCTACTTTAAGTCTTCAACTAAATTGTTGTTCTGCTTACTCTTACGTTTACGTCTTTATTTACGTTAACGTCTAAGTTCACGTTTAGGTCTATTTTTAGGTTTATATAATCTGTAAATTCAAGTCTACGTCTAATTCTATATGTTAGTTTCCACCCACGCTTTTACGTTTAAGTATACTCCTATGTTTAAGCCCATTGCCACGATCACGTTTATGTCGACGTTTACGTGCAACAAAATAACTATTTGTTTATAGCGATGATTTGGATGAAGAATTTGCTGCAATGCGGGAAGAGAATCTGAAATGGGAGACCAATTACAACCTGGCTTTAAAGGATAAAAACGACATTCAGGATGATCTTCTGGATGTGACCGAAAAGTTACAAAAGCAAATGGCGGAGTATGAACGATTAAAGAAAGAACTAGAATCTCAGAAAAAGACGAGCCAGCTGAGATCGGCCAAATACGACGCTCAGGTAAGAATTTAAGTAACTCAATCGTTAAATACAATTTTATTATATTCTACATAAATGTAATTTACAAAAACCGATTTTATGGGTTAACAGTTAAAACAATTTTTGATTTTTTTTTTATGTTTTGCACCTTGAACCTTGTTCTGTTATATTTTAGTTTCATTGGCGATATTATATATGCATAAAAATAAATTAATCTACGTGCAGTTTGGTTACTGTAAAGCTAAATAGAGCTGATTAAAACTATGTTGTAAAGTTCATGATTATCATTACTGTAACTTTCATTGTTGTTGACATTATCTTGGATCGCAATTTGTTATTACCATGCATTACCATTATCCTTGCTATCATTAATATTCCGGCTGAACAACATTGTGCACCACATTATCAAAACAACGCTTGCATTATAAGCTTCACTGAAGTTGTGCTCACTTTGGAGAGAACACATTTTAAAAACAAATTATATAAGAATACGATTATCTGCAAAAGACAAAAACATTGAAGCTGGGAAATATGGTGTAATTTGTAGCTACAAACCATCTCTTTATATCTGACTGGTCTCCAAAACTGGTAAGAATATTTGGTTTAACATCAATTTTCTATTTACTTATATTTCTATTTATTGCATACACTCGGCTTCACATGCGTACCTGACTTTAAGTTCTAGCACAAAATGCACCTAATTGAGCCGAATTTGTTTTTTACGTTTTGTTTCTTTCGTTACATTTTCCCAAACATTGTGGCTTGTTATCTATGTTTGAAGCTAAGTTAAAACAACTGATTTTATATTGATAGATGCTCATTGTGTCTTACAACTTTCCATTTTCCAGATTGAAAGTCTCAACAGCCAGAAGGAGGATCTCAAACTTCAACTCGAAAACGCTCGTACACAACTTCGTAAGCACAAAGAAGACTACAACAAGTGAGTAAAGTTTTCTTAGTTCTTACGATTGGCTATCGAATACGTTAAAATTGATAAAAATAACTTAAAAGGTTTCAATTTTTTTCTAGTTTTATTAGCTTTCATGAATGTCTTTAACACAGTTTAACCATCAAACTGTTTAATGTACCGAGTTTAGTTTTTCTTACGTTTGTTTTTTCAAGTTGTGAAAGTAGTCAAAGTGCATATGTAATGCTTAAACTTGTCCCTATAAACCTGCTAAACTAGTCCTGCTAAAGTAGTTGTTAGCTATGTTGTAATAATTCTGCTTTTTTAGTTTATTTAATAAAGATTTTTGTTTGTTTAGTATGAATATATTATCACATGCAAGACAAAAGTGTTATATATAGACATTTTATTCCAAAACTATTTGTTTAGTAGATGTAATAGTCAATAAATTGATGTTATTGTTCTTTAGTCATTTTAAAAGACTATAATGTTTAGTTGTTAGTGAACTAGTGAATGAATAAAATTAGATGTCAACAAAAGTCAATGTACAATAAACCAAGGCATCCATTTCAGTATTCTACATGGTATACAACTAATTATACTCATCTATATAATTTGTCAGGAACAAAATATAAATTTTAAATAATCATTTAGCCAATGGATGTTAAAAATACTCAACTTTCGTGTATCAAAACACAAATCTTGTTTTGTGCAATTCACCAAACTCTGAGATTCTTTCAGGCAAAGGAGAGAAATTATGGAACTTGACAAAACAGCAGAAGCAAAAACTCAAGAAGCCAACACTAAAATGAACCAAATCACTAAACTGGAGGACAAAATTTACATGCTAGAGAAAAAACTTGACGATTCTAGACTGGAAATGGCACAGACAAAGACGGCTCTTGAGATTTCAGAGAAAAAACGAGAAGCTATTGAGCGAGAGTTGCTGTCTGCAGAGAAGGCAAATGATGACATGGACAACAGAGTGAGAGAAATGGAGTTGGAAAAAGAAGAAATGAGTGTAAGCACATCTGCTTAATGTTTAAAAGAGATAGTAAATTGAACGAAAAGCTTAATAAGTTTAGTATTTTAAACCTGCTTTATTCCTAAAGTATAAATAGTAAAATTACTAAATTTTTTTTAATTTCCCACTTTTACTCTAAATAGAAACCATTGTTTGTAAAGCTTTCCGTACAGTTTTAACTTAAATTTCTGTTCAAGTTTAGTCAAAGTTGTGTTGAAAAGAATATATAGCTCAATTTAAAATTATTGTGTTTAGCTGCACTAAACGTAATCAAAGATTTAAAGTGTATTCGAAGAGCTTAAATGGTTAAGATGATTTAAAAATGGAAACTGATGATCGCAAATAAATTCGTGTGCTCTTCAATCAAATTCTAGCACGTGTTGTACATAAGTTTTGCGCAGTTCTGTCACCTATCAATTAAAAAATAAATAAATAGCCTATTGTTAGAAAAAAATTGTAATCGTTGTTACTTGCTAAAACTTATACGTTCTAAATTGATGAAAAATTGCACAATAAAGATGTACAAACCCGAAGCTCGTGTGAAATAGCGTCATAACTTGATCCAGTTTCCTAACCGGCGATACAAGACTCCGAAATTATTATTATTGTTATTATTATTATTATTATTGTTATTACTGTTATTATTGTTATCATTGTTATTATTATTATTATTGTTATAATTATTATTATTATTATTATTATTATTATTATTAGAGATAGTGTATATGGCGGTGGCTGTGTCTTCTAGTCGCTCTAAAAAGCTGAAAGTGAAATGGACAAACCAAATG
>ERZ1740055.597-NODE-597-length-10529-cov-14.896219_pt1 | contig 10529 bp, 6 predicted proteins | sample MGYA00581747_ERZ1740055 | MGnify/ENA primary metagenome ERZ1740055 (study PRJEB43018, sample SAMN04849739) | marine metagenome | isolation source: floating plastic debris | place: Pacific Ocean | collected 2008-08-28 | study: EMG produced TPA metagenomics assembly...
TTTCCTCTTCTTCACTTCGCTTTAATGTTCGTTTTAAATTAAGTTCGTTTTTTTTTGTAATGAATGATGAAGAAGATGAAGTTGATCTATGACATTTTGTTCTATTTATTATCCATTGCGTGCAAGAATTTATAAGAAACACTCATCCCATGAGACTTGGATTAACTGTTGGCACCGAAAAGTCTAGTTTGGTTGATAATAGCTTTTGATAAAAACGCGTGTTCATATCAAAGGTCAAAGGTCATAGAGAGAAGAAAAATCGAGTTTAAATAAGATAAAATTCGAAATTTTGACCATAGGTTTTTGAGTATCAAAAGTTCTTATGACGTTCTTCGAGAAAAAAGAACAAAGAGAAAAAGAAAGAAAGGACCAAAAAAAAGTTGGTATGATCTGTTTGCACATATAGATGAACCAAAACCTCAGAAATGCGAGGGGTAAAGAATCGAGTCGAAATTCCAATTAAGGAGGCTTTAAACTAGATATTTTTATTGTTGAGATGAGATGAAACACAAGTTTGATTTATAAATATACAAATTTATTAAAGTTTTTTTCTATACAATTTTCATCTTCAGCGTTATTTGAAAATTTCTTAATTAGTCAGCTATTTTTAGAATTTATAACAGTTGTTTAGTCGTGGCGGCAGTGTCATCATGACAAACAGCTTGAACATCACAAGGAGATGTAATCCAATGAGATGGTGGTTTGGGTAACAAACTCGGAGATGGAGACAAGGTAAATTTTGGAGCTGCATAAGGAGTCTCTTTTGATTTCTTTCGTGAAGTAGACGTGGTCGATGGCAGCGAAACGAACTGATTTTGAGCAAAACTTGATTTCTTTGTGTTTACAACGCGATCATTTCGTTTTTTTTGATTTTTCTTTTTTCCCTGATATGGTTTGCTTTTACAATGAACTGTACTGCAACTGGATTTTAGGTAAACATTTGAATCGAAATTCATATTTTCCTGATTTTGACAATTACTCATATCGTACTTCATTCGTTTTACTTATCTTTTATTTATACAAAACTTATTACGTGTTTTTCAAGACTATAAATAAAACTAATAACGTGTTTTTCATGATTATAAATTACATGTTTTATATTTCAAATAATGGACCCTTACTTTTGAAAAAAGAGGAAAGAAGTCATTTCCCCCCCAAACAAATATCACAAATATAATTTTACACCATTTAGATAATATTTTTTTTTCATAGTTTGATTATACTTATATAATAGTTATTTAAAAAAAATGGTTTTATTTTATCCATAAATTGTATCTATAATATCTTTTATTTCATTAGATTGTTCGGTTTTATAAAGTTCTTTCTTTAGAGCCGAAGTTTCTTCGATTTTATCAGTTGAGGCATCGTTCGCTTTTAATAATGTATTAATCAGATTTTCATTTTCAGACAACAGAGTTTCGTTCCATGATTTGGTTATGTGGAAGTTTCTTTTTAATTCCTTTAATGAGGTTGTTAGCTCCAAAATTTTATCATATAACTGGGTATCTGTTGTGGCACTTAAAGCACATGTAAGGATTTCTTCAGTTTCACGTAGTGTTTTCACTTCTTCTTTTAGGCGTTCTATGGTTTGATATTGTTCGATATCTGTTGAGACATTCCTTTTGTGAATGTTATTATTAACAACGAATTTCAGTTTTGTGTTCTCGAAAACCAAAGCATTTAAAATTCTTTTTGATACTCCTGGAGTGACGACGGTTTTATCTTCGTTATCCATTTGAGTCAACTGAGCGATTCTGTTTTCAGCGCGGGCCAAAGATGTTTCTAACCTCTTGATTTTATCTTTCAAATCTTTAGTCTCGAGCATCTTTTCGTTTAACTCTTGAACCAGTTTAGCTAATCCCATGTCTTTAGAGGACAATTTTTTGTTCTCATAATAAAGTCCACAGACGAGTGACTTTAGTTGTTTAATTTGTGTTTCTGGATCAATCGATGTCATCTTTAAACGAATTGATGTTTCTCGTTGTACTGAGTCAATTCGTAGCTTGCTTGATTATTAAATAAGACGTTCCAATGGAAAAAAAATCCCCAAACGTCATATCCTCTTAATAAATTGTTTGATGATTCGCGTGCTTTAAATAGATGAACATAATACGTAAAGATTCTGGATATCAGTAAATAATGTCAGTGAGTTTGAAATGGTTCGTGTTGTCAAAAGTGGTTCTATTTGATGATTTAGGTTTTAAGTTGTTCTTTTTTAATTTTGCGAGAGTGATGCGTCTGGCTAATTTGTGATACTGACTTTGACCGTTTCTTTTCTTTTTTGTTTCTTGTAATTTTTTCAAGTATTTAATGGCAGTTGTTTTGTAATTTTTATATTCGTGTTTCGTAGGCATGTGGCAATATGCATTTATTGTAGTATTACTCATATTTACTATTATTACGAGTGGAAAGCATTTGTGTTTGTAACTTTTTTCGAATAATAAAGACCCTAGAGATGCTTGTGCTATAGCACGTCCCATGTAACATAATTTACAACCTGTACTGCGGCTTTTGTTTTTAGTTTCTTGTAGATTCCTTATCAGTTCATTAAACAATATTGTAAACGTTTTGATTTCTCCGGCTACGTAAGTATTTCTTTTGAAAGAGTAACCTATGAAGTCAAGTTCGGTTGCTAGGTTTAAATCTTTGACACCTACGAGAAGTTTGGGACTGATTGGTGCTACGCCAAGTTTACCCATTGCGCGTAATATGGCGTCATATATTTGCTTTTCCGTGAAATTTTGCGTGGATGTTTTAATGTTGGTAGCGTTTGCTTTGTAGTTGTATTTGTTCTTGTGATTATTCAATTTTCGCATAAACACTTCGTCTACATAGATACCATCTCTGATTGCTCGTGATTTAGAAACTGTTTTTACTTTTCTTAGTTTAGAGTATTTAGGGTTTCGGCGGTAATGTTTTGTCGGGTGAAGTGTATTTAAAAGTTTGGTAACGGATTTGATACGAAAGCAAGTGTTTCGCAAAACGTATCCTCTAGTAGTTTTTTTAACGTCTAACACAACTTTTTTAAGACGTTCTTCGGGTTCGAATAGTATTCGTTTACTCTTTGTCATATTTACCCGTTATGTTAAAACAAAAAGGGGCCGATAAAAAACCTTTGCTCTCTAAAGAGAACCCTCCAGAGAAGCCACCTAGGTTATCAAAATCTGTCGATACTTTGACCACTTCTTCTGTCGTTAAAGAGGAACCTTCTTCTGAACAAGGGAAAAAATTAGATGTTCATGCAAAATCAGTTCACGCTTCGGCCGTTCTCTTCAAGAAACGATTTCTACGCAATGTGGGTACACAGATTCATCGTTTTTTTGCGCTCGTTTTCTTTGTTGCTAATATATCGGTCGCTGTTTGGATTAAAAGTATGGACTTATATAATAAAGATGCCAAAAAGATAACCTATCCTCAGAACGCATTCGTTCCGGTGTATCTTATTTGTTATATCATTGGCCTTCTCGGTATCGGTTCGGTTTTTCACGTGTTCTTGAAGAAAGATTTGCGTTCTGGATATAAACATAACACGCGAATTACTGGCAACCCGCTGGTGTACGAATCTTTGTGTTGCGAACCTAGACGTATTGTTTTTTTCTTTTACGTGTTTCTCGGAACCATTGTCATTTACCTATTTTTGGGTTTGGCCATCCAAATCGTCACCGTGTGCTGGATAAATGGTTACAATGATAGCGATTCTTTATGTAAAACGTTTGATTTTACTTCGACGGTAGTGTTCTTATCTCTTGCTATCGGTTTTGATATACTGTATATCTTTTACGACTGGTTCATACCTCAACCCGCGGGTAAATCTTACCTTGATCACAACGCCATGACGGAAAAGGGGAAAGATTTTTATGGTGAGTTTACACCGAACGACCAATTCTGTCCTCGAACTGCTACAACTAATGTAGTTTTCGAAGACAATTATCTTAGCGATTTTGTGATAGAAAACACAGAGTTACTTCAAGACGTTTTCAAATACAAAGGAGTGGTCGAATTTGTCCAAAGGATTGCTAAACATTTTACGGTGATTCGTTTTATCGCATTCAAAATAACTATGTTAATTTTTGTCTTGGCTCAAAGTCAGAACGGAAAAGATTTACAAAAGATACCGAGTGACGAGGGGTTGTGGACCGCTTTCCCAATTTGGGGACTTTATATCCTTGAAGTGTTTGCTCTTCTTATTCTGATACTGGTTGATATATTCAGAAAACATTTTTCCGAGGATTCCGAGTTTTATGTGACTATCAACAAATACCTGGACAAAATCGAACATTCAACACACGGACATTATCTTGCTTGTCTGATATTTCAGGGTGTCGTCGCAATTTTATACGCGTTACTAGCTGTGTTTGTGGCGCGTTGTTGGATCAATAATCAATCAAATTCTTTGTATACCTGCAGCAATGTTGCCACTGTGCATGGAATGATGGGTTTTATTGCTTTGAATATTTTTGTTGGTTTTCTACATCTCATTTTAGAATTGGTTTATTATTGTAAGTCTTCTCTTTCTATTCTAAAACTATGGGGATCTAAAAAAAAGACTTAAAAAAGGTTCACATCTATCACAATTTTTTTTATCTTATTTTCTATTTATTCATTCACTTATAAATTTGTCATACCATACCGTAAAAAAATTTAAAAAAAAGTGTTTATTTTGTAAATAAAAACAAATTTCAGTGCATGTTTTTATTATCGTCATTCTTTTTATATTAATAATAGGAAAATTATTACAACCTTTTCTATATGTCATTTGTTAACAAAGGAACGATTGCATCTTGCATTTCGTTTTCAATTTCTTTCTTCTTGTTGAAATAAAATACGTGTACGTCTTCCTCTGGTCCTTCATGTGATGATGATGAAGAGGGTGACGCATAGAAGTAAACCAATTGAAGGGGTAGTTTTTGTTTTGACGTTTCGAAGTTATACGACCATGATCCACCTCCAAAAGCGCAATGGTCACATAAATGATATCGATTTAAGGAAGTCGTGGTTAATTTCAAGTGGTTTTTTTCGATTAAATGAGCTATTCTTTGCTGATTGATATCTTTTCTGTTCTCTTTCATATAACATAACATTTTTTCTTTCATATCCTCCGCACCCGCTCCGTATTTTTTTCTCAAGTATTTTTTATCGTATTGCTGGGCATCCATCGTTGTTTATTTCTATTTTGTTTTTTGAGAAATGTGTTTTACATTGCTTTTTAAAGCATTAATTACGTGTTCGTTTTTTTGTCCCCCTTCCCTTTTTTCCTCCCCCTTCGCTATATGTTATCGTAAAAAGTAAACATTATAAATTTCTTTTTGTGGTATTGACGTGGTTAGTTTTCTATGTCAAAAGAGCTATTAGTTTGAGATTTATAAAATAAAATGTCTGAAAACGAAAATGACATGCAAAGTGTGGGACAAAAGATTGCTTTAAGATTGTATGAGGTCCAAGAACGGATACGAGAGTTTAGTGGGTCCGATGATTTGTTAATCAGGTTTAAGATCATTTATTCTCTTTTTGAAGACAGTTTGTCTTTGCCTAAATTAGAAAAACATTTTGAAAATAATTTTTTTCGTTTCGGACCTTTCGACGAACGCGATCCGTTTTCTCCTTTAGTTGTACGTGGTGCTGGCGGTAGGATTGTAGATTTTGGATCGTATGATTTATGGTCTAGGCATTATAAATACGTTGACGATCATTTGTTGGAGGATGATGTTTTGTCTATGACAGTTGAAGATATCGTGGACGCTCTCGAAGACGTGATGGAAATGAATGGTTTATCGATAAAGATTCTTCCTATCATCATGTTGCTCTTTTTTAGAAAAGTCAGTAAGAGCGAGTACGAAACGATATGTGAATCTATATTAGAAAGTGGAGAAATGTTGCGGTTTCCTCTCAATGCGAACGAAGCTGATACCCTCGCGAAAAAAAGAGTGACGTCGGTGGCATTGAAAGATTATTATGCTGAAAGAAAATTGGATGATGTTTTCTTTTCGGTCTTTGGAACTGAAAATGTTGGTACGGACGCTAGGTTCGTCGACGTCATTTTTAAAAAAGGTGATTTAAAAACGACCCTTGAAGAATTGCGTCAGGAATATGTTGAAATGAGAGGAAAAGAACCCACGACGTGTCTAGAGAGCTGTCTCTTTAGAACTCTAACTTTTTTGGCACGATATAATCCGCAATGGGAAACGGTGTTTGTAGAAATCGTACCCACCAAAACCAGTGTATCTAGCGAGTCCATCTTTAACGCTAGTGGTTTATCGTACATTCCTGCTCCACCGTGGTTCGAAGAATTGATTGTTACGACGCTCGCTAAACATAATGGGGTCATGTCGGTGTCTGCTCTTTTGCGAAACATTGAAATTTCCCTTTCTGAAATGGTTAGTGAAGATAGACAAGATTTTCTTTTTGCTTGTGATCTGTTGAGATGTTGGTCTTTTCAAAGACACAGTAACATGATTTCTTTTTATCCGAGTGCTTTTATCGAAAAAAATGACGAGGGGCGATTGATGTGGCGCGAAAATATTTTACCTCCTCTCATGAATACCGAATCGAGATCTGCACTTAAAAGAGCGTGTTCTTCGTCGTTTCCCGACTTGATATCTTTGGAAAACGCGCTCGAGTGTCCGATCGAAAACGAGTCAAGTATGTACGACGATGAGCATCATGGCGATTTATTCATGATCGGTTTTTCTTATAATTGTTGCGGTGGAGACGTAGGAGAGATTCTGAGTGAGAATTTTAGGGTTGAACGTAATCGTTCTATGTTGGCTACTGCCAAACCGGATAAACACGATTCGGAAATTAAGGTGGTAGAAACGTATTTTAAGAATCGAAAGAAAAAGTGGGAACAGTCTTATCCAAAGGAGGAGATTAAAAGACATGTTTTAAAACAATTGAAAACCGATTACAATCCTTGGAAAAGACCCAACGATCGGGATCTTAACATTGTTGTCGTCGAGGAGAAAAAGAGCGATTCTTCTTTTTGCGTGTGTCGGTACCGTTTTCCGACGCAAGAGTTTGTTTTCGATCATTATACCAAACATCATGTCGTTCATAAAGGTAAAGTGGGTCACGTTGAAATTGCCGTCAAGAGCATTTACGACTTGATGACGTACAAGACTGCTAATGGAGTGGTGGCCGGGACGACTCCGAACAAACGAAAATTGGTCGGTTACCTTGACGAGAAAGATTTTTTACGAAAGCAAGGGATCTTGGATCGCGACGATAAGGTCGATAAGAATTTTTTGACCGGTATTTCCGATGCCAGCGTTTTAAACGGCATCGTCGATGCCTTACTTATACTACTGGTGCACAATGATTCGATATCGCCAAAGTATCTCGCGCACATTAATAGGGAAGTCGATTTCGAGCTCGATACCGTTATTAATTTTACAAAAAATGCCGACGAAAATACTGTGATAAACACTTTACGTGATGCCGAAGCTTCGATAGGGAATTTATGTTACAATTTATGGAAGAGTAACAACATGAAAGTTTTGAAAACGATGGCTTCCGAAGAGACTAAACTCGTGTTGGAAGAATTGATAATTGGTTACATGAAAACGTTAGTAATATCGAGTGAACTGGAGGCGTTGACTTCGAATCTTCAAGAAACTGCTTCAAAAGCAATGCTGGTTAAAGAAGGTTTCATCAACGGTCTTTCCCCGAGGTACATTGAAGCGTCAAAACGGCTTTTTCCCAAGTATGCTGATCAATCGTTCTTACCAACGCAAGACGTGCACATATTGATGGATAGTGCCGACATTTTAGGTTCCATGCACAATTTTGGTAATTTGATGAAATACGACGCACCCGAAGTGAGTAAAACTATAAATCAGACCTTCAATGCTGTTTCCGAAAACAATAAAAAAAAACAACAGCAACAGAAAAAAAAGAAACGGATCCGTAATGAATCGGACGCCGTTCAAAATAGTGAAACTCCAGACGAAAAACGAGTCAAGAAAATGGTAGACACAGGAGCCGTTCACTCTGATCGCCGAGTACTGGTTCAACAGGCACTCGATGCTGGAGATAAAAAAATGGAACAGGAAGGATTGGCGTGTGAATCGAAGAAAGACAAGTTTTTAGTTAAGATTTTCAAAAAAGATCTAGAGCAAATTGAACTCAAAGAAGAGACTCTATCGGCAATGTTTAAAAGAGGTATCAAAGAAAGTGTGAAATATCTTCTCAGGATGAAAAACATGACGAAAATGCTTTTTGATGAAAATGGTCCGATCGGTATCATTCCTGTCATACCACTTCCTTCCATCGCTGCGTGGGAAGATAGAGAACGAGCTACCGAGTACAGTCAACTGGATATCTGCAATAAACGCCGATTGCAGTACTCTTCTGGAGAACTGTCGCCGGTCACGTCCGTTTTCGTTGCTTTCGTATATCGGTTCGTTGAGGAAAAGATACTGTCGCTACAAAAATCCATTCAAGTCGAACAATTGATAGACATGTTGAAAAATGAACCCGCATTCTGTAAATCAATCGTGGCGGCTCTTAGTTGTTACTTTGATATCAACAAGTCCTGTAACGCGGCTCTTGTCCATCATTTGACGGAACTGATTGGAAAAGTATTGTCTGATACCTGTTCTCAGGTGGATGGAGAGGCACTTGATCCCGCTTCGGCCGTGATGGTAACGGCCCTTACGCTTTTTCACAAAGCGGCCGAATTAATGTGTTCATTTTCTAACGAACTTCGTAATTCATCGTTGGTTTTTGGGCCCGGAGTGCGTTCCATGGAGCAAATAGTCGTGGATGAAGAAACTAAGGAGGATGCCATCAAGACGTCGGATTTTCTTGCTGCCAATTTGAATACTACGCTCGGAGACGAACCTAAACGTACGTTGGCAGATGTGTTTGAAGAGGAAGATAAAGAATGTGCTATTTTAGCCAAGAACTATCAAACTTCTTTCAAGACACTACCGACGGGAAATAAAGACGATGTCGTACAAAACGTTCTGGCGTCTGATAAAGTGGTGGTTGCCGACGAGCGCGTCGAAACGGATTCCGTCCTCTTTCGATTAAAAAAGAGTGAGGGATACGGAGAAGAAGAAGAGAGTGGTGGTGCTACGGAGAATCTAGCCATTATTCCAATGAATGAAGATAATTTTAGGTTATTCAAAGATAAGATGCGAAACTCTAAAGATAAGAAACCCAGTGCACTCATAAATCGTCCACTACAGGTTGCGAACGAACAAGGTGCCATCGATATAAACACTAGCAACCGCACTTGGCAGGATTGTAAGTGCGTATTCTGTACGCGGCCTATCGGAAACGTATCTTCGGGAGTCGTGATGACTTGCGGTCTGTCGTGTCAGTTGTTTCATTCCAAGAGTTCTACAGATTTCGAGGCTTTTGTGAATCAGAGTGTGGCAGCCGAGGGTAATCTTCATCTCGAAAACTCTATGATTGCAAGAATGGAAGGCATCCGTGACATCGTGGACGTAGATTTAGATTCGAAAACTGCCGATACTGAAACCGAACAGGCCGTTAGAATAAAACACTTGTTGGCAGAATTGAGGAATCAAGATGAGGGGCGATTATCATACGGAAATCATGCTGCACATCCGGCGTGTCTGTACAGAAAACTGTTGCTTTATGTCTTGCACGGGGGAAAATCGTTACGTTGTCCGAAATGTTTTGCAGTTATTGCCAATGAAAAATGGCGCGTATTAGGAAGAAAAGTTTTTCAAAAAAGATACGAGACGTTAGCTCGCATGAAATCCGACGAGATGCTATCGATAGCTAATTTTAAGAAGATCAAGTGGAATGGTAATTGCAAATATCTCGTCAGTATATCCGGTAAGATCCAAGAATGCAATCCAACGCAAACTATGTTTACTGAATGTCACACTTCGTGTCATCGCGTTGGTGGTAGTGATAAGCTTACACCTTATGATTACATCAATAGCGTCGCGTCTATCTGCACTCCTCTTTACGTGCTGCTTTATAAAGGGAGGGCATGTAGCGAAGTGAGAGGAGGAGAGGAGACCGAAACCGATTTCGGATTTAATCGAGAAAACTGGTCAAGAAACCGGAAGGGCCAAACCGCTGCATTTATGGCGTTCGTGGCCGATTTTAGTGCCAAGTTATGCGATGAACAATATATCGGTTTGAGTGGTCATTTACCATGCGACAAGTACGCCGAGGACAAGGCGATGATCATAAAGAACTCAGCCGAACTTTTGGGTGTGGAGAATGATTCTTCTATGATTACTTGTTCATTTACCGCTTCAGATTTTGGAGATCATTCTAAACTGAAACAGGTTCGTACAGTCAAGGCGAAAGACGGAGAAGAGCTGATTCCTCTAACTCTTCTTTTTCAAAATTTAATGAAATCTGTAGATATTTAAAACGAAAATCCAATAAAATATTACACTTGTTTTTTATTTCTAGTGAATTGTTTTACTCTCATGGATTCCAAATTTCTTTTCTCACTTTTTCCTTTCGAAAGGGAAATTTTAATCCGAATCGACTTTTTGGTTGACGGTAAAAAATTAGGATCGAAACGATATCTCATTTCC
>ERZ1740055.598-NODE-598-length-10520-cov-7.240516_pt1 | contig 10520 bp, 9 predicted proteins | sample MGYA00581747_ERZ1740055 | MGnify/ENA primary metagenome ERZ1740055 (study PRJEB43018, sample SAMN04849739) | marine metagenome | isolation source: floating plastic debris | place: Pacific Ocean | collected 2008-08-28 | study: EMG produced TPA metagenomics assembly...
AAATCCACAAATGGTCAAAAGCGAGTCAATCCACGCCACCCCCGGGGACAAAAGTACCTGACAATCTCAACAAACGCTCCACAGTTTCCGGTGGTTCCCCGGGGGTCGCACTCCGGGAGAAGCCGCTGATACATGCATAACAAATCGGACGACCGCAAAGCGGGAGTCTGATTTGTTAATCACGAGTATGATTACAGACGAAATTGGACGACACGAAGTCCTGTTACAAATTAATCATAATAGCTTTTAATTGCAGTTTTTCATTTTTGGTAAATACAATTTCCGAAAAAATAAATATGGCAAAAAGCTTTAAAAATGGATTTAAACAGCTTTTGGGAAAGGCCCTGCTTTGAAGGAAAAGTTTTTCAGTTGTTATAGTAATCTAAGTTGTGATTGATGGATTTAGCTGACAATACTTAAAATGATTGGCTTAAGAAATTGTCCGATTACAGGTGTCCGATTACAGACAACTGTCCGATTACAATTTTGCAGATTAATTAGTGCAAATTAAAGCAGTTTATGCACCAATCACATTTGAGGAAATTGTAATGATTATGATTTTATGAGTAATATTATAAATGCAAAAATTTCTCGATTCTCATTGGTCGAGAGCGGTGCAATTTTAATGTAATACCAGTGCAGAAATCTGTAACACCAGTGCAAATTACAAAATTCAAAAATTTTGATTTGCCGTGTTTGTAGGTTGATTTAAATACATTTTACGCTGTTTTCAAACACAAAACGATACTGGAATATCTTGTCTAAAATTTGAAACTATGGGCTACGTTTGAGTAACACCCAATCGCTGTAAATAAAATCTGCACGAGAGCTTTTGCGCGGGAACTCGCGAGTACGTTGTGCTTTTCTTAATAAAATTTGCAGGTATATTATTAATAAGTAATCATACGACTTTTCTCTTTCAATTTGGAACTAATTACTCTCGTGAGTTTTTCAAAAAGTTCAAATTGTACTCGGCTTGCGGCCTCGTGCAATTTTGATTCTTTCAGAACTCACTCGTGCAATTAATTCCAAATTGAACTTGAAGCCGTACGATTAGCTATACTAATGGTGTTTTACGGGAAACAAAAACACTCGAATTTTTCATATTTTCACGAGTGAAGATATGAAAAAGTTGGGTACAAAATGTCCTCATGGATCTACGAGCGTCCTATAAAAATTTTTCCCGCCAGTTTCTTGTTGCCTGTTTTTGCAAAATTGTGGTGGTTCCTCGGGTTTTCGCAGAGGTGGAATTTGAAAGTAAAGGGGTCATATACTTATTTTGAAAATTAAAATGGGAAACTAATAAATTTTTTTTGTTTGACCGTTAAGCTTTGTCACGTACAACGTACTGATTTATAACTTATTTTTTGCCGAATTTTTCACGTATCAGTAAAATCTTCGTTGATCCGTTGTATACCTGCAGATCTTTGTACGTGGCCGTCTTTTTATACTCATGCCAGTCATGTACAAAACATACATGCTGTGGGTCGTCTTCTAAAAAATATTTTTAATTATTTAGCGCTCCCGTCCTTCCAACAGTCCTGAAATCTCTCGTTTTTTCCCTGGAAAGTAACCAGTTTCTTGGATCTTATTTAAAAAAAAATACAAATAAACAAAATGAGATACTTCATTACTCGAGTCCTGACTTCCGCTGACATGCTGCAATGTTATTCCAGCTCTAAATTTTTTAAGAGGGGCTGTTATACGAATAGCTCTCTTAACTATCTGGCAGAATACTTTGAATTTAGCAATATAGAAAAAACGCATTTTAACAAGTTTTTAATTTCAATATCTTTGTCATTGTAATTAGTTTTTAAAAGCCATCCATGGAAAAACTAACGAAGTTGTTACTATCATTATTATCAATTATTATTATTATTATTATTATTATTATTATTATTAAAAATATTATTATTATTATCATTGATGTGTGAAAGTTCAATAAAGTTTGCATCCTCTTCTCGAAACGCTGCAGGAAAAATTCAAACAGTTTTTTGGCTACAAGTAAGGTTTATATATCTTCCATTATGGACGTTTTGTAAATACAGAATAGAGCGTTATATGAACATACTTTTCTAGAAACGCTGCAGAAAAAACAAACAGTTTTCCTTGGCTACAAGTAAGGTGTGTTATTAATCTTTCATTATGGACGTTTTCTAAATATGTGAGCGTTATATGAACACCTTCATCTCGAACGCTACAGAAAAAAAAAACAAATTTTTCTTGGCTAAAGGTAAGGTTTGAAATATTTTGTAACTCAGTCATGCGTCCTTTTTGTGATCAAAATATCACATCAATATGACCACAACATTTTATTTTCCTAAACTGTCATTTTAAACTGTCTAAAAAAACGTTCAACAAGGACTTGAAAGTCTTTCTTCGAGTTCCACCTCCCAAGCAACTTCCTCCACTTCCTTTTCACCTCCCAAGCAACTTCCTCCACTTCCTTTTCACCTCCCAAGCAACTTCCTCCTCTTCCTTTTCACCTCCCAAGCAACTTCCTCCACTTCCTTTTCACCTCGATGCTATCTTTCTTCCTTTGGGCTCAGACTGATGTCACGGTAAGTCATACTTAGTTGCGTTCATTAAAGCACTGGCGATGCTCCTAGCTTGGCTTGAATTTTTCCTGCCTCATTTCTCATTTTTCTACTCTCCTGTGAATTTCCCTGCATCGAATATGCAATACTTAGCACCGTAAGGGTGCGTGCAACCTCTGGGTGATCATCACCATGGAGATTCTTGTGCCCCATCAGTGCAAGATCTAGCAGCTTTTTTCCTTGCAAAATCTGACCAACCGACAAGTATGCATGTCCAACATAGGTCAGAGTACTGGAAATGTCTTGTGCAAACCGCCTGCTTTCCAGCTCGTCGGGATTTGGTGGAGCTCCTGCCTGCATGTAAGAAAAACCTCGCTCTAAATAATCCTTTGATGTTTCTTTAAAACCTAGCTCTCCATAAAGTATGCCGAGAGAGATGAGTGTTCGTGCAAAACCAAGTTTGTTTTTGTATTCACCGTGATTCTTTCGCAAAGTCTCGTAAATCTGTAATGCTTTCTCGAGCAAATCCCGTCCCTTTTGAGCATTGTCAAGCGAGTTATACACGTCTCCTAGGCGAGTTAAGGTTTCTGCGGTTTCAATACTCAGTTCTCCGAACTGCTGCTTTTCAATGTCGAGGGCTTTTTCTAAAAGGAGTTTACTTTCTGCTAGATTTCCCAATGTGGAATCTATTGAAGAACTGGCCAAAAGAGCCTGGGCACGACTTTTAGGCCCTAGGCTACCTGTGGTGTTAGTAGCCAAAATGTGAGCAAGATGAGGCACCAACAACTTAGCTACTGTTCTTGTCTTGTTATCTTGGCCACATATAGCTGCTTCTTTCTTAATGGTTTTGAGAACCCGAGCTGTATGTTCCTGGCAGTGACGAACCATATCTAACGGTCTGATAGTAAGAAAATCTTCCTTGTCTCCTACGTCATTTTTAAGTAATTTTTGCAAGTCTGGGTCTTCCTTCTTGATCTGATTATATTCTCCATTAGAGCGATTTGCTGACAAAGTAGAGTTGCTGCTTGGATTTTCCCCCAAAGAGTTTCTGTGTTCTTGCAGGGTGCGGTGAGGATTGAAGGCTTGCAGTCGCCTAAACCAGGAGCTGTTGTTGTAACGACTTTGTGCTTGCTCAAGGAATTTTTCCTCCAGATGAGAAGCAGTGACTGCAGTGAATGTTTGTTGAAAGACAGAATGAACAATGGTTTGAACTGCCACAGCTTCTACTTCTTGTAAACATCAAAAAAAAAAAATGAATATTACAACACAAACACACAAACTTCTACATATGCAGGGCTCGAAAAAATTCCTGTTCGGTTGTCCAGGACAAGTAGATTTTGAGCTCGGGCAAGTAACTTTTCATGGTCAGAAGGAAAGAAATGTACTGTATCATTAAAACGTACTTTTCGTGAAAGTCTCGTGAATCATTAATAATCTTGAAGTTTTTAAATGTAGTGAAATGGGAAATTGGCTCGGGCAAGCAAACTTTGAGACTTGCTTGCCCAAAGGGCAAGTTGGAATTCAAGTTTTTGTCGAGCCCTGATATTCTATCTAGGTATTTTTGAAAGTGCAAATGCAAAATAAAAATTGTAAGTGCTAAAACTCTTTCCAAAAATGGCTCAAGAATGGTTAGAATATCATGTTCTGGGATGCAGTCAATCGGCAAAACACGTTCAATAACCCCGAATGAGTGTAAATGTCTCAGTATAAATAAACAACAGTTTAAAATAGAAGGAATGAGTTTTAAAACACTTTTCAGACTAGCCCAAAGTAGTTGCTCAGGGCCATTCCATTCAATATCCACTGCCCCCCCTCCCCTTGACAAGATTATTCATTAATGAGTGCCCTAAGAAACTGCAAATTCTGGATTACCCTCAGAAACAGTCTGCTGCTCATAAGAACCCCTGTAGTTCACATGGCAAAGGCAAATGGAGTGAGATGGTATGGGCATACATGTGTTGAAGAGGGATGATGGGCATGTTCTGATTAAAGTGTTGGAGTTTGAAATGAAGGGCAAGAGGAAGCAAGGATGACCAAATTAAAGAAGACGTGGAAGATGGAAGTGGAAAAGGAGAGCAAGAGTGTTGGTTTGGAGAAGGAGGATGCCATGAGTTGAGTGAGATGAAGAGTGGGAGTTGGAGAGATTGCTGTTAGAGTGGGGTAAATCTGGCCATCCCCATTTACGGGGATAAACCCCAATCAAAATTGAATGATGATGATGGTGATGTTTGACACTCTCAGTTACCTTCAGAAAAAATGATCGTGAAATGAATACCCTTTAGAAAAATGGCTATATACTGAGTATCTCTCACAAAAAACTGGCTGTAAAATGAAGAAAAAAATGGCTGTAAAATGATTACCCATCAGAAAAATGGCTTCGATCAAAATACCCTTCAGAAAAGTCGGCCATGAAAGGAGTACCCTACAGAAATCTCATCAGGTAACAACCTTTCAGAAATTCTAATCAACAGGGTGTGTGTGTGTGAATTTAAACTAGATGGCCCTCACTACAAGTTTCCAAAGAAAAAGTGGACGACTTCCAACAAAAAAGAAAAATGCTCAATCTTTTTTGGCATTTGACTGACAACAGATGACCCAAAGAAATTCCACTTAGCTTAGTGTTGCTGTTCTGCTGGTGCTTTGCAGCAATGAACTAAGTAAATGGAACCCTGGTTAATTCTTAAGTGCAGCATTTCAAATGAAAAGAGTGGAAAGTAGATGGCACTGATCCCATCAGCTAATTGGAGAAAGGTGCTACAAATAAACACAGGAAGCCTGCCACCTGCTTTAAGTGGAAAAAGACATGATAAATGAATAATGAGTACCTCCTGGACAAACTTTGGTCAAAGACAATAAAGGACACTCTTTGAGAAGTTCAGAAGCCCCCATTGTCAATGATGGCAATTCCACCTCCGGCGGGTAAAACATCATCTTGATTGCATCATAGTTTTCTTTTACTGCTGTAGTAAATTTTTCTAACGCTTTAGCCATTCGTTTAATAGAGAGCACAACTTCTTCCACTTCCTCATCTGGATTTGCTTTTCCAGTACTTTCATCTTGGTTCCCAGTTTCCTTGCCAGTAAGTGAATCAAGAACTCTTCCTTTTAAGGGAGCCAGATTAAACTCGGGGGTTGTGAGGTAGAAGGACAGCAGTGTTGTTGGAACAGGCCAATCTGGAGAGCATGAGCCAATCAGGTCAAACATATGCATCATGTGACTGTTAGAGGAGACTGCTTTTCTTGTTGCCATTGAAATGGTCACATAGGAAGGTGTCAGCTGCTTGGAAGTTTGGTTAAGGGAGCCCTCGTTAACAGAATTAAAAATATCAAAAGCTTCATTTAGTTTATGCATTAGGTCTGCATAAGAATAGTCACATGCTTCCTGTTTCATCTGTTTTAGATAGTAACCAGCTGCTATGATGGCCAATGGCATTCTCTCAAGTTTTGCCACAACCTTATCAACTTGTTGTCTGCTCTCATCTGGTACTCCACTGGTTTTTATCAGCAGGTCAGCAGCATCTGGTTTGCTCATACTATTAGAATAGAAAAAAAAAATCAATGATGAATGTTCTTATCCTAATTTTAAAAAGTAACCAGGCACTGTACACAGAGCATACTGGGTTATCTATACTTGCTGTAGCAAAAATGAAACTATATTACACTTTCAAGAACCCTTTTGTTTGCCACAACAAAGTTGTACAACCTTAGTTTAAAACAGTTAATGCAAGTGCCGTATTATTTTATAATAATTTATTATACAACTAGAAAAACAATGTCTGGCTCAGTAGGATCTACACAAACTGCAAGTGTTTTTATCAGCAAATTAAAGATGACACACTTTTGTTCAATAGTTGTAACTTTGCGATAAATTAAAGCTTTTTTAATTTCTTTAGAAATTGGGATTTATTGTTTAATAGTTGTTAAGTTGAGTAATATTTTAAACCTTTGCTTGCAAGGCTTTGGAAATGCAGTTTTCAACATGTCAACAGGTCAAGCGATCTGAGGTTACAAATTTTTTATTTTGATCAATTTCACAGTTTTACTACTTGTTGACACTATTTTAGTTAGTGTAGAAAGAATAGTTATCAAAAAAATCTAACAGTAACATTATTTCTACATGTTTGCACTGCAGTTTTTATCAAAAAATATGACACAAAATGCCCCACTAGCAGGACAAGATGGTAACATCTCCGCTGAGATAAACTAAGATGAATAGGCCCTGCGTATTTAAAGTTCATGTGACCATACCCACCTTAAATTAATTAGTTATGACAAATGATGTTCAGAAAAGGAAAGATTAGGATGATAAACATTAGTTAGAAGCAAGGCATAGTTTCAAGTATCAACATAAATCATCAATGGTAACAATACGTCTAACACCACCAAATGGCAATAAGCTACCTCTGATATGTTAAGTACATCACAAATGACAACGAATATGAAATCAAAATGTTCTGAAGGAAATGTATTTGAAAATAGTTCTCCTTGCTCTATGTACAGTCATACAAATCCACAGAAAAAATCCTATTTTCTGTTACTTGCCATTTTTTACATATTTAAAGTCAACAACTGAAACTTTGCCATTTTACAAATATCAACCTGTTCTTTTCATTTTTGGATGCAATTTTGTGATTGCTGATTGATTTAAGGTAGCTAGGGTGAGGTGACCCCTTAACTGTAAAGAGCCTATTGTTTTCAAGAACACTTCTCTCTCTCTGAGCTATTGCTGCTATAATATCTCTTACCCCTTCTTCAGGTGATAGATGCTTTCCTTCTTTAAATATTTTTGCATCACATTCTCACTTGTTATGATAATGGTTCCCTTTCCGCAACTGCTTTCAATTCCATCTGAAAGCCAGTTATCCAGACTAACCTCTCTACTTAAGTCGTCAATAATAACAACCCAACCAGAATTCTCTTGCAGTTTGTCCTTCATTGCTTCAGTAAAGCAGTTCAACTGGTCTTGCTTACTAAGGTCGAGAAAATTACTGGCTCCAACAGACTTAGAACTCCAGTCATTTTCTTGGCACCCCATAGCAATACAAAACCTTTTCACATCAAGTAACAATGTGTCAAGGGAGCTAGCATTGATGTATCCTGTAAAATGATTTCTCGGTAGTATTTGGAATTTTCTTTGCTCTTCTTTTGCTATTTCTTGCGCTAGAAGAGATGCAAGTTGTGTTTTTCCAGCCCCCTTTGAGCCAACAATTTGAATGAAAACCACATCATTGTCTCGTTTCAATAGTTTGTGCAAGTCCTTCAGCTCGGATACTTCCTTTTGCCTTGGGTGGATTGGATGATTTGGTATTGCTGGCAAATTCTTGACAATTAGTCTTTTCTTTTCACGATCTCTGTAAACATAGTGAAATATTACTCCACCTATTAGCGAAATTCCAATGACCCAATACTTCAGATTGGGGTTTTCTCTCCATGAGTTAGAGCTTGAAGTTTCTGCTTCTTTTCCTACTCTAGGCTGCTGGGAATCTACTGTTGTTAAAAACCTCGTTGTTTTCTTTCTGCCAGAAAATCTTTGTCGACTGAATGATAAAATGAATCTTGCTTTAGTTTCATTTGCAAGAAAAGAACGCAACATTTCTGATCCTTTTTGGCGAAACATAGAACTTTTAACCAAGATACAACAAAAAGGATAAATTTCTGTGTAATTAGGTATTATACCATGATCCCAAACCAAGAAAAGGTGTATTATATTCACTCCGAAATCCCGATTGAGGCCGCCATGTTGGTTTATAATGGCCTCGTTTTCATTATTTAGTTTACAGTCCCTTTTTGGGGAGAAGTTTCGCCAGCAAGCAAATCTTTCTTTCTCGCAAACTACTGTGCGAAGGCAAGTATTGAATTCTTTCAAAATGACATCCATAGTTCCTGTTCAAAAGAAGTTAATTATTGATTGCGATGCGGGAATAGATGATGCTCAAGCTATTTTACTAGCCTTGTCAAAAACTGACGTTGATCTGTTGGCTGTCACGTGTGTTTCTGGTAACGTGCATGTAGAAAAAGTATGTGTAAATGTGCTTAAAACTCTTGAAATGTGTGGCCGAACTGATATCCCAGTGTATAAAGGAGCTGATCGAGGATTAATGGGTAAGATTCTTTGTGAAACAATATTTGGTAAAATTTCCGTACTGGCGCATACTACTGTTTAATCGTGCAAACTACCCTTCTCCAGACCCTAATTAATAGTTACTGATATACGCGGTGAAACTGCATGCATAAATAAGTATGCTCCAGAACGAAAATAATCCCCAATATTTAGCTGCAAATTTTACTAAATTAAAGAGTGCTTTTGCTAATAAAACAACGGAGATATTGCAAGTATTTAACGCCTTTATCTTAGCAAGAGCTTAATTCATAATTAATTAACTAATTCAAAAAAATTAGAGAAAGAAAAATTAGAGAAAGAGGTTCCATCAAAACTTGGGAGACTCCGTTAAGAATTAGGAGAGTTAGAATGTCTGGAACTGAACGGGAAGGGGGTGGGACCAGTCATGGAGGAATGTCTTGAAAGTTTTTATTTTACAGTTACTTAACCCCAAAACTGACCTATCAAAAAAAATGACGTTTTGGCATTCTCAAAAAGATATAGCATTGACTGAAGTTCTTGTCTGACATTTTAAAAGATGAATGAAACTATCTTGTCATTAATCAGTAGCAAGTATATGTACTTTACTTCACTAGGGCTATTTTAATGTATAACTGTTACTTATTATTAATGTTATTATAATACTCCTTAATTAAGAAAAAATAAAATGGCTTATAGGGCAATCCAAAAATAAATTGGCAAACTTTCAAACCCACATCTCCCTTTAATCTCTTGCTTTCAATAAATATCAAAATAAATTATATACAATATACAGGCCTTGTTCTAAGGGGCATGAGATAGCGCAAGTGCTCTAGGTTGCCTAAAAAAGCAATTCAGTGCAAATGCAAACTAATTAATTTTTCATGAATCGAGCAAAAGTGTAAAATGACATGTGCTAATTTTTAGTTCAGACTGCACCTCACATATCAATGAAGTCCAACTCAAAATTTTTGAAGTGTTTCAGCAAGTAAGTGAAACACATGGTTAAAGAATTTGAACACGACAGTAGGGTTACAGCATAAAGCTGCTTTTTCATGCCCCTAGGGGGGTCTCCAACTTTTTGGGGCGGGGATGCTTGTCATACCTGTTAAGGATCAGGGCACCATCAAGTTCTTAAAAAGTCTTATTTTTGATTTTGAGTTTTTAAGGTCTTGAAAATGTCTTAGAAATGGAAAAGTCTTTGTTTAGGTCCTAAAATGTCTTAAATTTGATTTTGAGTCAAAAGTGATTCTTTCACTGGTTAAAATTTAAAGTTTTTTCTGGCTATGTTGCTTATCGCGCACATTGAATGCCTCGAAGAAGCAATGAAAAACGCACGGAAAAGTGCACGAGTGGTCACAGCAATCTTGTTTGGCTGTAGCATTCAAATCTTTCACTTGATCGTGTGAGCAACATTTTTATTTCCATAAGTTTTAAATTATTTTGAAAGTTTGGGTCTTAAAAGTCTTAAAAAGGTCTTAAATTTCCTGAGTTGGAACCTGCAGGAATCCTGAGGATAAACATTCAGGGATTTAGTACTGCTGAAGGTGCCAGAAATGAAATTTTGCTTACATTGCAGTACCTTTTATGGCTTTCAAAAACAACCTGCAAGTGTGAAAAGTATTTGATGCTGTACGTTAGCTTTATTAAACTGATTGAAATGTTGTCTACATGCAGGCTTTTGGATGGTACCCCATAGGGCTGTTTGAAATCAACCTGATTTCAAACCAAATTCAGAAAGAAAGAGGTCTTTAATGGCACCCTAATAATATCTTAAAATTTATTTAGAAATAGGTGATTGGGGATTGTCTGAGTGTAATATCAATCAAAGGCATCCTAAGGTGACCTCAGGTAGAATGATGGGTACTGAATTAACCTTAATTAACCCATTTGTAAAATTTGTAA
>ERZ1740055.599-NODE-599-length-10519-cov-6.438360_pt1 | contig 10519 bp, 6 predicted proteins | sample MGYA00581747_ERZ1740055 | MGnify/ENA primary metagenome ERZ1740055 (study PRJEB43018, sample SAMN04849739) | marine metagenome | isolation source: floating plastic debris | place: Pacific Ocean | collected 2008-08-28 | study: EMG produced TPA metagenomics assembly...
GTGCCCGATGGCACGACAAGGACAGATGATAATGATGATAAGCTGAATATTTATTTATTTCTATCCCCTTTTATAGGTATATCAACTCTGCTTGAAGGCAGCATTTAATTGCCTTTTAGGTATAGTAGTTAAATTTAGGAATTAACTTCTTTTTGTTTAAAAACCTGAACTGTATTTTTTAAGAACCATAAATTTCAGTGACCTTTTTTAGAGATGAAATTGCTGCTTGAAATTTAGCATAACCCAGCCAAGGGTTTAAGTTATCCAGCTTTTGGCAGCCACAGTCCTTAAAATATGTGTGAGAAAAAACTACATGTAACAATCTCCTCACAGAAACAAAAACTGTAAAAAATATAAAAAGTTAATAATTGTAAAAACTAAGTCACTACAATCATTCAATAATAATAATGATAATAATAATAATAATAATAATAATAATAATAATAATTTGTTTGACATTTTCTTTTCTTACAGCTAAACAGCCAGCACTCACACCTAGAGTATTTGTCATACAGTTGTTATCATATTGTTCATTTAGCCTTTATAATGAAAAGTCTAAGCACCAGTGAGAAATAAATAAGTACATTAAGCTACAACTTAAGTTAAGGCAAGGAAACTGCTCATTTGTGTGAAAGTAAAATAGTAGGCAGGACAATTTCATTGTTAAGGCAAGAAACTCAAAAACCCATCTTAAGCGTTGTTTATTAAGCTTGTAGAATATTCTTCATGACTTTAAAGCTTGAAATGAAACAACCAAATAAGGTAGGTAAAACTTTTTTCAGCACTTTCAACATACCTTGTTACTAGAAGGATTGACAGTATAACACCAATTTTGCTTCAAAGATTTGGTTGTTTTCGTGAAGTAAACAGTTACCATGGCAAGAAAGTCCTGCAAAAACACACCATAATTTAACTTTAGCTGCTCATATTGCAAAAACGAACTCATTGACACCCATTTTTTACCTCTGAAATGTAATTAGCATGCCAGAATGAAGCTTTATGCAAAGTTAAAAAACATGATACGAAGAAAATTCAGAGCCACCTATAAGTTTTTTAAAATTTGCAGAACATTTTATTCTGACATGCTGATCACTTTTGTGCAATAAAAAAATTGTCACTGAGTTCCATTTTCAGATATGAGCAACTAAAGTCAAAATATAGTGTGTTTTTGTGAGGCTTTGCTGTTTCCATGGTAACTTGTTACATCAAGAAAACTGCATCTTGTAAAGCAATAATTGTTTCAGATGATACAATAACATTGCTGTTAAGTGATAAAGTGTTGTAGTATCAATCCTTCTTATAACAAGAGGCTCATTAAGCCTTTACTCGTGGTATGCGAGGGACCGGGGACAAATCGCAAATATGGCAGTCATTGGACCGAATCGTTAATCGCGACATGAAAAAAAAAGAAAAAACAAAAAAAAAAACAAAAAAGAAAAAGAAATGGAACCCAAACGTTGACTTGTGGTACCACGAGTAACAAGTTCTAAGTTTTGAAACTGGTTTGAGCCACCTTAAATAAGATTTTTTTCATTTGTTTCTTTATTCAAAATCAGACTACTAGATGAGATACAAATACACATAAATCGGTCTACCATTAAATAAATGTATCAACAATAAAACTCCCAAGTGATTTTGACTTTGGTTCAAATGGAAAAAAAGGTAAAGAAAATTTTCACACAAGTTTGTTATAGTACAAATTACATTTATATTAAAATACAGTGTAAAAAAAGTACAGTCCTTTAAAAGTGAAGGCATTAAGCACTTTTTAGATGGAAATAGTTTTGTATCTTTATTAACTCTCTTGTTAATATTGAAAAAAAAAAACGTATGTGTGACTTTGAAAAATTAATGAAAGATTTCAATTTTTTTAAGGAAAATACGCATAAAAGTTGTTGGTTGGTGTAGTTATTCAATTTGCATGAACTTGATTCATTAAATTTACGATTATGTAAACTTGCTTATAGTTTTTAAAAGTCAAGCCATAACTGTTTAAGACAATGCTCTGCAGTTAGTTAATTAGGCTTAAATTTCTCAGCTTAAAATATGCAAAATAATGATTGCACTGCATATCAAAATTTTAATTCTGAAAAGAAAATCAATGTAACAGCTAATCAAAGTGCTTCGGGTTGAAATTAAATAAAACAGATCCATACCCTTTTAATATCTAAAATTTGTCGTAAACACGCTTACCACATTCACTCAATCACTGACAAGTTTTTCTTTTCACGTCCTTGAACTTTTTTATGGTTTTGAAAATCAGGACGCCTTTTCAGTTTTTGCCATTCTCATCTCTTACGTTTAGATTTCTCCACATACACCGAAGAAACATGAATCACTTGTTTATAATCAGCAAATAGTGTATCTGGCCCAGTTCCATAAGGCAGTAGAGTAACAGAACCGTGTTTTAGCATCCGGTTCTTATAAAAAAAAGTAACAAATCAGTCTTGTGCTTGATTGTACGCGAGTCGCAAGTGAACATACATTTTCTTCTGTAACGAACTTAAGTCACCAAACTTCATTACTAGGTTCTATAAATTAATCCATCCACTGTCTGTGATTTTAAAACTTCAATAGAGATGATTTTAAGTGACATTCATTTCAGTTCAAAGACAGTCACAACACCAAAGACAGTACTGTCAACAAAAAGCAACAAACAACGTATGCGACGCTCTGCGTTCGGCACGAAAAGAGCGGGAAACTTGACAACCAATCAGAGCGCGTGTCTTGTAGACTCGATCCCAAGCCGCAGTTCTGTAAAATGAGCACGAACTCATAAGACGGCGGAACTTGCATGGTGAAAAGAATCGGAGTCTTTGCTGTATATGCATAAATAAAATATTTATTACACAACTCTGCATATGTAATAGTATTAGTGAAATCTGATAAAGAATTGGTATTTTACGTTGGAAAACAAAAATAAAAATGGTTTTATAAAGCAACAAAAATTGAAAATGCTGACCACGGTAAGAAAAAATAATTTAAAATTTATGACTGTGAATACACATGACGGTGTTCTTGTTATTTTACCAACAGACAATTTATTAATGTACTGGTATGAGATTTAAAAAAACTGGATTATCCATTTTGCATACAGAAAGAACAAAGGCTAGATTTCAGTTCAGGACTAGATTTTTAAAGGAAAATTGTTTTGAACAAGGGGCATCAAGCAGTATAACATGAAATTGTTTTTTAGTCGTCCTTCAAAAAACTGCGTTTAAGAACCCGTTTAGTTGTCTATAAAAAGTCTAGACACATCACCTCCTGTGAGGTAAGAAGCAGACGAAGCTACAGGCACCATAGTTGTTGAGTTTTTCTATCAATTTAGGGATGGACAAAATGATATTTTTTTTGAGGAAGGGCAGGCCAAAATTGGAAGATTAACAACTGCAACCCAAGAAGAAAGTGAAAAGAGAAAAACTTAAAAGTTCTTATATTGGGAAAAAAATAATTTGCACTGCACTATTACGGAAAAAGTTGTCTTATTGTTCGCTTGCAAGAATAAAATCTTGCATGAACTAAACCTTCCACCCCTAAAATCAAAATTAATGGTCTGCCTCTTAGAATTTGAATATATTAAATTTTATAAAAATCAAGTCGTGCCTGCATACATTCAAGTGTAGCTTTCTTCATTTTGTACCATTTTAAAGTGCAGTATGACTAGTTTTTGGTTTCATTAAAAAACCTTGTTTCTTCGAGATTTTTCATTGAGAAAAAGGATTAAAGATTTTGCTGCCAACAGCTAATGAAATATATTCTTAGGCCCTGTTTATATGGAGCAGAGTTATCCCTGGTAAAAGGACCACCTGTTAACCAAATTACCCTGGACAAGCTAACTTTCCATACACCTCTTTGTAATGCGACACAAATCATTTACATGAGAAATACAAACGTGACTACAGCCATAAGGTTCACCTAGCTAACCGAGCCACTAGGTTTGAAGATAGAGTTACATTTCTAGGTGGAGCAACTCTGCTTCTTATAAATGGAGCCAACTTTACAATAAGAAATATAATGAAATAAACCTTTAACAGTGTGTTTGACCATAAAAAAAGATAAAACAAGATTTTAACAATAATATATAACGAGATTCTTAACAAGGTCACTTAAAAATCTCACAAGAAATCTTATAAGATCTTACTAAGATATAACAAGGCTCTTAATAGCATCACCTTATAAGATCTTATTAAGAATATTACAAAAAATCTTTTAAGATCTTACTAAGATATAACAAGATTCTTAACAAAATCTTCTTATGAGATCCTAATTAAGAATCTTACAAAAATTTATAATATCTTACTAAGATTATAACAAACTTTTAGCAAGATCAACTTATAAGATCTTATTAATAATCTTACAAGAAATCTTTTAAGATCTCACTTAGATATATTAAGATTCTTAACAAGATCATCTTATAAGATCTTATTAGGAATCTTAAAGAAATTTTTTTAAGATCTTATCAAGATATAACATGATTCTTAACTACATCACCTTAGAAGATCTTATTAGGAATCTTGCAAGAAATCTTAAGAGATTTTGCTAAGATATAACATGATTTTTAACAAAATCACCTTGTAAGATCTTATTAAGAATCTTACAAGAAATTTTTTAAGATCTTATTAGGAATCTTACAAAATCAAATATTTTATGATTTTATTAAGATGTAACTTGATTCTTAACAAAATCAACTTATAAGATCTTATTAAGAATCTTACAAGAAATTTTTTAAAATCTTACTAAGATATTACAAGATCCTTAATAGCATCATATAAGATCTTATTAGAAATCTTACAAAAAATCTTTTAAGATCTTACTAAGATATAAGATCTTGTTTAATGTTAGGAATCTTACAAGAAATATTTTATGATCTTATTAAGATATAACATGGTTCTTAACAAAATCACCTTATAAGATCTTAAGATTCTTACAAAAAATCTATAAGATCTTACTAAGATATAAAAATTAAAAAGATCAACTTATAAGATCTTATTAGAAATATTACAAAAAATCTTTTAAGATCTTACTAAGATATAAAATCTTGTTAGGAATCTTACAAAAAATATTTTATGACCTTATTAAGATATAACATGATTCTTAACAAAATCACCTTATACTGTAAGATCTTAAGATTCTAACAAAAAATCTATAAGATCTTACTAAGATATAAAAATCAAAAAGATCGACTTATAAAATCTTATTAGAAAACTTACAAAAATATTTTAAGATCTTACTAAGATATAATTAACAAGCTTCTTAACAGGATCATCTTGTAAGATCTTATTAGGAATTTTACAAGAAATCTTATGAGATCTTACTAAGATTCTCTAAATAATGATCTTATTAAGAATCTTAAGAAAGAAGTGATAAGATCTTATAAGGTTTTAGGTTATATCAAAAATCTTAATAAGATCTTATGATTTCCACCTGGGTATTGTGAATGTTGGGAATCTGCAAACGTTTTATTGAGGTTGAATTTGTACCATGATTGTTTCATTTTGTTATGAAATTTATCTTTTCAGTTTTTCCTTTGGTTTATGTCACAAAAGATCACATGTCTTGCTGTTCCTCTTTTCATCTGTTTACACCAGGCATCCCTGTCTAAAACTTTGTTTTTCCAGGAGTTGAAGTTGAACTCACATGTCATAAGGTCTTCCTTGATATAATCTTTCCATCAGGCAGGCACCAACAAGAATTACCAACTTACCATGATGAAATTCTTCTCACCCCAAGAAAGACCATTTCCCTGCCTCTTTCAACGCTGAATATCGTCATCACAATCTTTACATTTTCAAGTGGAAGACCAGCTTTTTTCTCCTACAAGATTGAATACCAATAATGGTGTTTTTTGCCTCATCAACAAAAAGATTAGATTTCTGCAAAGACTGTGAATTTGCATTATTGGCATGATTGCCTAAACCTCAACTGCAGGATGTGATCAGCTTCCTTTCCTGTTTCCTCCAGGCTACTGCATGGGTTTAATTAAGGGCCGGGCACCGAGCAAATTGACCGGCTCTGATGTCGACTTTGCCTGGCTGCTTCCAGCATCTCTGAAACTATAGATTCTTTAAATTTTTTAAGCTTTGCATAAACTTTGCCCGGGTGCCAAATCTAAATGCCCTCCTGCTCTAAACCTTAATGAACCCCTGCTACTGTAACAGAACCATCAATATTTCCTTTATATCATCCACAAGAAGACCAGCTTCTGCCTTTCCCTGTTTTCTCCCTGGTTAATAGCCATCATTATTGCTGTTGCTTTGTCCACAGGAAAACAATTTTTCCTAACTCAATGTTCTCTTCCAGGATGATAACCAATCTAATAGCAGTTACTACTTGCACAGGAAAACAAGCTTCTCTTACTGTTCTCTCCAAGCATGGTAACCATCTTATTTGCTGCTACTTTGATGACAGGAAAACCAGCTTCCTTCACAGTTCTCTATTTTGGATGGTACAGTAACCATCATAATCGCTGTTACTTTGAGCTCAGGAAAACTAGCTTTCCTGACTGTTCTATTCCAGGATGGTAACCCAGTCTTATGGCAGTTCTCTGTCTATAGAAAACAAGCTTTTCTCACTGTCTTTTTCAACGATGGTAACCATCATAACTGCTGTTGCTTTTGCCACCCGAAAACCAGCATCCTTCACAGTTCTCTCCAGACTAGTACGTGACCATCATTACCTTTACATCCAAAGGAAGACCAGCTTCCCTCACTGTTCTATCGAGGCAAATAGAACCATCATCATTTCCAGCTTCCCTTTCTCTTGTCTCCAGATTGGGTATAACTATCATTATTGCCTTTACCTTATCCATCGGATGACGAATTCCTTCCCTGTTGTCTCCAAATTGGTATAGCCATCATTATTGCTCTTACCCCATCCACAGGGGGACCACCTTCCTTCCCTAATGTCTCCAGATTAGTATAACCATCATTATTGCTGTCATATATTTGTAAGAAACACACAGAAACGCTATTCAACATGGCGAACCACTAACAAGTAATGGTCAGAGCACGTTTGAACAGTGTGTTTGTGCACTGCCACAGGCATACCAAAGTAACTATACAGTTCACATGGAGGCCGTAACAATTGCCTTTATCTTCTCCACAGGAAGACTAACTTTCTTCCCTGTTCTCTCCCAAGATGCATAGTAACCATTATAATTGCAGCTACTCTGACCACAGGAAAACCAAATTTCGTCCCTGTTTTCTCTATACTAGTATAACTATCATTGCTTTCATCTCATCTATGAGAAAAGCAGCTTTCCTACTTGTTCCCTGCCGGTATAGTAACCGTAACCATGGCCCTAACATAATCCACAGGAAGACCCTTTTTAATGGCACCCTTCCCTCCTCGGATGCTAACCATCACCTTCACCAATTTCTTTTCTCGAAAAAAATCTAACTACTCTCTACCTAAGGTGTCTTCAAGGCCTTTCGCATGTGTAGCAATCATTACAGTAGTTGCATGGCTCAATTCTTTTTGCTTACGCATTTGACATGATAACTGTTAATTAATGATATATGCTGATGATCGGTTGATCTGTTTTAGCCTTGAATAAAATCAGCTTTAGTTTACTTTTTCTGTTTTGCAGACTTTCCTTATGCACCAGAACTTTTTACAATTCATTGACCCAGATGATTCTATGGGATTCAGAGAATGCATTGCAAAGCCAAAGGAAGCAGTGAGTGTTTGTTACTTTCTGGCAGTAAGAAATTGACAGGGAGAGGAATGTTTTCATGTTTTACATGTAGTGTTAATTAAAATAACTTTTGCTATTGGTTAAACAAGAAAGTTTCACTAAAGGTAAAAGTTATCTTATTTGATATAATATGTTTTTGATTATCAATGAAATTCCTTGTGTAATAAGTAAGTACTGTATATAAATTATCTCCTGTTTTAAAACTTGTAATTATTTTAGTTGTGAAAACAAAATCACCATTAATTTTATGTGGTAACACCTTTTCGTCCATAATTTTAATTTTCTCATCAAGAATTCATTTTTTTGCTTATAATTTAATTTGTACGATATGTATTAAACTGTTACATAAATTGTCTGGTATTCTATCCTTATTTTCTTGAGTTAAACATCCCTCTCTCTCTTGTTCACTTGTGACTGAATTTTCAGCTTTCAATGACCAAACTGGTATATGCATTTACACAAAGTATCTCCAAATATTGTCAAAAGTTCCATTGACTGAAACATGTTGGCTTACAACGTTGAAATTGGCATACACTTGCTCAGTTTTATAGTTATAGAAATTGACTGAATTCAAGCTTTCAAATTGTTAAAAAAAAACATTTTCCTAGAAATAAGCATTTGTAATAACTAATTCATCCCGGTGATAAAACCGTGTGAGCGTTCAGGACCATTAGTGACAGTAGTGATTTCTACAAAGTAATTATCACTGTCTGAATGGTAAGGTAAGGTTACAAGTTTCCATCTTTATCAGCTCCTTGTTTGCCCCGTGTTTTAATTTTTAGTAGTATTTATAATTATTTTTTTGCAGCGAGATTAAGTCTTCCTGCAGAAGTTTAATTTTATGCTCAAAGAAGTTTGTGGCTATAAGTATCAGTTGATTGTTATGTTTTCTGAATTGTTTTGCAGAGAATTGTCGAGCTTGATAGCAATGGAAATCCAAGAGTTGAAGGTTGGTAAAAATAACATTAGATTATAGATCTATGAGTTTAGCAGCATTTTTACTTCCTTTTAAGACTTTTCCACGAGTTTGTGTCACATTTTATTAATTTGAGTTTTTCTTAGTTTCCATGAATCTGCTTAAATCTTTGGGGTTTCAGATGATGCTGTAAAAAAATAATATGCTGTCTCGTAATGAGATTTTATTCTTGTACATGCAGGCCTAGGGTTCATACTGTATTCACATTTAAATACTAGAAGTCCTTTAAACGTTGCTAAGGTCCTGAAAAGATCTCCATAAAACTTGGTTGTACCTGAGACTGACTTTAAATTTTGCTGTGCATTCATTTTTCCTTGAAGATTTGGTCTGAAAACGAGAAAAAAAGACCAACAAATTAAAATTAAAGCAACGTTTTAAGTCCCATCAAGTACCATCAGTAATGGTTACATTGTCCATTCTTATTACATTGCAGGTTGCCATCATAGAGTTTGCTTTTGCAGTGTCCGATGTCATGCAGGGAGGCAATCAAGTCACGTCAGCCCCTTTTTTTACAAGGTTAGATTCGTGGAAACCGTCCAAAATTTAATCTTGGCTTTGGTGAAATCATCTAAAGTTGAAAGGACAACATAAAAAATAGTGCAGTTCAGCTTTAGTTGTTGTACAATATCATTCAATAACTGATGTCTCCAGATTAGTATAACCATCATCATTGCTTGCTTGCACGTTATTAATTTTTTTCCGTTGGAAAAGGTTTGTTAGCCGTTTATTATTACATCAGTTGAAGTCACCACACACTATTAGTGCACAGTTCAGAAATCGAACCTCTACTGCAGTTAAACAGTCATAAAGAGGCCACAAAGAAATTTTGTCATTTGCGAGACGTCTTTTTCCTTTGGTAAACAACAGTAGCGACAAGGCAAGAAAATCCTCTAAGCAATCAATTAGTTTTTGAGTTGATCCATAGAATTGCGTGCTGATCGCAGCACCTGATGTCATGTCATAGTTGGTGTTTATAATTACTGTTTTTCTGTCCTGACGTAAAACTGTGTAACCAGGAATTTAAAGTGCATGTATGCATTATCAGCAATGCAATCTTTTAGCCAAGTCTCGGTAAAAAAATCCTAGTTCATTGTTGTGGTTGATAAACCCCTCCATCAATATGAGCTTCAATGTTAGAGACAGGTTTGTAATGCGATCTAGTTTCTCGTGATGTAGTTTTTAAGCCCCGAACACTACTCAAGTGCTCAAGTTCAGAGCATTTGTGTTTTTATTGGTGCTACCAAGGAAGTTGGCTCCATGTTAAAGTAGTTGATTTAAGGACGATATAGACAGTTCAACGATTAGGAATGTCAAGGGATATTCTTGATAAAGCATGTGGATATGGTGGTCTCTTTTTTCTTATTTGCTGCTTTCATAAGTGGAGAAAATTTAATGAGCATCAAGTTTTACTGGGTTGCCTGTGGCACAACATTATTGGCTCGAAACACACTATGGCAATGTGGCCAAGGAAGAGCTAGTAGTTCAAACTCCGCTATTGCAGTATGAAATATCAAAAATGTAGATGAAGAAGGAATTAGCTCGTTTGTAGATGTGGGTCTGTTTTTCCAGAGTGGCTCGATGACGTCTCCTTGTAGGTTTACTTTTTATGTTACATGCTTGCTTTAAAAAAGAATTTCACAAGCTTGAGTAGAATTCCTGGAAGTCCAGACGAAAGGAAATTTAGAAACGATCTTAAATATATTGAGGCAATTTGGTAAATTTTTAAGCTTTGCACCGCGGTGGGAGTAAAGAATTTGTACTGGCATTTGGACTGTCATTCCTTTTGGCTCAGTGGCATTTACTCTGACGAAGGACTACAGTCCGAAACGTCAGTACACATTCTTTAC
>ERZ1740055.600-NODE-600-length-10518-cov-7.758673_pt1 | contig 10518 bp, 1 predicted proteins | sample MGYA00581747_ERZ1740055 | MGnify/ENA primary metagenome ERZ1740055 (study PRJEB43018, sample SAMN04849739) | marine metagenome | isolation source: floating plastic debris | place: Pacific Ocean | collected 2008-08-28 | study: EMG produced TPA metagenomics assembly...
ATATATATATATATATATATATATATATATATATATATATATATATATATATGCGCTTTTATCTAAAATATAAACAAAAAATTGCCCAGTGAAGAACCTTTTGGTTAATATAAAGCATGAGGCAAAAGTGTAAAATGGTTTTGATAAATCTTTACTGTAGAAATTGAAAAATAACCAAATTGGTTATCTATAAGAATTAGTTTATAAACTGGTTAAACGATAGAAATATCACATAATTTATCACCATGCTTTTTACTCTTTTAATATATACATAAAGTTTGTGTAGCATACTTTTTGTGATACAGAAAAGTAATGTTTAGCTATGGTGTGATTTCCATTCAAGTAATAAAAACAAAGTAAAACTACCCTTTTTGAAAAACTTTCGAGAAAATAATTAAAAATCAGGAAGGTTTTTACACGTTTTAACTTGTATGTGTGCTACTTCAGTTTGGGGTTTTAAAGAAATGACTGATAAATTTTATTCGTTTTCCCTACACCTCGCCATGGTCTCATTTAGTATGTATCGGGTACCTTTCGTTTTGCTATGATAAAAACAATATAACCCACATCGATTTTTAATAGGTCGTTATGTGCTGGAAGAAACGTTAGATGGAACACTTTCAAACGTTTACTGATACAAGAAGAAAAGGCTTTGTATTGTATTTGTTTACACAACGACGAAACAGGTTGTGTGTCGATCCACAAGTCTATCCGTTATAGTATACCGCAAAACAGGAGAGCATTCTATTAATATATCTGTTAGTAATCACTTAGTTTTATCAACTGGAAAGCGTTGCCTCCGCTGGCCCCAGCGACCAAAGCGAGGGGCATCCATTTGGTTAGTTTCCCTTGGGGACAGGGGGCTTTGATCCCTTGAGGCACTTTGTTGATCATATCTGTCTTGTGAAAAATGGGAGGGGTCGTGGGGGATGATCCCCTCAGCGATCGCCAAGTCTTCAAAAGGATATCCCTGGTCGCTGACTTGTCTACCAGACGACGAAGTGCGAGTACGCTCGTGGACTTGTTTCTCACTAACCGCAGTACTTGACACGGTAAACTCGGAACTCGCGTGACGTCCCGAAGTGTAGCCACTCGGAAGTATGTTAGTATCAACAGGGTTTGCGTGGATCGTGTCGTTATTCCTGTTGCTGAAATAACCATTGACACGTACAGCTGGGATCACGGGCCCTGTTGTACCTCCATATCCGTGTGAATTCGTAAGACGCTTGTCAGGTGAATTGTTGTGCAGCGACTGCGAGTCAAATGAGGATCGTGATTCACTGAAAGTAGAATTTCGTATGTCATCGAAGGTTGTTTGTGGATTGCGTCCAAACCCTCCGCTGTTTGATGCGGGCTGATATTGTTCCTTGAGGCGATTCTCACTCTTGGCATATGCTTCTTGAGCTATGAATAGTTCTTTCTTCAGCTTTTCTAACTGTCTCTCCATCTGCTGGCATTTATCACTTAAACGTAGAATCTCAGCGTCTTTTTCGTTTAGAGTGCGGTCTTTGAAACTCAACTCCGCTTCAATCGCACGCAATTCTTTCTGAAGTGCAATTAAAGATTCTTGCTTAGTTAAAAGTTCCTTTTTTGTTTCATCCAGTTGTTTCTGAAGCTCAGATGAATGCTGTTTTTGCTGGGAAAGAGAGTGAACCTTTGTGAGCTCTTCTTTGAGGATGTGCAGCTCATTTTCAAGAGCGTATTTCTCATTTCGCAAAACATTTTTTTCGTCCTCAATTTCGTCATACTTCAGTTTCAAAGATTCGATCTCCCCGCGCATATCATTAAACTCAAAATCATGCGCTCGCTGTTCATCTCTTTCTGTCTCTAACGCATTGAGAAGCTGCTCGTTTTGCCTTCGTTTCTCTTCAAGCTCTTGTTTTAGCCTATGGAGATCAGATTCAACAGAGGCAATTTTTTTCTTTTGTTCTGTAATTGTTCTTTCTTTTTCAACAGCTTCTTTTTTTGTTACATCGCTGTGAGTTTGCAATTCCGCCAATCGCTTACTTAAATCAAATGATTTCTCATCCTGCTTGCTTCTTTCTTGGTCAAGCAAAGCTTTGTGGTCTTCGTTTTCGCGGCGTGTTTCAGTAAGTCGCGCCTCCGTTTTTTCTAACTTTGATCGCAAAACTTTTATTTCATGTTCCATTTGTGCGCGATCATTATGAGAACTTTGCTTTGTTTCTCCAAAGTCCTTCAGCTGTTGATGAAGTTTTTTGATCTCTTCTTGTTTTTCTGCATTGTTATTACAGCTGCTGTTGTAGCTGGCTTCAAGTTCGGAAAACTTTTTTTGATAGACGATCACTTCTTCTTTTAGTTCAACTACTTTTCCTTCAGTTTCATGGTACACTACTTGCACTGCGTTTAACTTCTCGATTAAAGATTTCAACTCGCATTCCAAGTTAGACACTTTTTTATTAGCTGCAAGAACTTCTTGCTGCAGTTCTTTCTCGCGTTCTTGACTTCTACGAAGAGAACCGTCAAGGTGTTTGCTTTCAGATAAAGACAACTGCTGTTTTCGTTCTAAATTCTCAGACGTTGCCAGTTCGAATTGAACTTCCATTTCCATTAACTTTTTCTGTACCTGCTCCAATTGCTCAACTTGCTTTTGCTTATCACTAAAAGCAGTGTCCAGCTGCGCTTCTAACTCAATGAGTTTGGAGTTAAGGATATCCATCTCATTTTCCATGCGGTTCTTCTCTACGGTCAAGGCGCTGTTTGTGGCCTCTAGATTGTGCAAAGACTTTTGAAGTGCGCCTGCGCGGTCCTCGTTTCTTTTATTTTCTTGTTCTATTGTTTCACATCTATCTTTCATGCCAATTAACTTGCGATTAAGCGCTGATATCTCTTGGTTAAGACAATCCCTATTTTCTCTCAGTAGATCGACTTCAGAGGGCCCTTCTAGTACGTTATTGAGCGCTGCGTTTTCTAAAGCCATATTTTTTTCTTCAACTAACACTTCAGTTGCAAGTTGCAGCTCCGAGAGTTCATTTTGTGTTCCAAAAAGCTTTTGATTAATGTGCTCTTTTTCCTCTACCAAGAAATTGTAATCAGATTCTACGTCAGCCAGTTTCATCTGGAGTCTCTTTTGTTCAAATTCGTACTCTCGCTTTTCGACATTCGCTTTTTCACATAGGGCTTGGGCAGATGCCAACTCTTTTTGTAGTTCATCATTTTCAATCTGCAAACTTGAATTATCATTTTTCAATTGGTCAATTAAAAATTTCTGGTCTACATAGTCACGCATTCGACTCTCACACAACTGCTGCTGTTCCCACAACTTCTTTTGTAATTTTGCGATATCTTCCTTGAGTGTCTCGTTTCGAGACTTTGCTTCCTCGAAAGAACCTTTGAGATGTGCTTGTTTTTTAAGTTCCGCCTGTAGTTCTTCTTCCACGGTTGCTATTTTGTTTCGACTAAGTTGCCACTCGCGCTGTAGATCGCTTTTGTCTTGCATCACCGTCTCGTTCAAAGATTCTAGTTCAGAAATCTTTTTGTAAGCATTAAAAAGTTCTCTCTGCTGGCTGTCACTTTGTTCCTGCGCCTCATTTAAAGCCGACTCCACAAGCGTTATGTTCTTCTGCGATTCAACAGCTTCATTGTTCAAAGTTCGAATTTTGTCTTCACATGCCTTTTTGAAAGCCTCCAGTCTAGATACTTTGTTTTTCGCTGTCTGCAGTTCTTGTTCCAGGGAAGTAACCTTTTTATGCCATTCCATTATTTCTTCTTTGCCGTACGCACCTTTCTCTTGAAGGCCCTGTACGAAATGTTCCAGCTGTTTTATTTTGTTTTGTCGTACTGTGACCTCGTACTCCAGTTCCTCTTTAGCTTTAGTTGCTTCTGTGACGCCATTTTCTAAAGAAGCAAGTCGTTTTCGCAGTAGCTCCAGCTCATTTCCACTTTCATCTTTCTGACGCTTTAATTGCTGAATTTGTGATTCCAACTCGACATTGTTCCTCTGTCGTTCAGCGTCTTGTTTAATTTTTATTTTTTCGTTCTCGATGTTCAAGATACTGCTCTGACTCTCATTCATTTTCTTTTGAACAATGTTGACGTCATTCTGTAACTTATGTTTCTCACGTGACAGGGCATCTATTTGAGCCTTCAAGTCAACGCTTTCTCTTTTCAGTTCAGTCACGTCGTTCTTTAGACGGTTTAGTTCTTCCTCGAGAGCTTCATTGCGCGCCTCCAAATGAGCACATTTTTGATTTGTAGAAATGAGGTCCTTCCGCGCTTTTTCGAAATCTCTGTAGGTCCCGTGGTTTTGGTTACTGAGTTCTGCTAATGAAGCTCGACAGACGGAAAGTTCTTGTTGGAGCTTTTCATTGTCTTGTTTCGCTATCTTCAGATAATAGTCTTGATCGTAATCTTTTCCTTCTCGTTTTTGAAGTAGAGAATTTAAAGTTATAACTTCACTTTGAACTTGTTCATACTCATCTTCAAAGCCCTGGAGTCTTCTACGTAGGGTAGCAACTTCATCTTCAAGGCTGCTGTTAGCTGTTTTGAGGCAACCAATGGTGTTATCCTTTGCTATGAGTTCTTTCTTATTAGTGTCTTCAAGCGATTTTAGTTCAATGAGTTGTCGATGAAGAACCAAACTCTCATCTCGATCTTTAAGAAGTCTGTTTTTCGCATCATCCAGTTCCCCTCGAGAAACTCCTAGATCTTTGAGTGTCCTTCGCAACTCATCCTCCATATCTCCAATCTTGTTCTGGAAGCTAATAAGATCATTGTTCATTTCTTCATTTTCAAGTCTGATGGACCGCAGTTTCAATTCGTAATCCGCTTTTTGCTTTCGCAGCTCAAAGATATCATTATCGTCTTCATCCCTGCGCCTCCGAGCCAAACTCATGGTATCTTGAAGACTTGCAAACTCATCTCGAAGTGATCTGATATCTTTCTCAAGGCCTTTTTTGTCGATCTTTAATGTTTCTATAAGTTCGTCCTTTCCGCTGGTATTTTTTGTGTTTTGTTCCCAAAGCGTTTGTACTTCCTGCAATTTTCTCCTGAGGTTAACCAATTCTTCCTCTTTTTGACTGAATTGCAAAGAAAAGTCTTCATTTTGAGTTTCAAGCTGATCTTTACTTTTTTGCAGTTTTTCAAGAGCTAAATCCAGCTGGTACTTCTTGTTTTCTGCCATATGCAGGTCACTCCGAGTACTTTCTAACTCGTCTACTACTTCATTGTAGCCTGCTTTTAGCGGTACCAGCTCTGTTTTGGTCGCATACAACTCGCCCTCAAGTTCAAGTTTCTTCTCATTTAGGGTTTCATAGCTTGATTCTAATTTCGCAATCTGAGCGTTAAGGTTCATCAGTAGCTCTTCGAGTTCTTTCTCACGTTCTTGGCTAGATCTAAGAGTTGAGTCCATTTCAGCTATTCGGCGCTTTTGGATTGCTAAATCTTCTTTAAGCAATTTGCGCGTTTCACTATCCTCTGCAGGTGTGATTTCCAATATGCTCGTTTGCTCCGCAGAAATAATCTCACTTCGCTTTGTAATTCGGCTTTCGTAGTCGGATTCTTTACGTCTTAAGCTTCTGTTAAGGAATTCTACTTCATCCTGCAGACTGGAACATTTACGTTTTAGGTCATCTATGGTTTTGTCCTTCTCATTCTTTTCTTTCTTGAACTCATCAATATAATTTTTGAGTACGGAGATTTCCTTTTCCAATTGTGTGGCTTCTTCCCGTTGGCGATCCAAGGTTTCTTTCCATTCATTCATCTTGTCCTTTGCCGATTCTTGCTCACGGGCAATTTCTGCCAGTTTTTGCTCTAAGTTAGAGCTCTTGAGGATGGATGAACGTAACTCATCTTGCGCGCGATCCCTCTCGTACGACACTTTTTGAATTCTTGTCTCGTATTCTGCTGCGCTGTTTTGCAAGTTCAGAATTTCTTGTTGCAATCGACTCTGTTCGTGTTTAAGTTTATCACGATCTTCGTTACGGACGTTCAAACTGACTTTAAAAGACTGAATTTGTTCTTCTAGATAAAGTTTTGATGACTTCAAGTGATTTATCGTCTCGTCCTTTTCTGCCATCTCTCTAGCGTTCATTTCCAATTCAAGCTTCTTCTCAATTAACTTTTGTTCGAGGCACAAAACATCCTCCTTTGTTGCTAAGGAGCGGCTATTTAAGTCTTTCAGTTGCTTTTCCAGAGATAATTTCTCCCGGTATTCATACTCAAATTTCACTTCAAGGTCTGAAGCTTTAGCGCTGATCCCCATAAGTTCTTGCGCAAGATCTTTTTTCTCGCGTTCCACTCGGTCATTGGCGCTTTCTAAATCTTGAAAACGTTTTCGCATCATGTGGATGCTGTGCTGCAACTCAATATTTTGTTGTTGTGCTGACTTGTGCTCGCCCTCAATTTTTACAATCTTGGTCTTTTGAACCTGAATCTCTTGCTTGAGGTAGTTTTCCTTGTCTTGGCATTGTTTGTATAGAGTCTCCAATTCATATAACTGGTCGTCCAAAGGCACCAAGTTTTTTTCTTTTTCAGTTTTGTCTCTGTGTAGATTTGTAATCGTCGTCTCCATTTTATTCATCTGAACATTTCGATGTTTAAGTTCTGCCTCAAGTTCTTGAATGGTTTCATTAAGGTTTTCAAGCTTCCAGTTGCTTGTTTCAACTTCTTTTTTAAGTTCACATATTTCATTTTCAAGAGATGACTTTAAAGTCTTCAATTTACTAACAACATTATCCTTTTCTTTAATATCTTTTGCGTATCCTTCATTGGCTCTTTCTTTTTCTTTAATCTGGTTTTGTAAGTGCAACATTTCTTCTTTTAGTTTCCTGCTGGTGTTTTGCAATCCATTGTGCTCGTTCTTGTAATATTCTCGATCTCTCTGTAGGTTAAGAATTTGCGTTTCCATGGAGTTACAACGATAAACAAAGCTGCTAATCTCCTGTTCCATCTCCCCACGGTTATCTCGAAAACGTGTCACTTCTTTTTCTTTATTGTCAAGTTGCTGTTGCATAGCAGCCGCCTTTCTTTCCAGTTCTTGTATCTCAGCACCATGCCCACCACATGTTGCCTTCGTAGTAAAAAGTTCCTGTTTTAAAGTGTCCATTTCCCTTTCCAGGTTTCGAATTTTACTGTTCAGTTCTGTATTTGTAAGATCTTTTTTGGCAAGAGCTTTGTTAAGGCTTTCATTAACCTTCCTGCTTTCCAGTAACTGGCTTTCAAGTCTCATAAGATTCTCTTTTGACTGGATCATCTTACCATTTAGTTCATCTAGTTTATCCGTCATTAGTAGCTTTTGCCTTTGAAGGATTTCCATTTGCGATTCTAATTTAGAGCTGCGGTTACGCACACCACAGATATCTGCTTCTGCCTTCTCTTTCAGTCTTAATGCCGTTTCTAGCTCCTTCTCAATGTCATCCAGCTTCTTCTGTGCAAGCTCAGCTTGTCGTTTCTGTTCTAGCGTCTCTGCATCTCGACGCTCAATTTCTACGTCATGATCAGCAATTTTCCTTTCTGTGTCATCAAGCTGATTTTTAAGTTCTTCATTCAGTTTTTTAGTTGATAAGTATTCCGCTTCAACTGTGGCCATTCTCTTTCGTAAACTTGCATTTTCGTCTTGAAGTTCACTTGTTCTTTCACGCACCAGCTCAAGTTCACGCTCAGCGTTTCTATCTTTGCCGCTGACCCTTTTCAAGCTTGCTTCAATACTAGCAACTTTTTTCTGTGCATTTTTTTTATCAAGTTCAAAAATCTCGCACTTTTTTTTGGTTGACTCGTACATGACATTCAAACGGCTATGGTCTTCTTCTTTAAGCTCTAAGCTTTGCTTCAGTTTTCTTATTTCTTTTTCTGCATTTTCAAGTTGCTTCCCTCTGAAGGCGATTTTTCCTTTCGAAGAATCAATGTCTGAAGTTAAAACCTTCACTTGTTCACGCAATTCTTTAATCATTCCGTCCCTATCAGCAATATCTTGTCTAAAGTTGTCCATGTTCTTCTCGCTCTCAACTAACTGGCTCTGTACAACTACAATCTCCTCAGTAGTCTGCCCTGCAGAACCTTGAAGTTCCTTAAGTTGTGCCTCAAATAGTGCTTTACTTGTTAAAGTTTCGGCAAGTTCTTTTTCTAGGCGGTCAATTTTTTGATCTTGAAGTATAATTTGCTGCTGAAAATCCATCTTTTGTTTTTCACAAGATTGATGTGAGACCTGAACTTCAGAAAGAAGTTTATTTAGTTCCTGAAGCTCAAAGTTTAAACGATCAGTTTCCTCTAGCGAGAGCCTGTGATCAGCAACAATCTCGTGTAGTTCCTTTTTCGCATCTAGCGTTTCCTCGTGTAAGGCCTGTTTCTCTTCCTCTAGTATTTCAACGTGAGCTTGAAGTTTGGTGTTTTCTTCAACAAAAGAGCTAAACTTGTTTTCTAGGGAAGTTATGGTTGCACGCATATCTTCCATTGCTCTGTCTTTGGTTGAAGAGTCACGTTTGTACCACTCTGCTTCTCTCTGTGCTTCTCCAGTCGCAGTTTGTGCTATGGCAAAGTCCTTCTTAAGTTTGGCTTTCTTGGTCTTGTTGTCTTCTAATTCCAATTTCAGCTGTTCTTTCTCTTTGTTCAGACTTTCAATGTGGCCTTCATACTTAGCAATCATTGTCTTCATAGCAGATGTTCGTGCTTCTAGGTCATCATTTTCTTCTTCACCTCTGCTGACAGAAGTTTTCAAATCAAAGATTCTTCTTTCTGAATGCAGCAACTGTTCCTTGAGATCGTCAATTTTTTGTTGCTGCAGTTGATCCGATGTTTCGAACTCAGCCAGACGGCCGGAAGCTTCATCAATCCCTGCTAACGCATCATCAAGTTGTCTCACGACATCATTGTAACTCGACTCCAATTGAGCTGTCTTACCACGAGCTGCAAACAGTTCAGACTCCAGCTGGCATAACTGTGGTTTTAAATGGGTGATTTGTTGCTCGTTTTCAATCGCTTTTTGGCGCTCCCGCTCTAGATTTGCCTCAGAACTGTTTAATCGGTTTTTTAAAACATTAACTTCGTTCTCAAAGGCATCTCGGTCATGACCTAAAACGGTACAGATTTCGTCAAGCTCTTGTATTTTCAACTCAGCAATCTCGATACCCATCTGTAAATTCTCACGCTCTCGATCAAAACCTTCGGTTGAGAATTGATTTTGATTGATGTCACGCTTCATGACGTCAATTTTTCCTTCTAAGATATTTTTATCACCTTCAATTTGTTCCATTTGGTTTGTCTTTATGTTCAACTCCTGGCGATACAAATCGGCTTTTTTCTGGAAATCGACCAGGTCACGTTGTAGGATTGCATATCCTTCCCTGCTTTTTCTCAAGTCATCACGAAGAATGTCTACTTGCGCTTTCAAATCGTCCCGCTGCTTAGTAACATTCTGAACTTGTGCCTCAAACTTGGATAGTTTGAGTATGTTTTGTTTGTTACTCTTTTGTAGTTCTCGCTGAACGTTTTCAAACTCCGTCTGATAATCTTTTAGTTTTGCCTGTGTCGAAACAAGCTCTTCTTGGAGATCTTCTTTTTCTTTTTGAGAAAATCTGTAATTCATTTCTAGCTCCGACAGTTCTTCTTGAACAAGCACAAGGTTACTACTATCATCAGACTGATCCGATCCGATAAACACAGCAAGGTCTCTGCTTGCAGAAAGTTGGTCGTGCTTCAAAGTAGCCAAGTCTTTCTCAAGTCTGGTTTTCTCTTCACGAAGTTTCTCTATGATAGTGGTTTTAACAGCAAGTTCTTTTGTCATTGATTCTAGTTGCCAGTCTTTCTCTGTCAGTTTTCGTTGATGTTTTGCAGCTTCATCTTGATGTTTTTTTGCATCTCCACGCGAATCTTTTAACTGCTCTTGTAGTTGTGCTTTCTGCTTCGTTAGATTTTCAATTTGTGCTCGAAGTTTATCAACCTAGTGCGAAAACAAAAGATGTAAGATGTTCGAAAGTCACCATTAATGCTACTATTACTAACACAATCACCAACATGATCAGCTTTTGCGTTAGCATGACCATCAGCACTAAGCAACAGCATGACTTTGAAAGTAGGCTTGATCGTTAGCATTTCACCATCAACGTTGCCGTTACCATCAGCAATACAAAACCATCAGCATTAGCGTCGCCTTAAACCTCAACACGACCATGAACACTGGCATCACTATCAGTATCAACACGAACATCAGCATTAGCGTCACTATAATCATGAACATGACCATCAAATATAGTGTCATGCACGTACATCACCACACGACTATCAGAATTAGCTTTACCATCAGCATCAACACGATCATCAGCAAAGCATCACCATCAGCATTAGTGTCATCAGCATAAATACGACTATCAAATTTAGCGTCACCATCAACACAGTATCACCATCACCATCAACATGAACAGGAAAAGTTTCAAGATCAACATGACCATCATCAACAGCATGACCATCATCACCAGCAACAACATCAACAACAGAAACAACAACAACAACAGAAAACAAAAAAAACACAAACTCATCAAAAAAAAAAAAAACCAAAAAAGAAGAATG
>ERZ1740055.601-NODE-601-length-10499-cov-7.514362_pt1 | contig 10499 bp, 12 predicted proteins | sample MGYA00581747_ERZ1740055 | MGnify/ENA primary metagenome ERZ1740055 (study PRJEB43018, sample SAMN04849739) | marine metagenome | isolation source: floating plastic debris | place: Pacific Ocean | collected 2008-08-28 | study: EMG produced TPA metagenomics assembly...
TTCACAGGTGTCACTGATGGATCCACATTCATGTGGTATTCACCTGGTAGGCAACTGAGACCTTCAAACACGTCCTGATATGCTACAATGATGTCTTATATATTTTTATATCTTTTTAAGTTATGTAAACCCTGTGTTTCACTTGACAATGTTGATTACTTTGAGGAAGAGATGGGGTGCTTGAAGATCAGTTCTTTACACTGAATATTAGCAGTACTTTGGGTTTCCAGCATTGTTGAATAACTTTATAACAGCTGTGATGTAACAGGTTGTAAAAATTTTTGCATAATTGTTAATTTTTCATGTTACAAAGAAAAATGATAAAACAAGCACAGCTATGAAGAACTTGCATTAATTTTTTTTTTGGCGAGAGTGTTGACTCGTTAGTTCGGTTTGCAACTAGTTTTTGCAATGTTTCTTTTAAAAGTCATTTGCAGCTTGTAAAAGATGTATTATTATTATAAAAGATGTATTATTATTGTAAAAGATATATTATTTGGCAGCTTGTTTCGCGAACATATGAAAGTCTAATTATCTACGTAAAAGGTTTTATATTTTTGAATATTTTGATGAGCTCTTGAACTTAAATAAGCAAAGTCTATTATAATCAATAATCAAAATGCTATATATCTACTATTTTAGCTATAATTTGTTCCTTACTTCCTTTACGTTGTAGAAAGACAAACTTCAGGCATTATGTCAGATGAAGGTGTCTGATCGATTTCCCGCGCCAAAGGGCCGGTTGCAGCTTATGATGTACAACGTGTCTGTTCATGTGGTGTTTGATGTGGTGATGAACTGTATTATAATCATCAACTTGATTCCAATCATTATGGAGACTACAGCGGATGATGGCGCCTGGTATATTGGCATCCTAAGGATCCTCAACTATGTTTTCACCTCAATTTACTGCCTGGAGACTATATGGAAGGTGTGTGTGTGCGTGTGTGAGTTTGAGTGATTTACATTCATATCATCAAATGCAAGCAACAGGACGATCATTTAATAAATAATATTTAGATAGAGATATTCATTTGAAGACAAAGAACTCAGAAAATATCTTAGATCCTGATGGGAAACCCAGGACCTTCCGTACACTAGTCGGACGCTCTACCACTGAGCCACAGGAACTCTTATGGCAAGGAAAGTTACTATATTGGGTTATGACACACTGACTGCATCACACAGTCACTAATGTTTCTGATTCAATTTATTGTTTACCCGACGTGCTTTGCGTTATACATTATTAGAGTCAGTATAAATTAAACTGTTAAATCGCGACAGCGCTTTTGGACTATGGTCTCCTCAGATATGGTCCCCTCAGATATGGTCCCCTCAGATATGGTCTCCTCAGCTGTGGTCCCCTCAGAAAGTTGAAATAGATTTACTGTGTGATACACTCCGTGTGTCATAATTTCGCGTGGCTCAGGGAAAGCCGTGAAACGAGTTTGAAAATAAATTACTGACTTGTGACGTTGAGTAGGCTAATTAAGAATGAGAGGAGCTGACGTATGGAGCATTAACTGTTCGTCAGCTGTATAAGTAAGGCTCAGTACTTAACACTTGCTTTTCATTTTACTCGGTTTATTGCTTTCCTGATCAGTTTCTTATTTCTCATTACAAGTCGGCTTGTTTCGTATAGAATATGAAAGGAGAGATTGAATGCTAGGGCATAAAACTAAAATGAGAGGAGTAGAAGCCACTTTAACACTCATGTGCAGTTTTATCTATTTAAGAATACAGCGAAAATCAATACATGTTCGAGCTTGCGTTTTCAAAGCTCGCCGATTTTGAATTTTATCTTAGAAGTTATTATTTCTATTCAGTTCTCGATTTTTGTAAACCCAGAGCCCGCTAAATGAGTTGAAAACACTTACTATTCAACAACAAAAAACAATAGAAAGCTTAACGTTTACTGCGATAGTCTTTTAGGTGAACTGGAGCTAAAGTATAAAAGTTATAGTAGATTAATATATACGGAGCAGAAAATTTCTACCACGACCACGGAACTGAGATCATGTAAGACAGCTTAGATTACAATCTTACTTTATTCCTGTAGCTTGTACATACATTCTAATTTGGTATTGGAATAAAACCAATATCACAATTTAATTATGTTTTCAATGGCGATTTTAGAAAACTCATTGTTTCCACAATTTTTCGTATAGATTTGTGCTTTCCGGGAGTTTTATTTCAAAGATTACTGGAATCTGCTTGACTTGCTGATCGTATTTTTGTCAGTAATTGACATCGTGATTGACGAAGCAGCAGAAGGAGCCACCGAAGGATTCTCGTCCAACATACTTAAGGTGTCCAGAGTGTTTCGAGTGCTGAGAATGAGTCGCGTGCTTAGGCTTCTCAAGGTTCGTGTTTAGAAACAATCATGTAGCTATCAGGGGCGTAGCCAGGGGGTTCCAGGGGTTCCGGAACCCCCCTCTCACACCTCGATCCTTCACTATGTCAATTTTTAGAGCGACCTCACTGCGATACTAATCACTGACCAAACAGCTTTTGGTGATCCTCTTAGAAATGCTGACTACGCCCCTAACTGCTATTGACTGAAAATCCATTCGTCTTTGAGGTCCAGTTGTTAATAATGTCAAGAGAGTTGAACGACCAACTCTTGATTTTTATACTAGTGAAGCGATCGTTAGTTCTAGCTAAATAAAATATTTCGCATGTTCTTGTTACTCGTGATTACGATGGAAAGTACCAGTTTTAAATTGAGGACTCTTTCCCATTGTTTTGTTCTTCGTGTACAAAAAGCAGTCAGGCGGTTATCTTTCTCTTAACAAATTATTTACGTCACTTGGGCGTGATACAATGACTGTATAACTGTTTTGAAAAGAAGGCTTTCACATTCCTAGTATATCCGCTATACACTTTATAATAAAACCACAAAAATAATCATAGAGAATCCCGAGATTACGAATCGTTAGAAACGCTGGTTAGGTTCAAGTTCAAATCATCCCCTACACACCAAAAAATACTATTTGAGTCGCAGCTTTGTAAAAAAACAAATGATTTGCCTCCTACCAATCGGAAAGAGAGACTTTTAACCCTTGAGAATTGCATTATAATTAGTTTTGTATAGTTGTTTAACAATGCTCAAAGGTGAATCAAGAATTTTTTAACAGAAAAAGCTTCACAGGAAAAAGGTTATCTCTAGCTGAGCTGTAGTGTTTTATCATGAGGCTGAAGATCAGACTTCAACAATACATGAACTAGTATTATTTTTCTTTAGGCAGTTTCTTCTCTAGAGATCAACCAAAATTTGTCGAAATAGTATCTTACTTTATAGATATTGTACATAATTTATTTTTTTCCACAGACTGTTCTCCCTAGAATGATATTGGTCCTCAATAACATCATCAACCGCAAGCTAAGTCTTGGTTATGACGTGGGAAAGGGCCACATTGTGGCCCAGGAGGAGGTCATGAAACTCATTGATCACATGGTGGTTGATGATAGAATATCATGTGACCTAAAAGCTCGGACTGAACAAAACCGACTGGATATCGTGAAAAGCCTTGGTGAGTAGTCTCATTTACACGTTCTGTCCCCGTTAATTCGTATCGCTAAGCTTCTTTTTATGATTGTTGTCGTAAGTATTGTGAAAAGCTAACATTCTGACGTTTAGCCCTGCGTCAGAAAACCATACAACGAAATTTCAATATTTAAAGTTCCTTTTTTAACACATTAAGGAATGCTTCAACGGGAACATCCGGGGATTGGTATCTCTGTTAAGACTCGCCAAGCCATTCGCACTATACTAAACAACGGTCGTGACATTATACAGGAGCTTAGAGGTGGGGGTCTGTTGGATGAAACCGAGGCTGCTAGACTAGAAGCGGTGAGCAATACTATCAATGCAATTTAGCTAAGTGCCTATGAATATTAAGTAATTTTAAAGATTCATCATTTTAATGAATTACCAATTTTAGCAGTATAGATCGACGACTGCAATTATTTTTTCTGATAGTGATAGAGATTGAATTTGATGTAGTTGGAAGCGATCAACCGAGGTTTCCGTCCATCTTAGAGTGTTAACATGGTGTCCCCAGTTAGTAGGCCTTTGGCCGGCTAGAAGACTTAACACATAAATAAAGTCCTTATTATTCATTATTCATTATTATCATTATTATTATTATTTTACAAGCAATTACGTTTAAACCTTCGTAATGGCCGATTTAGAAGGTGCGATTTTCGCCTACAGCTATCGTATACAACACGCTCGCGCCATCCCACAACTCAAGCCGCAGCATGTATATCAAGCCTACAACACGTCTACGACAGATGCGTGCGACACGAAAAAAGTTGTAGGATTTAGAAACATGTTTTAAAATGCCACGACAATTAATCTTAGATGTCGTAGCCAAATAAGGTAAGCGAGATGACGTTACAAAATAAAAACCTGTTTTTTGGAGTAGTTTGCTTAATTATTGTAACAATGGCGGATGTCAACAAAAATGGAATTGTCGCTCTGAAAGTTGTACTTCAAGGATTCGTTGAAAGTAAAAATTACCGATGAGGAAACGCAGAAGCTTATTGATTCGTGGAGCAAATAGCCAGGTCTCTTTCAGGGCTCACACAAGGATTATTTTAAGAAAGATGCAATCAGCAATCCATCGTATTTTGGAAACTCTCGATAAGCCATGTAAGCAACAGAAGATTTTATTTATTTACTTTTTTATTTAAAATTTTTTTTAACAGCAAACCTATGTCACAAATACGGAAACTGTACACTATTTTTTATCTGTCGTATACGATGTTGTGCCCTTGTAAATCAACGGATACGTCAAGTTGTAAGAGTGCTGTATACGACAGTTGTAGGCGAAAATCGCACCGTCTAAATCGGCCTTAAAGTTTCAAACTTGAATTTCTATTTTTCTTTCTATAAATTCCATCTCTTCATAACCCTCCGATGTTTCGATAAATAGCTCAGCATATTTCTTCGCAATGGTTTTAAACAACGAAACTTTTAGAAACGCTACAAAAACAACGTAACATATCCAAAACATGTGTGTGACCTAGATATAAAATTGTGTATACACTCACGTCACTTTTACATAACCAGTTCACCAGAAGGAATCCCTCGACGCAGAATGGAATCAATCCTGGTTCCACTAGCAAACGCAAGATGAATATATGACTTCTCATTCTTCAAACTTATTGACACAATTATTTGTAAACCAATTGGAAAAATAAATATAAAAGATCTTGGCCCACTAAGGAAATTTAGCAGCCCTTATTTTTCTCCAAAGGCCAAAGTTAACTTTACTTTGATATTTTCTGTAACTTTTGTATTTTTATGTAAGTTGCAAATTGTGAGAAAAACTTTGCAAGCTAAATTGCTTCTTGAAATTTCCCTCCAAGCAACTCTGATGAAAAACTTTGAGACTCGCTGATTAGTGCTATAAAATAATACTGAATGCATTGATGATTTTGTGAAGCACGTAAGTTTACGAATGAGCGTTAGCATTTCACCAAAGAAACTGTATTCTCACTATGTTTGTGTGTCCGTAGCTGGTGGAGGTGAAGATGAAGCAACAGTTGAACGCCCCGCCTTCGATTCCACCACAGAAACCCGAAACTCTGTTACGCAATGTGTTGTGGTTGGAAGGAATGGACGAGGAAGCAAAGGATAGTATCGCCTCAGTAGCCCAGATGAGAGTGTTCGATTTTGGTGAGACAATCACCAGACAAGGAGATGAGGTCGATGGAATTTACCTAATCGTATCCGGTATGGTGAAGGTGAGGTTTTTTCCCCCTCGTGGTGTCAATTTTTTTATATTTTGTCTTTTATCAATCTCACGTATAAATACATTTTGTGTACCTACATCAATAACACTTACTAAATACATATTGTGTACCTACATCAATGACACTTAAAAAATCCATTTTGTGTATCTACATTAATTGCACTTACTAGATACATTTTGTGTATCTACATCAATCATACCTAGTAGAAACATTTTGTGTACCTTCATCAATGACACTTACAAGATCATATTTTTACAATCTAATTCATGAAAGTTTTTATTCCAATTATTATTTTTGGTGGTACATGCAGTGCTCGATTCCTATCTACATTTTGTGTACCTAAATCAATCACACTTACTAGATACATTTGGTGTACCTACATCGATCATACCTACTAGAAACATTTTGTGTACCTACATCAATCACACTTAGAAGAAACGTTTGGTGTTTTTACATGAAACTTACTTACTATATCAATCTCACTTACCAGATGATTGGAGTGTCAGTACCAAAGCAGGACCGAGGGTCTATAGCTGATACTAGACAGGCAGAGATGATGGTCACAACTGATTACCTATCAGCTGGAAATGTGATAGGAGAATGGGGAATGCTAACGGGAATAGCAAGGAATTCCTCCTGTACTTGTGAGACATCTGTGCAGGTGAAGAAAAAAGCTACTTATTTGATATTTAATAAAAACTGTGTTGATGATGTATTATGAATATACTTTTAACTTATTATTTATATTTTAAGGCATAGAAGGCTTTGTACAAATATATCTAGATCGTTCAGTGTCGCCTAGCAACTCAATATTTACCTTCGACAAACTCTTCGGGAAAAAAATCAGTGAAATGCCCCAACTAGGATTCGAACCCACGTCTCCTGGTCTCTAGTCAGGTGTGATAACCAGTACACCACCGGGACTCACCATGCTGGCAACACAGCAAATCACGGGATTTAGAGTTATCCGCAGGTGATCCCTAGGGCTCGTTTTTTTTTTTTCAGCTAGAAGTTGAGATATTTCTCCAATTACTTTGCAGGGGATTTCACAAACCAAAAATAAAACGAAGCTATTCCCTGACTTTTAAAATTTGATAATGAAAATAAAAATTAGAAATTATTTCACCTAACGTGAAAAACCATTTTAATAAGCCTGACCAGCAACATTAGTTTATAATTAACTGCACTTAGTATTGATCTAAAAAAGTTCAATTTTATTTTAAAGTAGCCATTAAAATTAAATATTCTAAATTAGACTAACTAAACAACGTTTAAAAGTCTTGAGACTGAACTATTTTCTTCAATTCAAATCCATGATAAAAGTGGTAACGGTTGTAGTGCTTAAATATGCAATCTCATTTTGAAATGCTTTTATACCACTGATTCAAGGCAATATTTTTTTCTGAAATTCTCAATAATCTTGTTGTTTTACTTTTTTTTAATTAAATCTGTTTAATATTTTCTCAGGCGTACTTCATTGATAAAAGCAAAATGCAAACTATTATGGAAAATTTTCCTGAATTAAGTGAGCAAATGTGGCACGTCTGCGCAGTGCGCATGGCCGTACCGTTTCTCATGGAAGAGCCCGCATACCATAATTGGACTAAAGACAGGATTCGACTCATGTGTGAGCGCTCGTACATGGCAAAACTTTCCGTTCCTGCACCTAATTCAACGTTTAGTACGACAGAACGGATGAAAGAAATTGTTCTTATTCAGGGACGGTTTAGCTGCATGGAGACCCGCGAGACGTACGATGGGCCTTGCGTATTACCGAGAACCTATCGACTGTTCAAGGTGCATTACGAGGTGGAACCAAGGGTTTTGGTCATCGTACGTAAGAACAGCATCATGCCAGTTAGTGATGAAGAGGAATTGGTTGAAATGCAGGATCAACCCTCAGCTGCTGACTTACTTGGTAAATTTTCATCCCAAATAGATATCTCAACAGATATAACTAGAATGTTGCTGAAGATTAATAGTAAAACAGTTACTATTCGTCAGAAGAAAAGCTAAATTGCGTGCAATTCTACAATTCATCACATTCATCACCACTATTGTCATCATCATCTTTCATTTGTCATCATTAGATTCATCATCACCACCATCATCAACACCATCATCAACAACAACAACAACATCATAAACACCAACAACAACAAAACAAACATCAACAAAAAAAAAAAAAAAATCAAAAAAATCACCATTATCATCACCACCACCATCATCATTACCACCATCATCATCACCACCACCATCATCATCACCACCACAATCATCACCACCATCATCATTATCACCACCATTATCATTCTGTGTAAACGCCGTCATGGCTGCCGGAGTACGCTTGAGGCTCCTTAGAATAAGTTTTATTTTTATAGTACTGGGGATATATTATGTTTCCATCTGCAATGTATGCCTTCGTAGTACCTCACTCTATCGCCAGAGAGAAGAAAATTTCTCCTATCTAAAATTTTCACTCGAATATTTGCCGCTACAATAAACATATTACCATCGGCGCTCTCTTCATAACCGTATTTGAACAAAGATTTCTGTCCTCAAATGGACGAAGCGTTGAGCCCTCTGCTTGGCCTTACCAATAAATCTTTTCCAGATGGACCTCACTATTCATTGAGACGTTTCTATAAACCTTAGGCCTAACTACTCAACCAACAGAACTTTACATGAAAAATCAAGATTTGTTAACTGCTCGCCCCTAATTAAATATTCAAGTTCGCAACTGATTTCATATTCAAGATCACAACTCTTTTCCCTGCGTAAATATAGGAGATTGGATCCAGATGTTTTCTCATCTCTTAAGTCCTCTGGTTTATTCAATAGTCGTGGCACGAAGGCTTCAGAAAATTAACAAATGTCCTATTTCGAGTATTCTGTCTTCTATCCATCGTGAGAATCATTGGACGGCAAGAAGCTAGTCATTTACTTATTGTCCTTAAAATGTCAACAATGCGTCTAGAGTGCAAGTACTAAGGCAAATTACAGCTCAGCCATCCCAGCCAAGAATTATACCTTGCTGCATGGTCATGAATACCAGATCTGTAGCTAAAGTGGATGCTTTTGCTGCCCTCGCGGCGGAGCTGAAAAATCAGTAAATGTGACATTTGCTGCATAACTGAAACGTGGCTAAAACCCAAAAACCCTACTCGCACCATCTGTTCAGGTGGGTTTTTTATGTTAATAAAAGATATATTAGGAAAACCTGGAAGGAAATTTCTTAAATAATTTTGAATGTTTATGATCTAAAGTTACAACTCCAAATTCTAACTACTACGTTTGTGTAGTTTACTATCCCCAATGAGTTGATGTACGAGCAAGAGGAACTACTAGTCGTCTTCCTTACATCATGATATGAACTTGTCTCTACGTATGAACCGAACTCTAAGATCATCATAGCTGGTGACATGAACCAGTTTAAAGATTTACTCGTACACTCCTTGTTGCCCCAAATGGTTAAAAAGCCCATAAGGGAAAATAGCATCTTGAATGTGTTTATGACCAACACCCCTTATTTAGAGAAAAAGACAAAGGTTATCAAGAGTACGGTGCGGTCTGACCATAACATGGTCATAGTAATTCCCAGAACTCCGGTTAAGGCCAAGCGTACAACTACTATTTTAGAGACGTCAGAGAGCAAAACAAGATCTACATGGCTAATCTACTCAAGGATTACGATTGGCAGGTGATTTTTGCCCTTGAGGACTGTGAACTTAAGTGTGACAAGTCGAAAATGTTTAATGAAAGTTTTCCATTAATTTTTGTTCGCATCTCCTCCAAGGACCCTCCTTTTATATCGCCTCTTGTTAAGTATTTCCTGAAGCTTAGAATAAATCTGCAAAAACACAAACAAGCCACTCCCCGCAGGTCTTGAAGATAAACTCAGTCGTCTTATAAGAGATAGCCAACGACGAGCTGTTAAATTAGAATCAAACAGGAATGCTAGGGTTCGCGTGCTTGGTGGGCGACTATTAACTCTATTACTGGGAGAACTTTCAAGTCTCAACATATTAGCGCGATTATTGATCCCAATATTATCAATGAACATTTCTGCAGCATTAATACGGATCCAAAGTATGTACCCCCGGTTCCTATAGATATCCCTGAAGGCACCAGAGTTCCTGAACTGCCTCTCTCATTAGTCACACAATTTCTTATTAAGCTGAAGATGACTGCCTGTGGTCCAGATGAATTGCCTTGTTTCAAGCGCGCAAGCACGTTTTTAAGCATTCAAGATTTCAAGCAAAAGTCGTCCTCTTGACGAGTTTGCTGGAAAAAGCGCGCATGCGCTTGAAATCTCGTAATCGTAGTCGTATTTGTACTCGGCTCTTAAGGTCTCTATTGGCTCCACAAGGACTACGCGTATGACCTCGCTCCTGTTATCACTGACTTTTTCAACTGTTCATTATGGCACCACAAGACTCCATCCGCTTGCAAGTTGGCCAATGTCAAACCTTTGCCCAAGGAGTCGCCGCTGATCTGCTGCAACCAACTTAGCCCAGTTTTACTGACTCCTATTTTAATGCGCCTCTATGAACGTTTAGTGTACAGGTACTAAATGTCTAGCATATGCAACAGTTTTGTTGATTCTAACCAATTTGCCTATCAAAAAGGACCTAACTCCAGTATGGCCCTGACCAAGTGTAAACATACATGGCTTAAGTGGTTATCATCATGATCATCTTCACCACCATTATCATCATGATCATCTTCACCACCAT
>ERZ1740055.602-NODE-602-length-10498-cov-7.568228_pt1 | contig 10498 bp, 3 predicted proteins | sample MGYA00581747_ERZ1740055 | MGnify/ENA primary metagenome ERZ1740055 (study PRJEB43018, sample SAMN04849739) | marine metagenome | isolation source: floating plastic debris | place: Pacific Ocean | collected 2008-08-28 | study: EMG produced TPA metagenomics assembly...
AAATCAAGGAAATCACTTTTTTTTTTTTTTTACTGGAGCCTAGTAGAATTTTTGATAAAGAAAACAAAGACCCTTAGTTAAAATCAAAATGTAAAACAGGAGATAGATAAACAGATTAGTGTTGTTATTTTTAATGTGCAATCTTTTACGGGATACTAATAATGGGTTGTTTCAGTTCATTGAAGTTGTAGTGAGAGCTTTTGCTTGGTTTACTCGACGTATAAAAACTCATGAGCTTTGAATAATTCTGACAACTTGAGAACATTCAACTTTTTAGGAAGTTTAAAACATTTCTAAGTTTTAAAGAAGATTTTTCAGTGAAGTATCTCAAAAGTTGTATTATAAGTTCATGTTTTTTAAAATTTAGTTCACACAACTTTGTAATAGCGTGCATGTTCTATTTTTAACTCTTGTCTCTGGTTCCCAAAATAATTTTGAATCATAGTCGATGTTTTTGCTTTAAATGATTCGTCCTAAATTTTCAATTTCTTTTGATTGTTTAGAAAAATGGATTTTTCTTTAAAATTTCTAAGTCAGCTTGTGAAAATGACTTACAATGTGTATACAAGTTTTGCAATGATTGCAAAGATGTGACATTTGCAAAAAAAAAGCAAGTTCATTTTGAAATTGATAGAGTCCATTTTGAAAGTGACACTTGTTACATATGTAATGGAATAAAACACAACCTGTAAAGTTGCTCAATGTTTGGAACTGTTATAGATTAACAAAAGCTATTAGAAATCCATGTTGCAGTGCATTTCAAAACTCATGAGGATCTTTATTTATGCTATTTTTAAAACAAAAATAAAAGGATTCAGTTTTTTTTCTTGTATTTTTATTTCACATTGGAAGACGCAAGTGGAGGAGAGCAAGAGTGTTAGTATGGAGAAGGAGGATGCCTTGAATTGAATGAGATGGAGAGTGGGAGTTGGAATGATTGCTCTTAGAGTGGGGTAAATCCGGCTACCCCTATTTACAGGGATAAAACCGGATCAAAATTGGATGGATGGATGATGATAGGCAAGATGTCAGAAATTGAGATCATAATGTAATTACCAAACTAAGTTGGATGTCTACATTTTAATGTAGACTTTCAGGCAAGGGATTCCAAAATCAATCAATGCAAAATTTTGGTCCGGGTTTATCCCCATAAACAGGGGTGTCAAGGTTTAACCCACTATACCAGCAATCTCTCCAACTCCCACTCTCCATCTCACACGATTCATGGCATCCTTTTTCTCCAAACAAACACTTGTGTAGTTAACAGTTTACTATTACTAGGCAATAGAAAATTTTGAAAAATTCTGAAAGACCTTAAGCTGTCGATGAGAAACAAGAAGTGACTGGTATCATTTTTGAAAACATGGTAATTATAAATTTTAAAAATAACATTTTTTGGTCCAAAAATGCTACATAATCTCAAAAAATTAGAAGAAAAATAGCTTGATTCAACATTTTTTGGACCCTTAAAATTAATTAAGACCATTTTAATTTCACTTTAAGATTAAATAAAACATCCTTTAGGAGGTTCTGTTTCACAAAGGTTTTTTTGCTAATAAAAAAAAATTGCTTTTTTGGTTCTCTTACAGCAATTTGTTTTCCCAAAATCAATTATTTAAAGCGAAGATTTCAATTTCCATTTCTTTTCTAGGAGTTTCTTTTTATCACTGCTTAATTATAATACATTCCTGCTAAAACAACATTTTTACTAATTTTTCATATAACAAATTAGTTGTACACCATCATAAAATTTATAATTACCATGTTTTTCAGATTATACAAAAGGCAGATGTAATTACATTTATTATATCCTCAAAGTTTTAAATGAACTAAAAAAGTGCTAACACTTTCATTACAGCCATATTTTAAAACACTGATATCTCAGCAATGAACTGAAATCCAAATCAAGCATAATAGCAAATTTGTTATCAATCTAAAATGATAATGCAGGTTTATTTTAATGAAATGGATTTAGTGGCTCAGAACAAATAAAGTATTTCTTTTCAGTAACTTGTCAGAAAAATAATCTATAGATATTTTAATGCAGATCTAAAATAAAATGATAAATATTAGTTTGGTTTAATAAAAAAAAATTATAAACCAACAATTATGTTCTTTTTATGTACAAAATTCTTTTAATCAAAAATGGCTAAAATTTTCTTCAAATAAAATTAATAATTAAAAATCCAAACCTTTTTGACCTTATCAGAACTGTGCATGCTACAGTAATAATAAAAAATATATATTAAGAACAAATGGCCCACAAATCAATTAACTGTCTGCAAAGCAAAGAGTGATTACTTTTCGATCTGTCATACTGAATGGCCTAAGTTATTAAGTATTACTCAACTAGTTAAACAAACAAGGCACAAGGTTAAAAATACTGCATTGTAAAAATACAGTCACTTGAAAAGAAAAACAAAAATTTTGTCCTTTGTGGTTCCTTTAGTATTGTAGTCAATCAGAATGTATGATTTGTAACAGGCCACTAGTACTAGTAGGACTATAATAAAACACAATCGATCGTGGTTATAATTTGCACAATGCTGACTGCCGAAAGCAACTACAGTGTTCAGTATACTCTGTCTTGGTCAGTGGAAGTACATCTAAGCCTAAACCTTAAACCTAACCCTAAAATTATTCAAAGTGCTCAAATGAAAAGTAATTATGGTCACATTTACAGGAAAGTTTGTGATATGCATTGTTTCATTGATGTAGCATACAGCAGTCTCATTCTCGATTCAGCAATCAGATTTCTGCAAATTACACCCACCTTAAAATGTAATGTCTTTAAGCTTAAACCGGTTAACAACTTAATAAGGATAGAAAAAAAGATGACAGATTTTACAGCTGGACAATAAGACTTTTGGATAGGGTCCTGGATGCACTCTAAACTTGTTGCAATTTTATGAATCTTCACACAAAAAACAAAGATTTAAAACATGTTTATAAAAGAGGTTATTCTTTTTTTAAACTTTGGACCTAAGAAGCGACAGCTGAAACTTACTCACAAGGCCTAAAACTGGCAATAGTTGATATCTAATAATATATTATCTCTTAATAAATAAATTATTAATAATATTTTGAAGACATAAATAATCGCTGAGGTATATTGGAGGCGTAAATTCAAATACTATTGAATAATAATTCCAAATGCATTCAAATAACAGTAATTCAGTAAAAAATGGAGAAATTAATTATAAGCTTCCAAAAATAATGGCTGCTGGCGCAGCTGTTAAAAACAAAAACTAGCATTGTACAATTCAAATACACAATAATAATACTTAAAAGAGTGATGGAAACTGATGGCTGTTCAAATACACTTTAGGCCAGACAAATTTAATTGACTGATCAATAGAACACCAAAACCTAGACTTGGCCTACCTTACAAATAGCCCGAGTAAATATTATCGGTGCTTTTGAATAAGTAAGGAAAATGGTTGATACTTAACTACCAGACCGAAAACTTTTAATAAATGATTCAAAACAGTCATAAAATTTCCATCTATTTTTGCACTTTCCCTGCATTAACATCATTGCTCATGTACAATAAATGCTTTGAAAATTCACTCTTTTAAAATCTAACTATCATGTGAAGGGGAAAGGATCACTTTTGTAGCTTTAAGACATAATCTATGCTTGCTTACGCAAAAAATAGGTTTTACCAAACAATTTGACTGGCACCAGCCAGTCAAATTGTTTGAAGCCCTCCAGTAATATAGATAACAAGAATTCAAAACCTATAACATTATACTAAACATAGACAAAATTTAACAGGAAATACTTTTTCAAGCTACCACCTGGATTCAAATTTACTAATTCCTGACCCAACACACCAATTGAAAAAAATTATACTCTTAAGACAGTTTGTCATTTTAGCAGATGTTGTTTTAAAGGAACCTATCAGCCATTTTGTGCTTTTCAACATGTACTTTTTTCTCTGATATTTGTGACAATAAAGGTGCTATTGCTTCACAAATGCAATAATGCCTTTAAACTATGTATATGTTTAATACCTCCTTTTCTTCAATGGAAAATGTTCACATATTTTTTTCCAAACTTTTCAACCATTTCTTCAACTTAATTTCAAAAGATTTTGGAAGCCTAATTCAACTAATTGCAAAAATTTTATATAAAGTTATTGATATACTGCACTCTAAACAGAATAATTTGCTTCAGATTATATTTAACACCTGCCATTTTTGAAACTAAACATTGACATTTTTTCAATAAGTAGTATGTTGTCACATTCAATGGCAATTCTGTACTTTGTGATGTTTACATTTTTATTGGTATCAGGAAAATCATTCATCTTTTTAATTCAATAATAAAAAAACTTACTAAGCGTAAAGCTTTAAAATCAATATAAATCTCCTCTGTGAGAAATTATCACTCAATAAACAACTGCGAGTTAATGCTTCAAAAGAAAATATAAATATTAAGTTTCATGTAATTGTTTGAATTAGCTTTTCCAGAAGCAAACAAAACTTTATTAATAAGAATACCTTCTGTAGAAACCAACTGCCAAGCCCATGTTTTTCAAATATTCATATCTAGATTATTTAACATGCCAAAATGCCAAGATATCATCAATGTCCGTTTATAATGCCTTAAGCTACTAACTCTCTTCTGCATTTCATGATACTAACAATTAAATAAAGACAAGCTTAGCAAAAACTAAAGTGTTTCAAAACTGCATCCGTTTCATATCTAAGAAACATTTAAAAAATATTTACAGTTTGAAAACACCTAAATTTCTAGCAAGTTGAAATTCTAATCAGAAAAAAGCATTGTTCTTGGTCTGTCGCCAAATAACAAAAGAAAGTCTGAAGTGAAACAAACAATCAAAGTCTCTCACTTTTGGAAGCATTCAATTGCAATATGTGTTAAATAAAAAGTTCTTTCAATTTATTTAAGCCCAAATAAAAATTTATGAAACTTGCTCCTAGGCTTTCTAATTAAATCGCAAGAAACACCACTCCCTTTAACTATATTTTGACTACACAGGCCCAGATCATTAATAATAAAAATGCAATTAATTATTATAGTCCAACACACAGAAATGTTAAAACAAAAAACCAACCACTTAAAAGTGATAATACAAAACAAATGTCTTTAGCTAATCCTAAGCAATTCTTGTGTACACTGAAGCGTAAAAACTATTATAAATAAAGTTATAATCAAAACATGACAAGCTAACATGTAGAAGTTCTCTCTGTGTATCCTAAGAAACTTCCAGTGTAGTGTAAGAATGGATTAATCGTATATGACCGACGATTGGCTTGGGTGCCATCATTTTCTATGATGCATCAAGTGATCAAGTTTACTGGTTAAACACTAAGATGGTACACAATGCGATCAAAATAAACTCTCTCACACTCTATAGGTTCCACGAAATTTTTTCTAATGCTGTACTGTGTTTTTTCAAAGTTCAGTCATTCTATATTATGATTAAATAATTAATTGGGTAGATGAGGAAGCCCATACTTGTCTCTTAGCTTTAAAGACATTGATCGTGGTGAATATTCAGTTACAAACTTCCTAATTTTTGGCAACTTGATTTTGGGTGAGATTCGGAAACAAGCTTCCATTCACAAGAAACAAAAACTTTATTCTGTTAAAGGAAATTTAAGCACCAAATATATATTACATAATTGGGGATCTGTGCATAGACAAGTCTGTTGCACTTTTGCCTGACGAAGAATAAATGGTTTTAATAGTCAAAAGACTTCCTTCCTTTCACAAAATGTACATGAAGAACAAAAAAAATTTAAAAAATATCTCGATGAGCAAATAGTCGGCGCTGATTCAAACTATTTTTCAAACGAAGAATTATTTGTGCGTATGTACCTTAAATTAATACAATGCAACAAGCACATTCGATTAACTTTCGATCAACCATGAACTCTCCGACCCAATCGTTTTTCTATATTACTTTGTTAATGCTGCTACAATCAAAATTGTAACCCTGTCTAATTGCAGATGTTATTTTTCCCAGGAAAAACAAACTTTCAAATAAATAGCATCTAGTAAGAAACCAGAGAACGCGAGAATTGATGGCGAGTTTATAAATTATACACCAAGCGGGTACACGTGGCGACAACGTTGGACATAAAAAAAATATAACAGAACACAACACATTTTCAATAAACAAAACGAAGAACTATTAAAACATAATACTTCGATCTCATAGAAATGTATTTGTTTCAATAAATTTTATTTAGTGGCATCAAGGGTATAATTCGTCTCGAAATTTTTAGCGAGATCAACGACTCTGAAATGAATGAGCCATTTAGTCTTTTATTTTAGAGAGTATCAAAAGACGACGAAAACGCAAAATGAAAATTTAGTAAATAAAATTAACATAATTGTCTTAAAGTGAAACAACTTCAGAACTTAAAAGCGCCTTTGACTCGTTATACAGAAATTGGGCTTGACCTAAATTATCAAGATGCTTTCACCCTACGCGTGGCACCGGAAAACGGCGAAGTTATTCAAGGTGTGATAAAATAAAATGGAGTAAACATGGAATAGGCAAGAGAGTTGCTGAAGCAACAAACAACCCTCGACGCTTTTGTTTCTCGTCAACCTAGAGTTGGACCAGACTTAGATTTACTTTCGTAAATTATTCATAGCCCATTCTACTAAGCAGCTTTTCAAATGCTGTTTTTATAAACTAATTTCTAGAACTATGAGCTAACAGAGAGACGATCACTTACTGGTTTAGCGTTGACTGTGCACAGTTTGTCGACTTTGCCGAGGGTTCCTTTCGCTGAAAGATGATCCAGCACTTGGTCCAGGTTCAGCGCTGTTTTCTGGTTGAGAAGCATTGTCACTTTCTTCTGAGGAGGTTTGCCATTCTTCATAAAAGTGGCCAACTTCGGTTTTATGAAATCTCTCTGGCTACCAGTTTGCGGGAAATTATTCGTTTTAACTTCGGGCTTTGTCAACGACCAGCTGTCACGATTTTTGCTGTTTATGGACCAGTTGTTAAGCTGCTGTCCGTAGTCTAAAGGTATAAACGTACAAGCCGAGCTACACACATAACTCGCGCCATATTCAATATCAATCACATCAAAGACTTGCTTTCCCGTGGCAGCGTTGAAAATACATCGCACAGCGCACCCTAACTTAGCTGACAATTCTGATAGCAGAGCCGCGAACTCTTTGTAGCGTTCTGGAGAAACAGCAAGTTTAAGCCCAGGATGAAATTTGTCACCATTGCGAAAAAAGCGAATTTGCTTGGCACAATTTATCTGATTTCGTTGAACGAGCGAGCGGCATTCTCTTGACGATCCCCGCGAGTTTGATCGATGAAGACCAGGTGAAGGAGAACGAGTGCGGGAATGTCTAAGACCATGTTCATCGCCATTCATTCCGTTCTCCATTTTGGTAATTTCAGCGATGAAAGGAACCTGTAAGATGAATAGGAAGAAGATGTGAATAATTTACGATTTAGCTTTAAAATCGTTTTAAAAGTGATCGCAAAAGAAACTCAATCCTTACAGTTCTAGAATTTAAGAAAGAAAGCGAACTGAACCCGGGCTAGTCTTGAACCTCGCCTCACCGAGATGTGAATGACGCTGATACGCAAGTCTCTCTGGGGAATGAATTAAGGCAACAATAAAAATAAATTCATATTCAATTCTGATTCGGTGTAGATTTAGCCTTCTATGATGTACAGGTGGTTTTAGCTCTGACAAAACGTACGATTTGGCCACAGAATCTTGACAACCGGTTCCGTGCAAATAATATAAATATGGCCGTCAAGCGTTTTGATTGGTTCACACCTAAAAATATCACAGTAGTTGCAATAAAACTACACCCGCTCTGATTGGACAAAAAACAATCGAGCTGTCATTTTAGCAATCAAAAGCGATCACAACCACTGAAGTGATAAGCACAAAAATAAATCTCATTTCCTGTTGAGTCTGTTGCGAGAAGATCTAAGGCATCTCGGGAAAGACCATTGAAATTATAATATTTTGCGGTAGAAATTAGCATTTTCGCATGTCTGGAACATTAAAAAGCAAAACCTAGTGATATAATTTTCGGTAAAGTATGTTTTTGCTGTTAAAACATCCCTGCTGGAAGCGCATTGTTCAACAAGCAAAATCAATAATTGAGTAGTTTTGAGACGCATTCATTTTTCGGTGTTTAAATCCATCGATAAATGAAACTAAAAAACGTAGTTTCAACAATATGAAAACATTAGAAGTGTTTCTGTCACGTAGCAATTCTCCTCCACCCGAATGCTAATTTATTTTACAGAAGAAACTTCTTTTTAAAAAAAGTCTTTACTTTAGTCTTAGACAAACATTTTACGCAAAAACCCCTCCCGCTGCAGGTATCAAATTGTTTTCTCTCGTTCACGTTTAAGTTCAAAAACACTTTACGGGAAAATTTTAACCGATAATTCATTCATCTTTTGCCAAACTTTGCTATATAATCTCATTGCCTTTCAAAAGTTGCACCTGTTCGCGCACCCGGCTAATGAAAATCCTCAAGGCTAGGCGTCGGTCAATCTAGTAGTACAAAATCACTATAAATGGAAATAAGAAAAGACATTGTCCTTAAAAACGCTGTACGTCACATTCTTAATGAAAACCATTGATGGCTATTTGCTTTTCATTAAATTATGATAAAACTAAAAGACAGAAAGTGACTTACAACAATCCAACGAGAACTGGTGAAACTCAAAGCGAAATGTTTTAAAATATGTTTTGGATGTCGCCGGATCGACCTTAGGCTTAATCGTTCTTATTTATCATTCAGTTTTATAAAAAAGTGAGAGTATTGGTGTTACTATTTCAGCATGAGTCAGAAAACTTTCATTTAATTCGCTATTTCAGCGAAAGAGGTATTCTGAGTTGACAATGTTGCACGGAGAATAACAAGCCATATACTGTAAAAGACTGAAAATTGTGCTTGTAAAACTTTCATTTTAGTCGGTATCTATACTAACATCTTAGGCGATGTTACACATGAGAAAACAATATTTGAGAAAGAACCTATTTTCATATTTTTCCTTCAGTGTACTTAAAATTAAATGTTTTCTATTCTTTCTCACCCCCTTGTTCTTTAGCGTTTCTCAGTTTCATGGAGTCTTCGAAGCGAAAACGGTCAAAATAACGGAGTCTGTTTTCGGTTTTCATGTAATCAAATGGAACGAGACTGTTGTAACTTTTTTCAAGTGTGAGGTAACCATTCACTTTTACATTGGTTGTTTCAACGATGCAGCTAATTGTTATTTTTTAGATTTATAAATTTAAAGTATGTTATAGCTTATACTGAAAGACTTCCTTCAGTAGTGGAGGTGACACACGGTATTATTAGCACTATCTGACATAATAATATCGAGAATACATGGTAATTATCTATAACCCACCGTAAAACCTTTATGAAGAAAAATCAGGAATCTCGATCCGTTCTTTATGCCATTTCAACTTTCAAAAAGTGGTTACACTTACAGTGTCACAACTCGCGAGTCAAAGGGCGCTGATAGACATTACTAACTTGTTTTAGATTTCAAAGTTGTCAAGCTGAAAGAGCAAGCGGTGAAAAAGAACAGAAAATTTTAACAGCTTAACATATTTGCACAAAAAGAATAAAAAAAAAAAACAAATTCAGTAACACCCACTGCAGCGGGTGTCTACCCACCAGCAACAACTCAACCATAAAACCTAACAGTAACACAATTATTTTTCTTACAATTCATTTGAGCCTAATTTTCGATAAACCATCTAATTCTATTGGCTTGTGGTTTGTTTTGCTCCATTCATTCACAGTAAGAAACTTTTTAAGTTACACAACTTTAACCGCATACCTTGAAAAGGTTTTCTGGTTGTAATGAAATATTCATTGGAGAGAAAGTAAATACCTAAAACATATTTACAGTCTTCATTGACATATGTTTGTCAACATAAAAAAATCAAACAGCTTATTTGGTCAAGTCCAGAATTAGGAAGAACTGTACCATATGTCTAAGAGGCGTTTTGATCCGTGCATGCGCACTGGAGGACGTACAAGTATACAACAGAACTAAAAATTTGAATAAGTCAACGCAATTACAGTACTAATTATCTAAAGTAATTTTGTGAGAGCGAAATTCACTAGTTTTGAATAGTGTCACAAACTTTGTGATGGCATCACTACGTCATCAGGTTTTCTTCGACTACTTTGTTTATTTACTAGTTATCAAATAAACTTTTGTGAAAGTATTATTAATTACAGTTATAATAATTTCTAATAATTTCAATTTATTTCATTTTTAAATGTAAAAATTGTGAGAGCTTTTGAATATTTTAAAACGACCTTCAGAAATGAAGGGTTAATAAAATAAGATTATAATGATGATAATTATTCTAAAGTATAATAGTAATAACATCAATAAAATTAAGAATAACATTAAACCAATAATATATATATTAAGAATAAGAATGAAAACAAGAACAAGAACGAGAACGAGAACGAGAACGAGAACGAGAACGAGAACGAG
>ERZ1740055.603-NODE-603-length-10497-cov-8.387952_pt1 | contig 10497 bp, 7 predicted proteins | sample MGYA00581747_ERZ1740055 | MGnify/ENA primary metagenome ERZ1740055 (study PRJEB43018, sample SAMN04849739) | marine metagenome | isolation source: floating plastic debris | place: Pacific Ocean | collected 2008-08-28 | study: EMG produced TPA metagenomics assembly...
AAACCAAATACGAACTCATCGTAAATTTTATTGTGACCTGTGACCTGTAACCTGTTATCAGTAACCAGTGACCTGTGACCTGCAACCTGTGACCTGTACTTTAGCCCTGCCGCTCTACAAGACTACATATCTATTTCAATCACAGAATGGAAATAAATTTATTGTAGCTAAAAATCTTTCCTCCATTCACGATCTTCTTCACGTTTTTTCCTATAGTTTTCTAGCCAAGCTTCGTCAACAAAATCGGCTCGTCGAAGTGTTGCTATCAGCTTCCGTGTCTAAGCAAACGAAGTCAGTGGATTCGCAGTTCCTGTTTTCTTGGCAATCGCCTTCCATTTCGTATTGAATCCCGACAGAAGGGTCAATGACTTCGCTTGACGTTGAACTAGAATAAAACATTTAGTTTTTTACTGAAAAACAATGCTTACTTTCGCGATGTTGGTCCAAGATTTGTTTAGTAAATGCAGTGAACATGTTCTTAGTTCCCATTCCCCCATAGGCGCGACTTTTTTTCGAAAATAGTCACTTTGAGCTGTTATATCTCCAAAACTAAAAGTTTAATACAAAATCTAATATAGAGCTTCTGAAACAACTTTTTTTTCTTTATCCGAATCAGTAAAAACCGAATTTGATGAGATAGGCACTTTAAAAAAATCAATGTTTACAATAATAAAAGAAGAGGGAACTCTTTCTACTAGGAAAAAATATATATCTTCACAAAGGAGCTATATGAAAAATTGGTATAGCACAGGTTGTTAAAGCTAATGGTATTTTTCTAATAAATTCTTTCGATAAAACTTTATTGTTGTATAATAATGTTGTTGATCCTCATTACTCTTATACTAACTCTGATAAATGAAGAGATTTTCGGTCTTATCTACTTACTCTACTTGCAACTGTAGATATACCAGGTGGTTGTGTATGTTCTCATAGTTATCCTTCGTTACCTAATGATAAAGGTAACGGCTGAAACTCCTATGGTCAGCATCACAAAGTAGGGAAGAAAAACAGACAAATTACAAATTAACATGAACTGAAAAGTAACGTAAGCTAACATAAGCTAATATAAAGTAAAGTAAACACATAAACCGAAAATGCAGGCCAGCTAGTTATGATTAACACGTATAAGCAGAGGTGAGGTTTGGGCGCAAGACTTCATAGCCGTGAGGGCTTGAGCAAAGTTTCAGTGATAGCTATCAAGTCGAATTCAGAACTGTACACAATATCTTTCAGTAAATTAGGCTTGCATTCATTAGTTCCATCATCATTTAAAGCGAAGGCCTTTAAACTTCTAGCATTCTGGTAGTAGAAAGAGATCGATTCATTTGTAGGTCCTGTTTGAGGACAAATGTCATTACTTAAGATAATTTGAAGTTAAACGAAAAAGTCGAATTTCTGTAGTACTGCAGTCTTGATCTTTGGAAGCGACATCTGACGACTTTAGCCATACCAATAAAATTACGACTGATGCTAAAGGAAAGCAAAACATGTCCACAAGTTGCAACTAAAAGCAAAAATAAAATGCAAAACGCAAAGCAACGGAGAACACGTCTTCCCGCCATTACTGCTGACCAGATATAAGAATCAAGAAAAAATATCCCAGGTTTAATTCTAACCTGAGTGGTGTCATAGCTACGGTGGAAGGAGATGGAAGGGTGACTTTGAAACTCAACAGAACAAATGCTAAAGATCATGTCATCCTAGATCGAGATGATAATTTAGTTGTTAATGTCAATAAGTTACCAGATGGGTTAAAAAAGTATTAGGTCCTTCCGCTGAAGAAATACTCACGGATAATGAAGCTAGTCCTACAAATCTAGCTGAAAGAGAGCAACAGCTTGTGGATAAAAATAAAGAGCTAGCTGAAGCACAGAAAGAGATTGTTACTATACATAGAAGGCTAGCTGAAGCAAATAAAGAGCTTGCTATTATACGTAGAAATGCAGCTGGAAGAGAGCCTGAGGATCAACATACAAATGTAATTGAAAGAAATACACAGCTTGAGATTGATCTTAGAAATGCAGCTGAAAATCAAAGGCAAGATCTTAACCGTCAACTTGCAGAAGCAAGGGCTGAGAGAGAACAGTTGCAAAGAGATAAACAGGCTGCTATTATACGTAGAAATGCAGCGGAAAAAGAGGTTGAGAATTTACGTAGAAGTGCAGCTAGAAGAGAGAGACAGGCTAAAAATTTACGTGGAAATGCACCTGAAAGAGATAGTCAACTTGAACAATTAAGAGCTGATATGCAGAGGTTGGAAGCGGAGAATGAAGGTATTTTAGGTAGAGTATCTCTCAGAAATAGGGTCAAATTGATCTTCAAAAAGTATGGCTTGACGGTATTTTCAGTATTGACAGCTGTAGACGCCGTCATCGGTGTGATTGTATCTAACTTGAAAAACGGATTGACCACTTTGGGGAGAGGTTTGGGTAATGGGCTGAAAGCTCTCGGGAAAAAGATTGGACAGATACTCCCTTGAATGGTCGGTGCTATTGTAAGCTTCCTTTTCAGAACTGCAGGTGAGGTGATTGGGTTTCTGGGGAAACATCCTTGGCTGTTGATTGTTGCTGTTGTCATATTTGCTGTAGAACAGTTTAAAAAGAAGCGAAGTTAAGATGAAAATACAAGAAAGATTTATCCATCTCCTAAGTACATAACATTGAACATCAGCGAACCTAAAACCTCAGTTCACCTCAATCCATCTCTGGATGATGTGAGAGAGATTCAGGTAATAGACTTTGTTCGTGTTCGAAAACCTTTTGTCAGGCTAACGGAACAACAGAAAGTTTACAACCTTACAGGTGGTGATCAGCTTTAATTATTTGGTTTTAACCATGGAGTGTTCACTATAGAGGATCTGCAACAAGCGTTTACTAGAGTGAACAAAGGCATTAAAATATAAAATCTGACAGAAACTGGTCAATCGTATCAAAGATTAACGTCTAACTTGTTAAAGAGTTTTACACCGAACTCGGAATACCAAAAATCCTTACAGGTGGCAAACTCTACCCTTTGGTCTGGAACTGTCAAAGCTTCTTCGTCTATTGCGACATCGTAGAGAAGCACGACTCTTATGGCAATACCTCCGGTGGTTCTCTCCCAATGTCAACCCCATCTCATTTACTAGCCGTTGTACCTTTACAGCATTACCCATCCTTACGCATGAAATCACATCAACGTTCCTATCACAATGACTTCGACTTGTCTATCACCAACATTGATGGAAGCGTTCCAACCTTTGGCATGAACTCATTCGTAATCACTTTAAAACTATCATGATCTTACATGTTAATAAAATGGAAGGTTACAACACTATTTATCCTGAATTGCCTCAAAACAATGAGGCGAAGAGAACTTCAAGCTAAAACAATGTTCAGAGTGGTTGGCTTACCTTGAAAGAGAACTTGATGCTCGGAAGAATATTCACAAAAAATACAATTGTGCGAGGAGTCTATGGTTGAATGTATCTACTGCAAGTGGTACCTTATCTGTAGCTCTCAGCGCCGGGGGTCTTGGCACCAGAATGACCGGAGTTGGACTTCCTGTGGTTGTAAGTCTTGGAGCACTCGGAGGTTTTTGTGCCGTTGTCAGTGTGATAAGTGGCGCTTGGCGATTTCCAAAAATGTCAGCAAGCATGAGATCACTGTTTCGTTATATCGTGCGAAGCTGAACACGATGAAGGATATTGTTTCCAAGGCTCTCACGGATAACAAGATCAGTCACGAAGAGTTTATTCTGATCAAGTCTGAGGTTGACAAATATCATGAGATGAAAAAGTCTATCAGCCAGAAATAGAAACGTGAGAAGTCTCAGCCGGTGCAGAAGGGGCCTACTGCAGAAGACATGAAGAGTATTGAAAGTGAGATTCGTGAGGAGATCATGAAAAAACTTCTCAAACCAGACAAAGACGTGCGCTCATAAATTGCAACTACTTCACTGTAGTCATGAGTACTAACTCGAAGGAGTCTGATTTCAGGACACAACCGCCTGCGTACAATCCTAACTATTGAAAAAAAAAACTCTGAGAAGCTCATTTCTCGTCACGGGAAAAGAGGTTTAAAAGTAAGCTTCCTACATTTTAAAACACAATGAGTGTCTGGAAGAGATTTAAAGAACGGTTTCCTAATGCAGACTTGTCTAGATTCACACAAACAGACTGGTTTGGTGATAGTGATGCTGTGTATTTCAAATCTAATGATGGTAAACAAATTACTCAGGTTTTTGATAAATCCATGTCCAATAAATACTATCTCACCGATGAGATGAAAAAGGCTTTAGGTCATCCTGCGGAGACACACCATGCAGCTGATATTTCGAAAGTAGTTGATCTTTCGAATTTTCCTCAGGAGTTGATCTTTAATTCAAAACCGAAGTTGCCAGTTCCAGCTCCTGGTCACGCTGACAAGCCTCGAACCTTTGATTTGTCCAACCGTGAGATTTTTGTCACACCGACAGATTCTTTCAAGATGAAGTTCCGTGATGTCTTCATTGATACCAAGTTGACACATCACAGTGGTAAAGAATCTAGGAGATGGTTGGAGTCACCAGACATGAACTATTGGCCCCAGCAACTGAACTTTGCCATTTGGTGTGCAACAACTGGATGTTGTGTTAGTTCAAGATTACTATTTGAGGATGATGGTGAATTGAGATTGCCAAAGCAAGTAAGATCATTTTTCTGGTTTCACGTGTATTTCACAGTCAGAAGAATCTTACACGAGATGGGAGGTATACAGAATTCTGTGACATTACCTGGTGATGATGCTTTTGATCAGAAGAAGAATCCTTATGACATATCTTCCTATAAAAGACTATGCAACGAGTTTGGGATTTCTCCGAGTACAGAATTCCGATTTTATCATGGGATGAACCATGGTTTAGGCAACGTCTATATCTACTACTCTAATTTGGGGTATGGTAAGACTGAAGCTCCTTATCCTGGAACTTACAAGTTCAGTGATGAAGGCGGCTCTGTTTCTGAGCTGGAATCTTGATTCAGTACATCACGAATTCACCTTCTGAAAATCAGTATAAACACTTTGTTTTACCTGTATCCTACGGGTTGACAAAAGCTGTGTAGGCTAGAATCAATCAGTCTATCGAAGCTTTTGTGTATTGCATTTTAGGTGCACAAGTCAATGTTCGAATTTCAATATTTGGAAACTCTGGAAGTGCACAAGAAGTCAGACGTGAGTTCTTAGTGCTCATGGAAGACGCGGTGAATCAACCTGACATAAGTAATCCGTCCAGAGATTTCAACTTGCTGTACAGGAAGCTAAGGTTAAACTGGACTTAGCAATATCTCTTGGAACATGGTTGATGCCTTCAAGGATGGTGATCAATACTGAATCCACGGTTGGATACAACAACAATTTGAAACGCGCCACCTCTGATATGAAACTTGGAGTGAATTCAGATATGAATGCTGATGGTACTGTGGATGTTGGCATCAGACATAATCTTGGGGTGAGCAAAGTTAAGCTGCCACATGTTGTCCAAAAACATGCTTTGCATGTCGTACGAAAAACTGCTGATAAGATTGAAAGTCTTGATGATAAGACTATTACTAAGACTGTTAAGAGAATGCACACACAACATGTACTTAATTTGATCTTGGTGATGATAGCTGCAACGGCTCCAGCTTGGTTATTGTTTCGTTGAGATGTTTGAGTCTTTAGGATTTGTTACCTGAAATGGGTAACAAAAAGAACTCTTGGATCAGAATAGTAAATAGTTATCCTTGTAACACTTAATCCACTTATCTAGATTTTTGAAATATATTTGACACCTCACTCTTTACATCTATACTTTCGCTTTTTATGTTCACACATCCCTTTCCCTCCACAGTCAACGCAAAACATTCTATATCTTTGATGTTCACATATTGGTGAACTTCCACACTCTTTACACATCGACTTAATTTTGTTGTGTTCACATATCCCTCTCCCACCACATTCCTTACCTTACCTTACTATACCTCACTCTTCCATGTTCGCATAGTTGCGAGCCTAAGCATTCTTTGCAATAATACTTATTTTTTCCATGTTCGCAAAATACTTTCCCTCCACAATCGAAGCAGTGATATTTTTGTCTTCCGTGTTCGCATTTTATTGACGACATCTTTTGAATACTTTACCAGATTCTTTAATTCGGAATTCATAAATATCACTTTTTTTGTTACTCGAATGGGTAACAAAAACTGTAATTGTTAATCCTTAATATTAATTTCCTCAATTTCGAATAATCGTACTCCATGTTTAGTGTCTCTATGTATACTCAACATATGTACACTTCCATCTTCTTTATTCATTTGCCAACACAGTTTATAAACTTTACCATCAGCAGCTAAGTAAAAGCCTTGGTTAATAATAGTAAATTGTTTGTCCATTTTTTTTGCTTTGTTAGATCTCAATTTTTTATTCAATTTTTCCAGGTGCAAATACGTTGTGTTTCTTTTAGTGATACAGTACATGCCTATGGAATTGTCTATTATAATTTTCTATTTGACGGTCAAGATTGATTAAATACATATAATCCTTATAGCCATAACCTATATATATTTTAAAAAGGTTCAATTCATCGTCGAAGATTCGTATATTATTAAATCGTAATCTCTCAATTAGCTCACCCATTCTCAATAGCACATCCCTATGATGATTCTCCCAATCTAAAACAGAGATCTCAAACACTCTGGCGATGAGTCTCAAATCTGCAACTTTGAGTTTTTCAAATCTCACCATTTTGTTTTCTTGTAAGCAATAATTTTACACTTCAAACTTTATCCTGAATTTATTTATTCCACTTTTTCCCAACTCCGGGGAATTTTCGCGCGGGTCCATTTCGGCCAAGGTTTTTTCCAAAATGTCAAAATCGTTTCCCAATTTTTTTTCCACGCACCGGGAGGGGATTTTTTTTTCACACGGGACATGTGGAAAATTTTTGTCATTTGACTTTGGGATTTTTTTGACCTTGGGAAATTTTAATGAATATTTAGTTAGGGAATTAATTTAATGAATATTTAATTAGGGGAATAATTTGAATATTAATAAGGACTATTGCATTTTAATGGGAAATTAATGTAAATTAATGCTAATTTAAGCGTTTGGCTCAGAAATGGTATAAACCTATTACTGGAGTTATTTATTAGAATGTAAAAAAAGGATAGCCCTCCACTGACTTTTTTTTCAAAGGTGAATTTAATATTCTTGTGTCTTGTGTTTAAATAAGAATAGCATAGCGTGGTTTTCATTGTTAAAAACACAAATAGTATCATCTACATATCTGCGATTGTATAAAACTTGGAAGCTCTATTTCCAGTTGGGAACCAATTCATGCTGGAGTTCCACAAGGAAATAAACTAGGCCCTTTATTTTTCTTGGTGATGGTAAACGATTTACGTTCCCATCTTTGCATGTTCAAATATGTGGATGACTGTACAATTGTTGAAGTCGCATCAGTCTCATCCGAACCTTCAGCACTGCAAGACGAACTTGGCAGAATCAATAAATGGACTATTGATAACAATATTAAGCTCAATATTTCAAAAACCAGTGTTAGGTATCTTTTTCTTAAAGAACCAAGAGATTATCTCGAGCCTTTATCTGTCAATAACCAACCTCTCGAAACGGTCGAGCATATCAAACTTCTTGGAATCCAGTTATCTTCGGACCTCAAGTGGGCTTCTCATATTAATTACATTTGTACCAAGTCTAGCAAACACCTGTACGCTTCTTTATGACCGCCAGTCACAGCGCCAGTAGTGAGTTTACGATCCGAAAATGTTAGCGACGCGGCGGCCGAAGGCACATAACTACGCATGCGCCAGTCGTGGAGTGACGGCGTCGGCTGACAGCGAGGCGGAAAGATCTGTCATTTTGGAGGCGTCTTGCAGGATTAACGCATCGGAAGAGAAGACCTGTACAAAAAGGTAAGTTTTGTACAAATTATACCCCATTTGCATCAAACGCTGCTGTTTAATGAAACTGTTTGTTTCATAAAGATGTTTTCGTTGTTTATAAGCTAGCATTCAGTTACTGCACTGTCCCAAAACAAGACAAATGTATTTCTTAGAATATTCTTTCTTTTCTGAAGCAACTTAATTTTCAATTGTATCTTCTATATTCCGTTTCTGTTTTGAATCAAATTGGCTAAATTCCAAGGCTAAATTTACTAGTCTTATGTTTGTTGTGCATAGTTGTTGTGTTACTCTTGGAGCCCTTGAAATCAGGGCTCAGTCTCGAAAATAATTTTCTGCTCATAGTAAATTGCACAGGGATCCAGGCAACTCAGTCAACAAAACCACTCATACTAAAAAAAAGTGGAGCAAAAAAGAGCTATGGCATTTGTAACCTTAAAAAGTTTTTTTGCACTCGAAGGGCTGTTTGTTGAATTTTTAAACTATAAATCTTTCCCCTGACTGTTTAATGAAATTGTCATTCATTGAATCATCTGTTTTCTGAAAAGAAGTTTTGAATTGATTTAGATTAGCCGTCTGTTATTCATGTTGGTGATCTTAAGTTGAAAATTTAAATGTAAGAGTTTTGAGGGAATATAAGTTATTAATTATTTTGTTTAGCAACATGCATTAATGAATGTTTTTTGCAGCTCACTCAATTTTTTTAGTTGCAAGGTATTCATAGAAAAGTGATGTCGTACGTAACAATGGAAACAGTAAATCTATTTATATTATTTCTGTAACTTTTTTCCTCACAATATATTTCCCTTGCAATGTTAAAAAGCAAATGGTGTGGACTGATCAACACAATGAAGTATTATTGCAAGAAATGTAGTTGTTTGAACCTTGGAAGTACAAACGAGAAAGTAAGCAGCGAGGCCAAGTTTGGGAGAGAATAAGTGAGTCCTTAAATGAGCATGAATCTCCCAGGTTTACTGTAAACCAGAAACTGTGCCCGATCACTACATCCTGCTAGAGAAAGAACAAAAGAAGAAAATAAGAGAAGAAGAAAAGCCAGTGGGATTGCTCCAAAACATACACCCTTTGATGACTCTATGACAGACATTAATGAGCAATTCAAAGAGAGAGATGCTGAAGATCAGCAACTGGATTCAGAAAAAAGGGAAAAGACAGAGGAAAAGACTGCAAAGGCAGTTGAAATGCGGAAGGCTTCAATGGAAACATTTGCTCAGAGCAAGAAGAGGAAGGGTGAACAAGAACAAAAGAAATGCAAGCGTTCCACAGGTACTGAAACTGCAGCGTACTTAAAAGAAAAGGTTGGATTAGATGCCAGCCTGAAAAGAGAGGAGCTTCTCTTAAGAAAGGTTGCGCTTGATGTAAAAAAAATCCAACAAGAAAATTTTATGACACAGCAATAGAATCTCACAAAGATGTTATTAGACAGCATCAGAAGCCGACAAAAACAGCAGGACCAGCTTCTACAGTAAATGCAAGTGCAGAACACCACTTTAATCGCACGCATAAAGAAGGGAGATCCTTGTCTCTCTTAACCTAGGACTAATTTCTTATTACAAAAGAAAAAAGGCTAAAAAACTTTCCATGTACTGTGCTTGCTCGTGTAGCTGCGATGTGTGGTGAGCTGATCTTCAACTTTCGCATTGTGAAATTTTCCTGCCAATAGGATTCGCCAAATCGTCGTGACCGGACTTGATTGGCAACTATTTTACGTACAAGCATCCAGGCCCGACGTGACAAACAAGACAGATCGCGGCGTCTTCTAGAATTACAGCATCGTAAACTCACCAGTGAGGCCAGTTTATTTATCCCGTGGGGATTTAAAAGAGTGCCCAAAGCATGAATTAGTCGCATTTTTTTAGTTTTGCGACAATCGCTACCGCCGTTCATGACAAAAGACCAAATGCAACAAAATTAGAAATAGAATGATTAGAAATATTAAAATGGCGAGAGACATGTTTAGATAGATCGTTCTTGCGTATGTCATAAATGTGATCTCTGATGCGATCACCTATACGACGGCCAGTTTCCCCGATGTATAACTTGTTGGAATTAGAGCATTGAATGCAATAAGTAATATTAGGTGTTTTGTAATTGAAATGTAGACTTGGGGCCTGTAATAGTGGTACGTGAAACGACAAAAGGACAAGTTAGATATCGTTTGCGGGAACAACGAAAAGTGCCAGGTTGTTTATTGGAAGGCAGTGTTTCCTTAACAAAAAAAGTGCAAAGATTGCGATCTTTCTTGAAAGAAAAAAGCGTGCGTTGATTAAAAATATTAGAAGTGCCAAAATCTGAATTAAGTAAATTAAAATTGCGATTACCAATGCGTTTAACTGAGTTATTTACGGGGTGAAAAGTTATGGTAAACGGAATGCGATCACTGGTGACACGTGTTTTGGGACTGAGTGCAGTAACACGATCAATAGAAAAGGCCTTGTGCATGGTGCAGTCAACAATAGCTGCCGGGTACTGTCGGTTAGTGAAGCGTTGCATATCAATATCGGTCACAAGAAACGTCATTTGGACGTTGGGGGGTGGGAGGTTGTTGCCTGAGACGGTTCTCC
>ERZ1740055.604-NODE-604-length-10495-cov-8.317720_pt1 | contig 10495 bp, 5 predicted proteins | sample MGYA00581747_ERZ1740055 | MGnify/ENA primary metagenome ERZ1740055 (study PRJEB43018, sample SAMN04849739) | marine metagenome | isolation source: floating plastic debris | place: Pacific Ocean | collected 2008-08-28 | study: EMG produced TPA metagenomics assembly...
TTCATACAAAAATCCTTCAAAATCGCAAAAGTTTCCGTAAACCAATGGGTTAATGCGTTTGAATTGGCGTAAAAATTTCATACCAAGGACCATTAGGTTAAAAAAAATATATACAAAGCAATATGCAACCCTGGTTAATAAATAAAATGTTGCATGTGCGACGTTAGCTACATTGGTTAAACTCGACAACACCTTCAAAAATGAATCAGTGAACACAAACGTGTTTTAAATTTTGGCAAAAAAAATTTGAAATAAGGGGAAACGAATGAGACTTACAGGTGATTCATTTCAAATACGTACCAAATAGAGGTTACTTAAGTACTGATAATTTAGTTCGTATGTTCACGAAAAATATTGGCAATATCATGGCCACAGTGGATGGAACGATAGAAGAAACAAGATTTGTGATTTAAAAAAAAAGTAAATAAAAAAAGTAGGGAACGACGGAACAGGATCGCCTACGTTCAAGAATGACATTTGATGACAAGTGCTTGTTAGCAATTGGTTTCCAACCAGAAAGGGAAAAGTTATACAGTAAACAATAAATAAGTAAGAAAGGGATGGTTCAAATGAACGAATCAATGGTTCTGTTGCTAGTTTACACGAAGACAATGACTGCAAATTAAGATCACTATTACGACATTCCATTCACTTTTCCCATTGGCATTTTAGAAATAAGTATTACAAATATTTATTGAAATCTCTATATTTTCTAAAATAAATAATAAATCTCTAGATTTTAATTGTCACGCCTTCGTTATTACTCAAATTTATATATGTGAAGATGCTAATAAATACCTACAAGCGTTAAAACATGAAATGGAAACTCGTTTTTATTAAATAATAGTTTAACGTAATTGGATAGCCAATGAACGTATCTATTCACAAATGAACACGTAATGAGCAAGAAAAGGTATATTTGCTGTATTTAATCATTTACTGTATAATTAAGGCTCATTGATCAACTTACAGGAACCAATCTACCGAGAGAATCAGTGCAATATCGTCAACAGGGAGATTGACAGCTTGTAAAACAATCACCATAGTAACCAGGCCCGCTTGTGGAATTCCAGCGGCACCAATAGACGCCGCTGTTGCTGTAATACTGTAATTAATAAACTAGTCGTGACTAACAATATTACACTAACAATTATCATTTGACTTCAACTAAAAGGGCAGGTCTTGGGTTAAACACAACATTTGGGGAACAAGTATCTTGTGCATTATAGAAAACAGTATTAATAGTCAATTTCTCCAGATCACTGAAGTCTTTATGGGGGCTTCTTTTGTATTTGGGGATTTATTATAGCGATTTGAAATACCTTATAGACCGGGAATATTTGAAAGAATAGAGGACTTAGAAGTAAACAACTACATATAAGGAATGGCCAAGGGTTGTGAGCGATAGCTGCCGGCTTTTCTGCATTGACTAAAAACAACTGAAAACTGGTTTAAACTAAATTAATGTATTGTAACGTAGGTTTTATTCGGGATTTGCTCTAGCAGTCCCTACTCTAGACCCTTACTGTTGTCAATTCTGTCGGTAGATTAGCAGCTACAATTCCGAATATCTACTGCAGCATTGGTCAGAGCAGGGACCGCACGTCACTTCCACTTCATGGAGATATGTTCAAACTTATGCATGAGGTAACTGCAGGGATCCCAAGGCATTACATTAACTGGCTACGTTGCCAGCGTGGTTAGTCCTTGTAGTGCAGTGGTTAACACATCGGACTAGTAAACCGAAGATGTGGGGTTCGATTCCCGCCAAGGGCTTAAAAAATTGTTTTCTCTTCTTTCATTCTATATATATACACCGAACGCATTTAATATACTTTCAATCTTAAAGTAAGCCTATGCCCATGCTTGAGCCACCGCATCGAGAAGGTTTTTTCCCGTTGTTAGCTTTTTTGGTGATGAACAATGCACGAGCTGCAGCCCCTAATAGGCAAACGTCAACGCAATTTCGCTCCAACTTTCAAATCACTTTGTACGCTTTCAAACGTCTTTAAATTTATTTTTTTTACTTATACATAAACTATTAGATAAAGTAAAACAAATTGGCGAGACCTGCATGCCCGCTACCAACAATATACGTGGCATTAATGCTGCCTTTAGTAGTTTAAGTTAGCTATTAGCACCCATTTGCTATCAACACTTGATGTTAATATATTATGGAACATTCCACAAGCATCACGCTTTCACTATTACTTATTCTTCAGTGGGAACCTCAGCTATTTGCTAGCTATGTTATGCTAATGAGGCTAAAAAAGGATCAAAACAGCTCTCCATAGCTGCTAACAATCAGCCTTACTATTATTTATACTATCTACGTTGCCAAGGTGCCCACTGTATTGAATTCAAGTTAGTTACTAGCACGTATGTGCTAATATACCTGTTGTTCATCATTTAAGCCACATCCAACCACCGTAAAACTTTTACTATTACTCTGTACCAGAATGAAGTTGTATTGAAGCAAGAATATTTTTCTAGTAGAGCTTTTACAAATTGCCATCTTACTTTTCAATAAATGCGTCTCCAACAACAAAACAAGACACAGAGCACCAAGAAAATAAAAACTGCTGTACAAAGATTGCTAAGTCGTTTAAACCAAGTTTTGAAAACAAAGTTTTATTTACGGCCACAGCTTAGCTTAGACATTTCCAAAAAAAAAGATGGATTTGCGCAATACTACTACTACTGCTGCTGCTGCTGCTGCTACTACTACAACTACTACTAATAATAATACTTGGTGATCTTAGAGTATGTGAGAAAGAGCTGGAAAAGACTGACAAGTATAATCCTTTAAAGGATGAGATTGCACGTTTATGGAAAATGAGGACGGTGATTGTAGTCCCGATTGTTATTGAAACACTAGCAGCGATAACAACTCAGTTTGAGAAATATGTGAATGAAGTCCGAATAGAAATGCGTGTTGAGCATGTGCAGAAGACTGCTCTATTTGGTACAGCGAGAGTGTTAAGATTGGTAATTGGTTCCTAAGTAATCTAGTTCAGAGACCTGAGAGTCCTTTGGCAGTTGCTTGCTGCCCACACTAACAGTGATCACTCCGAAGCAAATAAGATCCTAAGCTTTGAGATGAGCTCTAACAAACATAATAGTAATAAACAGAAACAACTAACCATGTCGTCAGCAAGTCACCAATGCTTAAGTTGATGCCATTTGCCTGGGCAATGAATACACATGCAACAGCTTCATAAAGTGCAGTGCCATCCATGTTAACAGTGGCACCAAGAGGAAGGACAAATTTACTGATACGAGGATCGACTCTGTTGTTTTCCTCGAGACATCGCATTGTTACTGGCAGTGTAGCAGAACTATGAAGGTAAAAAAAACTAACAACCTCAGTTTTTGATCTTTGTTCTCTGGAATTAAAGTAACACAGGTCAGATATATAAAGGGAAACATTTTCAGCTGTGCTTTTGGGTATTATATTGTTTTAACAATATTTAACCAAAACTAGATCACATGACCCGGCTTTCTTTTCATTATTAGCAATCAAGATATAAAATAACTTTCGTTTTTATTTTAATCCAAATGAGACAAAGTTCTGAAAATGTACAATTCAGTACGACTGAATCTGTAATATCTTCAAGGCATTGTAAATAAATATCTGAGCAGATATAACTATAAACGCTGCTGAAAATAAATAGCAAAACAGTTACTGTTCATCAGCAGGATACCTAAAGTATGTGCAATTCTACAACTGCCTTCTGCTCCATTAAATCCTCCATTAAACCTCTCACCAACTCAGTTGTGAAGCTAAAACTAAGGAAAATTTCATTCATTGATGAAAAAACGGATGGCCCTGCTTGAACATTTCTGACATGAATGGAACTGGGGCGAATTACAAGGAGAAAGTTGTGAATGGGCAACTTTACAAGACGAGAAACAGGAAGTCAAAGGGGTCCAAAAACCGTCCTTAAACTTAAATTTTGTGTTTCATTGGTATCTAACAAATCTAATAATAACTTTTTACAAAAACGAACAGAAAGGAAAAATACCTAGTTTGTACGAATAAATTAACGTATACTCTCAAAGAAAACAATGCAGAAAAGTAAACTACCTCACTTTTCTCACTGCTTTCAAAACGATAAAAAATTGATCCGATTCAAATCCATTCATATTTTTATTACACACCATTCTATTCGACGCAGGGTCAACAATTTTACAATGCCCCAAAAACCCGAAACGAAACTCTATAATTTCAGATCTATAGACTGATCATGTTCACCTACCTTGAGGAGATGCCAAATGCTGTCACAAGAGCATCCCTCATTCCAAAAAGAAACCTAAACGGATTCTTTCTTGTAACAACGAAGTAGACAGCAGGAAGAATGATCAATGCATGTATTAAGAGTCCACTGACGACAGTGACCATATACATGCCGACCATGTTTAGTGCAGTCAAAACGTCATCCATTCCAGCAACTTTGGCTGCTATCAACGAGCAAATTCCAATGGGTGAGAACCTGGTGTAAAGGAAAACAAGTTTAACGCCTCGAGTTTAAGTTATAAGCAAGCTATAATGAAATAAAAACACTCAACAGGACAATGGTTCAGAAATATTGAAATCATTATAGCTTATTTCCCTTGGATTAAATCCGATAGTTCCATGCATGGAGCTATTCAAGATTTTTCAAATGTAAAATAATTTCAAATGAAATAAACTACTTACAATAACCTTTTTCTTCACTCTTAAAAAGGATCACTTAAATGGACTGATTTTGACTCTTTCTGGTCGTATTACTGCTTGCTTTTTGAGATAATTTTTATCATCATCATCATTATTTTATTAACATAAAAAATAATTTACATTTTGTCGTAGTTCGCGAAACCTCGTGTTTCCTTTAATACACTCCTGCACAATTAACATCTTCACCTCAAACAGTGCTCAACATGGTTTCATTTTTCTCCAAAACTATTATCAGGTCCAGTAATTGTTTCCAAATCAGTAACAGAATGCTTCAACAAAAAGCTAAAAAACAAGGAAAATAGTTTATAATGTTTTTATTATAAATTAGTTCTGGACAAACTCGTAGTCAAATCAACTATTCTATCCCATAAGTACTGAAAGACCTCATGGCATGTTTGAAATGTCACCTAACCATTTTATTTGTAATAATGGCCTTCAAAAGGAGGTATTATGCTACTAATGGTATACTGTTTCTTGCACTGAACTGCAAACGATTATTAGTTTTGTTCTGTATATTATGATTAGTTGCATCATTCAACTAGGAGTACTGTGTGCGTTTTATTAATACTTTTGCCATTATAAATTTTGGTCCAAAGCTTTTGTTGCGTTCTTGAGGAACGAGAGAACGCATCCTAATTTGGTTTCGCAGGCGCGAGAAATCGAGACTCTTTGTGAAGACTGCAAATTGGACGCCCCTATAGGTTTTTTCAGAAGCTTTGGGCCTCATTTTCGTGTACATCAACCGCGTGTGTATGTGTGCATGTGCTCCTTGGTTACTCTTTAGCTATTCTGTTAAACAAATTTACCAAGTTGCGTAACTTGGCGGCTATTAAAACAAATTCACCGAGTTGTTTAGCTCGGCGGCCATTGTGCCAAACAAATTTACCGAGTTGTGTAGCTCGGCAGCTATTGAGGCAGAAACATTACTGTCAAAATTAGGTAGGTTTTGAATACTTATTTTTCGAACTTTTTATGGCACAAAATCTTCATTGTGCTTAGGTTACAAGCATGTATATGAAACTTTTAACTTAAAAAAAAAGAAAAAAGAAAAAATAAGAAAAGAAATTAAAATAAAAAAGTCAGAACGGGCCTCGAACTGGGTCACTTCACACGAATGTCAAAGTTCTACATTCGAGCCGCACTCGAAAGCATAAAATGAATAGCATATTAAGGTATTCAACAGTCTAATGTTTAAACCATAAATTTTTTCCAAATATTTTAATATTAAAGGCCAATGTCCCGCAATGGAAGACTAAGTTCTAAGCTACTTCAAATGAGTTTGTCGATCACCAAAACAAACAAGTGCGGGACAGTTCACATGGAGTACGAGGGTTGTGTCTGAGAAAGATTTGCAATTTGTTTACCTTGCTACGGCATTTTTTTTTCCCTAAATTTTTTTTCAGCACTTTTATGGATTCGGAAGTGGTATCAGTGGAAGAGGTAAGTTTTAAGATCACTTTCTCAAGTCATGTAAAGGATGAATTCGCTTTTGCAGTTATGGCGCGTGAGCTCGATTGCTTGTTCGTAGTTCTTTCGTTCAGCCCATCATGCTATCAATGATCGTGGTATTTCGCTCCCATTAATTATATTTCAGGAAGTGATCTGTTGCTTTAAAAGTTTCTGCAGCAAAAAGCAAACGGGGAAATCAAATAGGGGCTGCCCTTGCAAGACAAATGGCTCTTTTTGCACCAACAACTGTCGTTTTGCAAACTCCAAATGCAAGAACAAGGTAAAACCCAACTGTGACTTTGCTTTGCTTTATTTTTTTCTCAAGCAGAAATTCCCGTAGATCATTCCCTAAACTGCAGTAAAAATGTGTCCCAAACCGTAGCTCCTCGGATAAATATTTCTGTAATTCTAAATACTATTTACTAATACTTCGAAGCGGGCGACAAAAAATGTAGCCACGTCGAAATTCGTGTTTAAACACTTTTGTTTTTATAGTTTTGATAACAATTTACAATTTCAGACTGGTTCATTGTAAATATGTTTTCTAACCACTACTTTTTTGTAGGTCGCCCGCTTCCACGACAAAGCCCACCGTGACAAGATAGGAGCACGGAGGATCTCGTAGTAATTTTAAACTTTTAGAAAAAAATAAAAAGAAAAATTGACAGAAACGATAGCGAAGAGGTCAAATGTCGACAAATATAACTTCAGGATGGATAAGATAAAGTCCGATACGAAATCAAGTTTTCTCTCACAAGAACCTAGTCTCCCGAGCCTGGAAATTGCTCATTTAAATTGTGTTACAAAAGCAGATAAAATACATTATAGGCAATTTTAAGTTAAAAAAAAAAGAAAAATTAAAAAAATTAAAATAAAAAAAGCCCAGTTGCACGAAATATGGTAGAAGAAATATTTATATAATGTGGAACAAAGGAAGATTGAACTCGGATAATTTCCAGTATTTCTGGGCATTCCCAAGAATTTGTTTACATCTCAGTTGGGGTTCATATAAGACGTCTCAAAATATAACATTCCCAAGCTACGTGAGAACAAATGTCAACTCCGCTCAGCCTGCTAAAAATCCATAATTTTCTATTTGCTTTCCATCACACAATCCAGTTTTCCATTATCACACTACATATCCGATAGAACGCACTTCCTAATCTTTGATTACTACTAGTTTATGTATAGCTGTACTGTCATAAGCATAACTTTCCACATTACTTCTTCTGACCAAACCTATTGCAGTACTTGCTATAAGTTATTTAGAAATAAACAAAAATAGCTTTACTGTTGCAATTCCAAACATAAATACAGGTGCAAAACATGATGATAAGGGAGTCACAGAAATGCGAGAAAGAGAGAGAAAAGAGCTTCTTCACTTAAGCTCGTGCTTGCCTTCCGAAGACCGAGTAATATCGAAGTTCCATTCACATTCATGTAGTTCCTTTAATCACATGAATTATGAAGCATGGCCCAAGCATGCACGCATGTATGCCAGCCCGTGACCCAACAAAAGGAACCAGGGCCAAATTCTTGAGTAGTTACTTTGTACCAAGATTGATAACAAGCATTTCCTGCTGCAGAGTTCATAAAGATATAGCACAAGACATATTTGTTAAGATCAGGGTTCGCACTAGTCAAGAAAATATATAAATCTGCACCTATGGCTGTACCTCCTTGGCCCATAAAAATTGCATGCAATACCACTCAAAAAACTGTAATGTTTTTCCTGAATTTCAAAAAACTGGGATGTTTATATACTTTAGTCAATCCAATTTGATGATCAAAACAGAAAATAATTATATCAAAACTTACCACAAAACTAAAGTTACCATCTTCATAACAGCCTCATTTAGTGCCTCAAAAAATGCCCTGAGAGGAATTCCTCGATCACCCATTTTACCAACAACAACACCAAACACGATGGAGAAGACAACAAGACCTAGAACATTCATTCCCTCGGATGTACTAAATCCATTTGGAACAGTATTTGACGCAGGATAAACTTGTTCTAGGTTGGTTGTTTTTGTTCCATTAACAGTCTTGCTGATGTTAACAAACTTGGCTTCCTCTGAAATGTATTTTGTTCGTTTCTGTAATTGAAAATGTAAGTATTATAAATAAGTTGGTTAGATTTAACCCCAAGGGGAACCAGTATCTGAATTGTATGGAGGAGATTACTATGTGCTGGGGGTATTTGAGAAGACAGCATTACACAGTTTACAATACCATCTTAAGTATAACTACCCCTAACGTCCAACAACGTGACCATAAATTTTAGGTAGATAGCCAGATAGTTTATTGCAGCATTTTTACAAGGCAGTCACTAGACGGAATGGCGTATGAATTTACATAAATATATGATGAGAGATATTTACATATAAAAAATCATATTTAAACTATTTCTGAATATTAAAATCTAAATGGTCATTGCTGGAAAAATGTGATCTTAAAACGAATTGTACGAGCCTTAAAGTTGTTAAAATTATGCACACTGGTTCAGCCAAGAAGTCTGCGTACTCCCTAAGGACCCAATTAGGCATGCCATCCGGGCCAGATGCCTTGCAAGGATTTAAAGCTGAGAGCGCCGAGGAAACATCAGGAACGCTGAGGACGACGACCTCTGAGACGGGGTCAAAGGGAGGAAGACTTTCAATTGGGGATATTCCTGCATTGGTTCTAGAAGGGCTGTATTAATCAAATCAGCATTGGCCTGAGGTGAATTGTTCTCGACGTTGACAACAGATTATCAAAATCATATAAGAAATCAAAGTAATTTATGCTTGTAATACCTAACATTTCGGTAGTTTGAACTAATCTGGGCAAATGATGTTAAGCCGAAAAACAAAACATTTTGAAAAGCAAAAAAATTTCTCCAGCTCTCCCTTTCCAAGGCTAAAATCCAAGAAAAATTATAATATTTACAAACAATATTTAAATCATCCTTTGGCTGACCATCTTGTAGTTCAATTCTAATTAAAGTTGTGTTTCTTCATTGAATGGTTAATTGAACATAAATCCTTGTGGTGGAATAAAATCTCCACTGAGATTCCAACGTGTAGCTCATAAACACAATTCACATGACTAAAAATAAAGAGATGTATAACTCCCAAGTTTTGACGAAACTTGAAGTTTTAAATTCTTCGAGATCAGCTTGTACTTTCACAAACTCATGCTACTGGCCTTCCACCAACATGAACGTAAGTTATGTTTAAACATGCACGCACTTACCACATGGGAACAATGCCCATACTACGCTTGTGTTTACAAAAGCTTACCTTCCCCCGAAAAAAATAAAAAGACACAGAACCAAATCCTTGACTTTTTGCCAACCAGCAGGAATATAAATTACTGCTTCTTAACTATAATTATACCTAAAAGGCACAAAGTCCACCAGCTTTGTTTGCTTTTAAAAGCTATACCTTCGTCATATTTTTTATGTGTAGATTTTTCGAAGGGATATTAAAAAATTGTTTTGTTTGTTTCAATGATTGGTTCCTTGGTTATTGTACTGCTAGCGAGGATTAATTAACCACGGTTTTAAACAACTCCATTTATTACACCAGCTTTCTGTCAGTCGCTGTATATTTCACAAGGGAGGTTGAATAGGGTTCAAGATCTAAATTACAGCAAATTATGTTTGTGATATAATAAACAGTTATTCATTACAATCAAGCAAAGATATTTACCCAGTGGAATCTCAGTTTCTCGCAATTCCTCATACTAGCAAGTGACTCAAGTTACGTAATTATGTCTATGACATCACCTAACAAATTCTAATCATAAATTGTTGGCGATACAGTTATTCTGTAAATTCATTATAAATTTTCCTAAATAAACTTCTAATTCGAGAAAGCACGATTTTTGTTGCAGAACAATTTATGATTTCTCATGCAGAATTTCCACTTTTTGCTGTAGAACTAAGCAAATATTCCTGCAAAAAATTTAGTTTGTGGCTGTGGAGTTCCAGAGTCTTTATATAATTATAAAATATTGTGAATAATAAAGCACCCATTTTTTTATTCAACTTGGGTATAAAGTTCTACCTTGAAAATGGCAGCCTGGATAATATTTTTTGGAAAACAGCTCCTGTAAGAAATGTGAAACAAAATTAAATTAAAATTTTAAATCAAATTTGATTTACCATCAGCCGAAAGGCATATCAAATGAAAGAAATTACTTAAATAATAAGGCACTTGCAACATCATTAATAATAACTTTATTTGAAAATTAGATACAACTTTACTATGGTGGTCCTGGGTATGACTTTCAACTGCAACCAGTGGTAAGGCTTCAGATAGGGAGATCTGGAGTTGTGGGGAATGT
>ERZ1740055.605-NODE-605-length-10493-cov-6.415022_pt1 | contig 10493 bp, 6 predicted proteins | sample MGYA00581747_ERZ1740055 | MGnify/ENA primary metagenome ERZ1740055 (study PRJEB43018, sample SAMN04849739) | marine metagenome | isolation source: floating plastic debris | place: Pacific Ocean | collected 2008-08-28 | study: EMG produced TPA metagenomics assembly...
TATTGGACTCAAAAAAGAGAAAATCTAAATTTGGGTTTATTTGACCTTTAAAAGCTTCAGTCTGTAGTTTAAAAAACAGACTAGTCTTAAAATTTTGATATTGGTTCCCAACAAAATCATTTTTAGCAAAAATTTACAACTGCACTGTTTTGATCAGTCAGCATGTAACAAAAATGTTAGTACATTAATTAAAGAAAAAAACATGTTTTCTGTGCCTTCACAACCTGGGTAAAACCAAGGCGAATATTTAGGAGAAATCAAGAGCGGATCTTCAGTGAAAACTTGAGATACAGTCAAAGGTTTTCACTTGTTGAAATAATTCTTATCAACTTTGCCAAGCTTTTCACCGAGCTATGAAGCGTGGAGAACATGTTTTACATCTTCTATAAAGTTATTATTTTCCAACTTAACAAAGAGAAAGACAATATTCAGAAATGCAGGGAGGATAGTAATGGAGTGGTGGAGGAGCAAGAAGGGATATAATATAGGAGATGTCGAGAAGGTGGATAGGTTTTGTTATCTTAGAGATACAATCAGCAGTGGTGGTGGATGTGAGATTGCAGAACTTTACGGTATAACTTCAAGTTTACCCTCAATGCCTCCACTACCACCAAAAAACATGAATACTCTAAAACCTGGGCCTTAGCCTCTGGTCTACATACATCATCATTGCCCCAGGAGTAGACACTGCTTCGACCAGTAAGATTGCCAGTATTGGTAGACCATGTTTGTGATGCTGATAGACTGTTATTGAAGCTGCCAGTATTGTCTGTCGTGGGTGAGGAACAACCACTGGTATCCGGAGTTCTATAGCTATTTATAGCTTCCCTGACTGTCTCTAAGTAAGACAGAGGGAGAGACTCTTCTGGTTTCTCAGGGAGGGGATGGAGGGAGTCAAAACTTCCTTGTGATGAGAAACCACGGCTGTTGAATAAGGGCACCACAGGTTAATGAATTGGTATAAGCATGTTATGATACATCAAAATTCACATGGTTTTATTCAGAGGCAAAATATTAGGCCAACATTTTTCCAAAAACCAATTCCATTGTTCTTCAATTAACTTTTAAATCATTATTCTAACTACTGTTTATGTTCCACAAAATGGTCCAGTAATCAACCAATAGGTTACAAATAGGTAAACTTAGAACCAAAGAAAAAAAGCAAAAAGTGTATCTCTCATTGATGTTATTCACTCGTCTTCAATGTCATCTTGTTAATAGATCTTGCAAAAAGAAGTGACAGAGAAATTTCCAAGCACCTAGAGTAGCTAGAGAAATAATTTTATGTGGTTACTATCAAAAGTTCCATTTGTTTTCTTCTTGCATTAAATGACAAAGTTTTACCAATCAATTCATGTCACCCTGATAGGGCTTTTTGAATTTTTGTTTAAAATGAACTTTTTGATTTCCTGCCTTGAATTGAGTTTTACTCGACTTCTTTCTTGTTACTTCCTTTGCCATATACTTTAGGAAATGTAAATTAAAGGTTAATTACAACATCATTTTGCTGAGTTCATTTTTGTAAGATTGCTGCATTTTTAAAAATCAAAACAAACACAGATTGACCAACCAGAGTAGGAAAAATCAGTTAGCCATGTAATATTTAAAATTATTGAATATTTATGCTGGTAATGGGACATTACAGTACTATTGATCAGCAACTGCAAAGTTTAAAGTGGCAAGTTGGCATCTTTTTGCGAACTTAGGCCAGACTAATTAATCAGTTTTTCAAAGCACAGATTTTTTCGAAATTTTTAGGGTCAGTCGGTTGAAAAAAAAAAACAAAAAAATGGATTCCACTATAATAGAATAGAATGATATGTCAAAATACAATTGACAGGCTGGCTTAAAATCACAGTAAATAATGGCAATCATTCTGGGAGCAAAGTTTTTTAGGCAGTGAACACATTTTGTGTTAAAAATGATGGGAATCTTCTCTACAATTTTTGTTAAACAGATGTCTCAAAATGTGTCAAGCAAACATGAAGACATCTCTGAACAGCATGCAAACAGACGAGCTTTTTCCGATTTCGGTAAATGATGATCAGAGAAAAGTTTTAATAATAAACTGCAGTACAGTTTCAACTTTGTTTGTAGTATCTAAAAACAGACAGGAAAGTGACAAACAAATCCGAGACAGCCCAACAAGTGTTTGATAGTCACTGTTCAATGAACTTTGTAGTGCAAAGGGACATAACCGTATGATATAATAAATATGAACAAAAGTAGGAAATTGTCCTCGAAACTGTTGGCCTGGGAATGTAAGTTACGTTTTCTCTGCATTTAGAAATATGTTAAAGAAGCTGTCAAGTTTTGGACTTTGCTAAGAAAATTTTAAAATTAAAAATTTTAATATTAATAAACAGTTATCATACATTTATTTTATATTAAAAATTTGAATGTTTTTGATATCAATGTAACTGCTTTTCTTTAACACATTGTTCAGGGTCGGTCAAGTCAGTGCTTCAAAAAATTAAAATGGTCTGGCCTTACATATATATTGACAAGAAATTCAAAGGCTAAACTATGTTTGCATAATATACAACTTGTTTTTTTATGTTTCTGGATATTAAGATTATTCCTACTGAAAAGTTCTTCTATTGCTTACCCCATAACAATTAATGTTTGGCTTGTCATCTCTACTGGCCACTAAAAGCAAGTTTGTTTAAAGGTAACATCTTTCTTTTATACTGAAAGGATTTAGCATTTCATAATCGTCATACCAAGCATTAGTGTTCCTTAAATCTGTCTTAATGAACAGACTTAAACAGTATGTTATGCACCTGTCTTTGAAAGTCAATTAAATTAACATTTCTTCTGGATGATTTTAAGGCACATAATATTATTCTAACTACAAAAATTTATAAGTCATCATAAAAAGAAATATATATTATTTTTTTGGTTAGACACTGTCAGTTACCTATTAACAGACCAAGTGAATATTAATTTTTGATTTTAGCTCTATTCTGTCTTTCAAAAGTTTGTAACAAAGACTTTACCTTGCTTTTGAAACTAAGGAAAGACAATTTATAAAATTTAATATTAACGATAAGCACTGCTCACCTTAGTTAGCAGGTTTTAGAATTTTCATTAATTAGGACAAATTTTTATTATCAAACTTTTAACTACAAACATTTTCAAGACACATTTCACCCACTAAATATGTTTTTCCTTCAAAATCTCATTTTTAAAATTAATAGTCTTGCAACGACTAGAAACAAAGTCCAACTCTAATAATCATTATAAAAATGAATACTTCTTGCAGATATATTTAAGCTATAAGTGTAAGTACCAGGTGCAAATTATCAAAAGAGCCAAACATTCGGAAAACAAAATAAAATGAGATTATGATCTTTCAGTCACACCACTAACAAATGGAATTGTTTGGGAAGTTTTTTCTTTTTTAAAAAACATAAATTTAAGTACAATCATCAAGGGAGAGGTTAGCAAACTACAGTATTAAGGCAAACATTACAAGTCATAAAATAATCATGGTTGCCTTTAACTTTTAAAACTCTTACTTTAAAATGTTAAAACATTATAGTACTGTAGTCATTTCATTTAGCATTCTAGGTTATTGATGTAATTGCATCAGTTAGAATTAGAAGTTGATGGAGACAAAAAAGTGGGAAGTTTATTTCAGAAAAGGCTTTTATCAAAAGAACTTTGATTTTTCAAGACTGAAGTTTTGCACTTGTACAATATCCTTTAGGAAGTCACATAAATTGAACAGTGATAGCTGTTTTAAAAAAGATACATGACAACAAATACGCCAAAAAATGCTTGATATAAATAAAAATGTGTTTTCTCTGAACTACTGCTAACCATCATTATATCATGGTAACTTGTGTTTTTACTTTAATTTATGGTGAAAATGGACCGGATTAAATTTCTCACAGAAAATTAAAAGATCTAGGTACATTTAAAGGTTGCTTGCCATTAATTCACCTTTTCTATGATGCATTGTAAGTGTTTAACTCAATTCAGTGATTCAGGGCTCTTTATAGCATTAAGTTTTTCATAAGTTTTCCTTTTTACTTGAACTGGCTATACAAAAGCTGTTTGGAAATGCAAAGTTTTTTAAATACAAGAGAAGACAAAATACAAACAGTAAAAACAAAAATGATCTCTTATAAGGCAACCTTTTCATTTTTAATCAACATAAAATTATGTTAACTTTAAAAAAAAAATACATTCTTGTGGTTCATTTACAGTATGAGTAGGTACAACAAACTTCTTAACAAACTAATAATTAATGCCTACAATATAACATTGATTCTATAAGTATTTCTGACACCTTTGTGTTTTATTTATGAGTAGGTATAACAAATTGCTTAACGAAGAACAAAACTCTTCTCTTATAAGGCAACCTTTTCAGTTTTAGAATATGTTACAGTTAAATAAAATAACGTAATTTAAAAAAAAAAACGCTTTTGTGGATCATTTATGAGTAGGTATTTGTATAACAAACTGCTTAATGAAGAACTGATAATTAATGTCTATAATTTATACAGTAATTTTAATTTTTATTGAATAAAGCTTAATTGCTGACAGTAAATATTCAAGAGCTCACCTTCGAGTTGATTTAATAATAAATTATAAATATAATATTATTTATTTCTTCATTCCAGACATAAAAAAACTAATAATTTTCAACGAGGAAAAAAGTTCTTTTAATATTATTGTTCAAAATGGCAGTATTAAAACAACTCAATATAGCTGTATTAATTTTAATTTTAAAGTGTTTTTTTTATTGAAACAAAACTACTTTATGGAAAATAAAGTCCTCAAGATATAAATAAAACTATTTTAAATAAGATAAGGGACAAAAGTCATAATATAATATTTGGGACAAACAAGAAAAATGTTTCTGAGTTGGCAACTAAGAATATTTTAAAAGGACATTACTACTTCAGAGACATTGGTTGAAAATCTGATATCACACACAGTTGAATTGACCAGTAAAATTGTGAACGGTCTTAAGCATTTAAATTGAGGCTGCAGGACTAGACTTTTTAGTTTTACAGTCATCCAGTCATCAGAGACGGCTGAAATCTTTTTGGATAGCAGTTTTAGAACCAACCAATTGATATTAATACATTTTCTGTATATTTATATTTTTTTATTATAAAGATTTTAAGAAATTAATTGGCAATGCATTTATTTTATCAAACTTACTGCTGTGAGTTTTGCTCTATTGCCAAACTTGACAATTACATTAATTAGTTAATATGCTGAAGTAATTCAAAGACATCAGATTAGATTCAACTTCAGCTGGAATCCATTAAAATTGTATTTCATTAGCTGTTAGCTTCAAAATCCTGAATTGTAATTAATTTCTATTTCTTACAAACAGATAAAGCCAACTTATTAACTCCCTAGCTAATCTTTTCACTTCTCATACAGACTAAAAGTTACGACCCACACGGTGGATTACCATTATACTTCAATCTGTTACTTTAAAATTTTAAATGAAAAAAGTATAGAACACATTGAAACACTATTTGCTGTTTCCTGAGTAACTTTTATTTAGGACAACCTCAATATTTGAGGGTCAACAACTAGAACATAAATCTTGGCTGCCCAATGTACCAGAAATTTTCCTTAAAATCGAGCACTAGGGTGGCAATAGATTCACTGAATAATATTATAAGGGTTGTCAGGGCTTTCAGAATGTTCTGAAGTAAAAGGTTGCTCCAAAACAGTAGGCGGCTGTGAACAGAGATGAACCAGATGTGACACCCATCATCTCATGGATATGCCCTCACTTTTTACATTAACTTAAAGCAGTTACAAATTAATAGAATTACCTATCATCATAAAACTAGCACACAGCCACTTTCTCACAATTTTATAATTTTTTGTTTCATTCTGACACTTTTTAAATAATGCAAAACACAATGACTGTCAAAGGGCTTTAAGCTCTTTTGTTACTATACAGAGTATCCATGGAAATGATCTACAGTTTTTGAACAACAGACTTAAAGTTAATTAAAAAGAAAAAACAAAAATAAAGAACTTAATCTTATAATTATATTAAATATGATAAAGCTTTGGAAAATTTAAGTTTCCATGGTGAAGACCAAGTGTTTCTCCCATCAATGCAGAGTAACGTATTTCAATGACAAAAATGCAAAAATGAAAATCTATAATACATATTTTAAAATTAAAAAATATAATCAGGAATCAAAAAATCAATACATGACTGTACATACTAGCAACAGTACAAAAAAAATGTATTATAAAATTATCTTAAAGGGTTTTCAAGGAACGAATTGTCCTACTAATACTGTATATAAAGATTGTTTAATGCCTTATCCAGCTACATCATTCTGCATTTAATCACAACATATAACTGGTGCTTTTCACTAAGGACAGACATATCCTTTTAAAGTATTCAAAACAATGAGTGCCAACTATATTGAATTTTAATCTTTTGTCACTGCCCTTCCGAAAATTCTCTTAAACAATTTATTTTACCATAAAGTGTAAAAGAAATCTGACAGTTTTATCCCTGACAGTATTAAGAGTATTAGGAAGCAAAAACACTGCTTCATCTATAACAACATTTATTGTCTTTATTAATATATACTTAAGGAAGAATAAATAAATAAACTTCATTCTTTCAAATAAGAACTAAAAATATATTCATGAGTGAATCTATGTTCATCTTTATATGCTAAATAAAATGCAACATCATTGCAACACCTTCAAACATTTATAACTTTTGTAAATAGTGATAAAAAATATGGTTTGTACAATTTATAAACTACTTTGATTCCAATACTGTAAATCAAAAGAAAATGTACAGATAACAAAAGCAAGCAATAATCAATATAATTACATACAGTATGCCCTCAACTCTTTCTGAAAAACAACAAAAGGTAAAATAACTGAGAGAGTAACACCAGTTAATTTCTTGTTTTAAGTGCTTTTGGTTAAAAAGAACAAATAGTAAAAAAATGAATGCAGTCCCAAAAACTGATGCAGGCAGAAAACATCAAAATCGTACATCTCTGTAATTCAATAGTCATGTGTTATGCACCATAGGATAATGTTTATTATTAATTATTTTGATTTAATTTTATATAATTCTCTATTAATATAAATTCAATGGTCTTCCTTGTCACCTTGTAACTGACAAAGATGTGAGACATCGAAACATGTCTTAAACAGTATAGTAATTTTTTTAAGATTTGCAATCATTTTACTGTTTTTTCAACCATGTGATCCAATTCTTTATTCTACTAAAATTCCCAAATTACTAGCAGATCTTACAAGAAATTTTCTATTTAAAACAATCATCTATATAGCTCTAAGATATAAAAATGTAAAAACATTTTCTTTTGATACCAGTAAGTACTGCAGTGTTAATATATACTAATAAACTGAAAAAAAACATCCAAGTTTCGGTCAGCCTAATGCTTTGTTGGTTATAAAAATTATAAAGAGGACTGTTCCTTATTGGCGCATACTAATTCAAGCATGCTCTCATCTCGTACATTACTGTAGAAATTAGGGTTTGGGTAAGGATTAGTTTTCAAAGTCAAAAACAGAATTCAGCATGCAAATTATCATTTTAACATCACTTGGAGTCGGTGCGGTCTTTAACGAATTTTTTGCGAGTTGGAATAATAATCGCTCCGACTTCCCAACTGTTTGCGCTAGCACTGACTTTTGACTGTGTAATTTGAATTTACGTAGTTCAAAAATATAAAATAAGAAAGGAGACCATATGCAAAAGCATCTCAACACCATATAAGATTCTCGGAGCGGAAACTCGCGCAATAGGTAGCGTTGAAACATTCAGCATCGTTGACGGATTTAAAAACATTAATTCTAAAATATATAACATCTTAAATTAAAATTCGGAAATAAGAAATCTGCAGTCTTTCAGCAATAATAAGAAAACCCACCTGCATATAAATATTCTCGATAGCGGAGCCCAGACTAAGAGTTATCCCCAATCACAGTGCATTTCCCATTATCAAATTTAGTTGCAAACATAATGAACACAACATATGCAATAATAAAAAAGCAAAGAAAAAAATTACTTGCTTACATCTCCAGTGGAAGCGCTCTATTTGTCATATCTGGCCACCCGTTCCATTGAATGCCACTCCGCCAGCAAATCAACCATCATACCAGCACCGTCCATGACAACAAAATACGCGCCGAAACCAATCGCTTGACTCTGATTAAAGTCATGATTTCATCATCAATCCTTTACCATTTTGCCGTCATACATAGCACAGTATTGCTTTACGTCGTCATATACATTAAATTTTTTGTTCAGCTTCTAAAATTAGCAGTTATTTGCCGATATAGGCCTCCCTTTCAACGACCTGACTACACGTTCCCAAACATCAACATACAGTCTAGTCAGTCATTTGTTTCCCAACAGCCTTTGCGGCAAAGTAATAGACAAGCGCGGTTACCAATTACCAACGCGGGAATTTTAACGAATGCAGAGAAAACGTCCCGTTTGATACCTTTTTTGTTTGCTTGCTTTCAAACGCAAAAAATACTCAAGTTGTAAAATAAAGTGGAAATAAATGAACCTAAACCTTGATCAGTTGCAAGTTAGCTACTGACCAAACTAAATCTGAAATTAATAAAAGTAGGACGAAGAAACAAGATGTCGAAGAGTTTGCTGTCTGACCTCGTCCGGATGTAGACACAGCATCGAGAAAAAGATCCCGAATAGAGTTGGGGTGACTCCACTGCTGAGTGGGAAGGCTTCGGAGACCTGTGGCCCCATCGAAGTAGACCATGCTCTGTATGTTCTGGTGCAAGGTGGTAATGATCGCGTGGAGTTTTGGGGGGCAGCCAGTCTTTTGAAGGATGTGGAAGAGCCCTCTTCGGCTTACCAAGTCAAAGGCTTTGGTGAGGTCCACGAAAGCGAGTACAATAGCTGCTGCTGCTCTTGACACTTCTCCTGCAGCTGACGGAGGGAGAAGTTCATGCCCACGGTAGACCTCCCGGCTCAGACAGAGAAGTTCATGTAGCGGTTGTAGAATGGCTGGCTTGGGATGCCATCTTTCCCCTCGCCTTGCCGCAGGCGAGACACTCGATGGCTTTGCTGAGCTTCTCCAGTGTGGGCAGGTTGTCAAGCTCTTCCATGACTGGTGGGCCGGACAAGGGATCGAGGGCAGCATATGTGACGACTAGTTCTGGGTCGAGTACAGCTCGAGATAGTACTCGACCCAACGCTGCAGCTGCTTGTTCTGGTCAGTAATGACCTCGCCATTCTTGCTTTGAGCGAAGCTGTTTTGACTCTTGTGAGGCCGGTGGCTGCTTTGATCCCCTCATACACCCCCTTAGCTTAGCGGCAATCGGCTTCTAGCTGGATGTTGGCGCACAGGTTCTGCCAGTAGTTGTTGGCACAGCGACGGCCGCTCTGTTAGATCTCGGTCGAGCTGCTCGGGGGATGTGAACTTGGGCAAGGGTTCTGCTTGTGAGCCAGCAGCGCTTTCCTCAAGATTGGCCTCTGTGACTAGTTGAATTTCGTCCCAGTGCGCCTCCAGTCAGCATTTTTTCATTCTTTTTTCTCGATTGCGGCCATGGCTAAGTCAATTTGCGTCCGCATCGCCAGGGTTGCTGGCTGTTGGTTGCACAGCAAGTTTCTCCTGGTGAAGTTCTGTGCCTTGATGGGGTCAGAAGCGCAGGTGCGTGTTGATGCAGGAATGACCCTTTTTCTTGGTGCGGTGGATTTTTCTGGGCTTCAGCCTGACCTTGCTGGCAACAAGCGAATAGTCCGTGTCACAATCTGCGCTGTGGTAGCTTCTGAGGTCCACTCTCCTAGTAATGACGAGGTCTAACTATTCCCAGTGGCTGGACCTCGGATGTCGCCAAGAAACTTTCTGCCGCTCCTTACACTTGAAACAGCTGTTGGTGATGCAGAGAACGTGATGACAACAGAGTCTGAGTAGCCTCTGCCCGTTCTCAATTCATCCAGCCGATGCCCAAGTGGCCGGGATTTGAGTTTGTCTCTACGTCATTTACGAGCCGAATCAATTCAAGAAAGTAATCATGTTTTCATTTGCGTCATTTCATAAATGTGAACCAACCTTTTTAATAGCCTCTATAAACAAAACAAAAGTACAATAGAACATCAAGAATTTCCCCTTCAAGCATTCTCGAAATCCCTTGGTTGATTAGTAAGCATAATGAACGCCAACGACTTGTATTCCCCATTGTCAGCTCGTTGCACGCGTTGTTAGTTCTACAAAAAGGTTCAGATTTGCTCATAAAAAGATTAGTTTTCCTCAAGGCATTCTCAATTTTTCTCTGTTTCGATCTAGGCGATTCTCTTAATTGTTTCAATATTCTCAAAGGTGACAAGGAAATATTGTCTAACCTTGTGTCGCCGGATCCCCGCTTAAAACATGTCTCGCATGTATAAAGAATTAAATTACTGAAACCATATAATTAGCTCGTTATTCCTAAATTTCCCATATTTTGGGATCTGTGGCGGCTTCCAAATCTCGATG
>ERZ1740055.606-NODE-606-length-10490-cov-8.401342_pt1 | contig 10490 bp, 7 predicted proteins | sample MGYA00581747_ERZ1740055 | MGnify/ENA primary metagenome ERZ1740055 (study PRJEB43018, sample SAMN04849739) | marine metagenome | isolation source: floating plastic debris | place: Pacific Ocean | collected 2008-08-28 | study: EMG produced TPA metagenomics assembly...
ATTACAAATTTCAACAGCTGAGGATCTTAGATAGTCTGCAACAGCGGCTCACATACTTGAAACATTAAGAAATGCCCACGATGTAAGATAGACCACAACACCGGGATTTCTACTCATTGCTTGGGTTCTTTTAATGTTCCACGATAGAGGGTAGAAACTGGGTCTACGGTTTAACGTTCATATCCGATAAGACGCGAAGGTCTAATCATTTGCAAATTTTAGGGCAAAGGTAGTACCTTTTCCTCAATACTTTTCAGACCCCGAGTGTTGGTCCGGCCAGGAACTGAACCCGAACCTCCCACATGGTAGACTGGTACCTTACCAACTAGGGTAACCTGGGGGCCGTTTGCGTGTTAAATAACAGTAAGGCCCGTGGTGCAGATTTTAATTAACAGAACTGATTGCAGTAGTAATGTGACATCACAGCGTCTTTCTACTAAGACAAAAACATTCATTCTTGAACTCTTAAAATTATCCATTGTACTTACTCGCTGTCGCACCTTTATATGTTTTTTAGAAAATAAGACCGAAATAACGCACTCTGATTGGCTTAGTTCCGTCTTGTAAAATTGAACAGAAATCACGGGATGACGTCACGCAACGCAACAAAACGTTTTTAGAAGGATGGGAATGAGATTATTCTCTAAAAGGAATAAAACAGTATCGCTTGTGTTTCTAGACAATAACTGAAAATGCTATGACGTGTAGAACATTCGAAAAGCAGAGAGAAAACTCGCTTTATATTACTGTCTAGAAACACGGGCGATGCTGTTTTCTTTATTTTAAAACGAAAACTTTTCAACAAGATGACAATGATGAAGATGAGAGCATTACTTCACAAAAACGCACAATCGCGATATTTTCAATGTAATTACAATAATGACGAACGAAAAAATTGTTAGTCACAATAATTCTCAAGGTACAAACTTTCATTACTAATTTAAAGCAAGCAAGGTATAATTGCTACATTATAATACTTACTGAATACCAGAGGGCGGGGCCTCCAATGTTTTAGCAAGGGCCGCTGGGCTGGAACCCTCTCGTCTTCTGTTAACAGCTATGATCACAAACTGATAACTTGTACTAGGTTTAAATCCGTCAACTGTCACGTTATATACCGTGTGCGTGACACGGGCTGCCACAGTCATGTTATTAATAAGTGATGGAAACTCCTGGTAACGCAACTCATAATGTGTTATAATCCCATTGGGTTCTTGTGGTTGCTGCCACGAAGCAACAATGGCCGTAGAGTTAAGAACATGAATTGTTGGAGCTGCAATACCAGAAGGAGGTCCCTCGAGAGTGCGTACCTCACGCCACGCACTGGTAGTCGCCCCGGCACTGTTTCGTACTCGAACCCGGTAGAAATAAACTGTATATCCCCTGAGAGAGCCTCCGCTATTGATACATGAAGTTTTCAATTTCTGTGCTTTTGTAATGACACATACGATTTGGGGAGCTGTAACTTCGTTATCTGCTTTCCTGTCAATTTCGTACTGAGTCAGAATACCGTTTGGTGTGGCAGGGCCACTCCATGATATTTCTACAACGTTCCATTCCCGGGCGACTAAGCTCGGAGGTCCCTGCCCTTGAGGAGGAGCTTCCAGGGTGCACTCTGTTGCTGCATCTCCGGCCCCACAGCCCCTGTTGGTACAAGCTCGAACGCGGAAGTCATAACAAGTATACGGTTGGAGGTGGTCCACCAATTTGTTCCTAACAAGAGAAGTTGGATGTTCATCCCTACCAACAAGTAGAATATATCGGGTTATTGCACCATTTGGTTGGCTTGGTACATCCCACTCCGCATATATTGATGACGATGAGCGTGGAGTTAAGCGAGGGCGGGGGATTTCTTCGGGTGAACTCTCAGGAGTGGTAGCATTAACTTGAGAACTTCGAGTACTGCCTCCACCAGTGGCTGCCTCTAAAGTGTAGTTGTAAGTTCTTACTGGAAGTAATCCATTGTCTGTAAAGTTACAGGAAACCTTACCACTGCTCTTCGTAATACACACGTCTGTACCGTTATAAGCAGCTATGTATCCTCTCCAAAGAATGTAATGCTGTATTATACCATTGGGTATTTCAGGTACAGTCCACAGTGCTTCTATAGCACGTGCACCTCGCACAATAAGAACCGGTGGATTAACGCCTTGAGGGGCAGCCTCTAATGTAAGACCACTGGCCACTGGGCTGGCGGTACATCCTACTACAGTACATGCTATCACACGGAATGTGTAGCTGGTGTAAGGTTTTAATCCTCTTACCACTAAACTCATATCGAAACCTTTGTTATTGGCGTTGAGATGAATAGAATATGAGCTGTTTATGACCTGGCTGACATTGTACCGGACGATGATTCCGTTTGGTTTAGGAGGCTTGTGCCAGGACACGTTGAGGGATGTTGAGCTCAGGGCCCTAATATCTGTCATATTAACATAGGCCGGGGCGTCCTGACTGGTGTATGCAACTTGCTCCGCCTTACGTACTGCACATTCAGTCGTACATGCTTCTAACACATACAGATAACCCGAGAATGGTTCTAGGCCATTGCTGTCAATAAAACTAAGATTCATTCCCGTGTATACAACCTTTTCTACAATTGGATTCTGCTTGATTCGTCTGAGACGATATTGACGGATAACACCATTGGGTTTGGCAGGAGCTTTCCATGAAGTACGGATAGCAGTAGATGATAAGACAATTGCAACAGGTGGATCAAGTCCTTCAGGACGCGCCATCAAAGTGCGATTCTCTGCTACTTCGCTACTTGTATTTCCCGCATCATTGATTGCAACAAGATAGTAGCTATACACAGTATGAGGAGCAAGGCTTGTATCGGTAAAACTCAAAATATTAGGATTAAGTTGGTTCCTTAGAATCTCAATGAAATCTGTTCCACACTGTTTGGGTGGAGAGATTGCAGTAGGAGTAGGTTTATGATAGCCACTTACAGAGCCACAATACAGTGAGGTGCGGTCAAAGTCACAACGATTACAGTAGGCCTTTGCTCTATCAGTCATGTTACAAATCACACCACTGCCGCAGCCATATTGAACCCCATTTGATCTGTCTGCGCATACCTGAATTGAGGAGTTGTAACCCTTACTGTTGCAACAACTAAGATCACGTGATATTTTGTTTGTGCTACAGCATTTCTCATTCAATTTCGTCTTCTCCACAACACTGGAGTAGTTGTAAACCTGTAAAAGATAATTGACCAAAAGTTGAAACTAAATTAATAGAAGACATCACTATTTTGAATAAAAGGATTGTATAAGATGCCACTAATCTGCGACTTAGCTCTTTGTCTTCAATAGCAATTAGAACTAAGACAGAATACCCTTTACGTAAGATTTTCCAGTTTAGTAAATAATAAACCACTTTGAAATTTCAAATTACCGCTGACTGGAATGACAACGGATTCATTTTATACAGTCTTAGCCTCAATATGGAGTTATATATTCCTAAATGCCAAAGTAGTTTTACACTATTCGCAACTGTATGTATTGTTAAAGATGTGACTTCTAGCTCTCTTTCACTAGTATTTTTGAATATTTAATAAAAAACGAGGCTAAGACTGTATAAACGTTCCTAATTTAAGACCTTTTTAACACTTTTTAATGCCGAAAATAAATACATTTAAGACCAATTTTTCAATGCAAAAAATCAGAAAAAGAAACCCTCAAATAGATAACAATGCTAATAAACACTTTCTATGGTAAACAAGATCACACCTTCGTAAAAATCTATAAAGTTTATAACCGAATAACAACAAGAGTTCTTTTCAACAATTAATAATGGCAGATTCAGAATGGTGTGGTGTAGTCAATGCAATGGTGGTCAAAAACGTGAAATACACGAACAGAACGTGCTGTTAAAGTTGCTTCCGATATGCAGAAAGATTTCGCTGCGAGAAAAACTCACTTTCATTCGCATTACCTATATAATTCTTTTTAAGACCTCAAAAAAAAATTCTAGCAAATTTAAGGCCTTTTTAAGGCCTTAAATCTGCAAAAAAAATAAAATAAAAGAGTTTTAATGACTTTTAATGACCCGCGGGAGCCCTGAATATGAATCTGCAGTCAATTAAATCAGCGGCAACTAAGATTTGAAACTGCTATATTGTTTACGTAAACGAACTGTAGCTACCTTAGTATTCCCGGAGGGACTCTTGCAACATAGGCTGCGGTCAGTTGGTACGTATTGAGATCCACAACAGCTTTTACTTAGATCCAGGTCGTACGCAGCCCCCTTATTGCCATCTTCACAACAGATCTGTACTGCGGCCACAACTTTCCCACCACAACACTTTAACTGACGGCCCTGCTGCAGACCATAGAGCCCCCCACACACACAAACTTGAGAGTCATTTGTATAAGGTGTGTCACCGCAGCACGCAGTCCCTATACCAGTCACGTGACCACTCTCCTTGGAGGGACAACAGATGTAGCCTGAAGGAACCCGAACGTAGTTGCCATAGCAACAAGTGTAATCAGAGCGCTGGTTGTGGAATGAATTGCCACAACAGACATCAGTTGGAGAGTTTCTGTTCAGGTAACTTCTGCCACAGCAAACTTTAGCAGCGTCTTTGTTGTGAAGAACTTGATCGCAACAAGTCTACAATATAAAAGATAGCAACCGACAATAAACTCTAAATATTTATAATGATTCACTATAACACAAGTAAACACATTCGTGCTAATACTAAATATTTGAAGCAGATAAATGTTCTCACACTTTATAATCCATTTTTCTTATCACAAAAAATGTATCTTATGTAATTTAGGATTGGCCCTCTTTGACTAGTGTTTACTGTTTGTGGGTGAAATGGTTTAAACTGATTTTTTTTTTCCAAATAAATATATTTGTTGAAACCACTAATTAGCGGGCACCTATGCCACGTCCATAGCAAGCATTACTCCTTCAGAATTTAACAGTCTGAGTGTTAGTATTTATCGGCAGCTTTTTGAGTCTTGTCAGCACAGCGCAGGTAAGAACTTACCATAGTTACAAACAAAGATTAGATTTCAAATCAGTTTTGAAAAATTAAAGGTCAAAGTTAAATATTTGTCGGAGTGACGCGAGGTCTTCAACAAACATCCATTCTTAGCTGTTACAACCTTATCGGTTTTATCAGACCTCGCGAAATAAATCAACTTGGGGCTGATGAGATTCGTCAACAGATAAGTTGTAGCTCTTCTTCATTATCGAGAATATTCGGAAACCCCTAAAACTGCAAAACAATTTGGCTACTCTCAGGTTTAGAATAAACGGGGGAAAGTGTATTTTTTCGTGGTTTTTGGAGACCCCCGCAGTTTATTAGTGCATTCATTCAAGTATAAACCGTAATACGTGTAAAGCAATTCGGTTAATGGAAAATGCTTTAAACACAAATCTGACTTGGGCGCCATCACAACCAGTAAGTACTGGACATAAGCCATTTACCAAATTGTTTTATTGTTTAAACCTGAAATTCCGTTCCGCATAAGTTGTTAAGCGATTAAAAAAGAGATTAAAAGTCTCAATGAGACGACTCACGGATACTGCGCACAAGTAAAACTACAATTCAGACCAAAAATAGCATCCTCCACAGGGTACTCGATCAGGAATCGTGTCAAACAGTGAGAGTGTTATCCTAGATTTCGCTCTGCTTTTCTCAGTTCGGCTTTAAACTTTCGAACAAGTATGTATTAATAATAGCAAACAGAAATCGAACTCAAAATTGTTTAAACGGTAAAACAAAAGGAGAACAAGTTTCTGTAAACTGGTAAACATTGCGGATCGAGACACTTTATATGCAAACCAACCGCACAAAGTAGGATGGAGGATTCAATTGTTTTACAAAAGTTTATGCAAATGAGAAAGTCCCAGTTTTAACTCACTGCATATTGCTCCTACGGAGTATCCGTGAGTGAAAAAACAGATTCAAGGTAATTTAATAGAATCATCTTACTTTTTGAGTTGGATCATAGCACACTGAGCCGCACAATCGAAAAGCTAGCGGACACTCAATGAATGTACAAACAGTGTCAGGAACGGGCCTGAAATACAAGACACAGATAATGTAGAATATATATATATATATATATATATATATATATATATATATATAACCGGATAAAAAAGTCATATACTGGCGCTATTTGAAAATATTTTTGAACAATTATTTAAAATAAAACACGAGCTTCCGGTTGTCTGATTACAAAAAAGGTTAAAATTAATGTATAGTTCTAAGATAATATCACAGTTAAAATTTCATGGTCACGTGATATGTGCTTATGTTATCACTATAGTAAAATGGTTCAAAGATTTTCTATTTCATTAATTCTTGAGAACTCAAGATTCAATAAAACTGGTAGACCGACTAATTTTGTGCCTGGAAGACCTAATGAAAATGTAATAATAATAATAATAATAATAATAATAATAATAACAACAACAACAACAACAATAATAATAATAAATGTTTACGTTTACTGTTTAATTGATTCATTTTAGGTTCGTTAACTTTTTTATTTCATTGATTAATTTCATGGGAAATTAAGGCTGAAAGCAAATAAGCTTAAACAATAGGATCGCTATTTTAACACACTGAATAGCGAGAAAAAATTAGGCGAAGGTAATTTCAGTTTACAGTTACATCTCCGTAGAGTTTACCCGCTTACCCATTGGGGCAGTCTTCGATTTTCCTTCTAAACAACTGGTATCCCGAGATGACACCGTTGGGACGAGAAGGTTGTACTGTAGAAAAATATAAAACATAGAGAACTAAAGTGATTACGTCACAAAAATTTTATTTGTGAAGTCACTAATTTAGTTTAATATTCAAAAAGAACAAGATAATAACTGCCTCCATGCCGAAATGTAGCATTTTGCCACCAATCAGTGATGAAATATTGCCACAGTTATGCTCTGATGACCCCATACAAATCCTTTATAAATTGGCTTGGTTCCTAACGTTAAGAACCAAGCATTTTTTGGAAAAATTTGTATGGAGTCAATAGAGTATAACTGTGGCAATATCTAGCCGACAATTCGCACCAACATAATGATTTTTGGCAAGGATACATTTTTAGTCTTCACCTCTCGGATGATCTCAACAAATCCCATAAGTTAACAAATTTTAATTTTTGTGACGTCACACTTCACCACTTTATTAACAACAACAAAAACAACAACTACAGTAACAACAACAAAAACAACAATAATAATAATAATAATAATAAGCAATAAAATAACATAATAACACAGACAGATAATTGAAAGTCAATGAAAATGAAAATAGTCTTGCACGTGAAAAGATCAACGTTTGACTTAAATCATAATTGACTAGAAGACCAATGGTTTGTAACTTAGCTTACAGGTTGTGTTTGTGTATTCTAGATATGAATTGTAATTCAAATAGGATTTCTAAGGCAGAGATAGTTAAGCATAAAACGAAACTATCCGATTTACCCCACTCGCACCAGAGTACGCGCCTAATACATACCCCAATGAACTTGCATTGACGTTGGGCCTGGAATTAGTAGTGGAGGCGCTAGTCCACTTGGAGCTGCAATGGAACAAGAAATCAGTTGTAACATAAATGGAAAATTTTCAAAGGAGAATTGGAATTAAGGGAGCGATAGTAGTTACACAACCTAACTTAAAACAGACTGCAAGCATCCTTTTCCTTTTCATCCGAGTCGAAAATATAACGAAAACCTTGCGGTGGCAAATTTTTGACAAACTGCAGGCCATGCATGAGGACCGTGAATTGCCGCATCTACACTTAGCGCGGATCAAAGTCTTTCAAACACTCGATTACCAATTTAGTAACAATGAAAGTAAAGAATTAAACGACGCTGATGATAATAGTGGAGATGGTGATGATGATGGTGATGGTGATAGTGATGATGATAGTGATGATGATAGTGATGATAGTGATGATGATGATGATGATAATGGTGATGATTGATGATGATGACGGTATTGATGATGGTAATGATGATAATGATGATGATGGTTATCATGATAATGATGATGATGATGGTGATAAATAAATAAATTAATTAATTGAATATGAAAAAGTTTTAAATTGAATACTCCGTTATAAAATATAGTTAAAATTGGACTAAACGTAGAAACTGTTTGTTATAAAACGAACGTTTTCGGTCGACATGACCATTATCACCTAGTCCAATTTTTAAACAATAAAATATTATTAAATAATGTCTCATAGTTTCTTGGTAATAGTCGTCCAATGAATGTAACTCTAATTTAGATAGCAAATCTAGAATTTGGCGAAGCAGATTTCAAAAAGGAGCGATAAAGAAGCTGCCTGTTATCTGGAGCTGTAAACTAATCAATGATGACTAAACCAACGCAAGTTATGAATGAGGCCAAATCAAATGTTCAATCTCACTCATTTGTTTTCTAACACATCTATCCTTACCAGCGGATTGGGTTCTCGCTGTCCTGGATCTACTGATTGCGCACTTGTACACTGTACAAACCTCAATCTGCAACAGTAAGAAAACAACAGAGATTAGAGTTAAGAAGCGGTAACAACAAACATTAACATTTCCACTTTTTACACTCGTTATGGATGAAACACTAGATCATAGGTTATTTAAATAACATGGAAAGCCACCAGATTTTTAAAAAATATTTATTTTCACGGGCGTAAAATGAGCCTGGGTACGAGGTAATGGGTGGCGGGAGAATTGGGAAGAGGACAAGAGAGATGGCGCGAAGACTTGGGAGAGGATGGTAATCGGATTCGCGGATCAAAAAGCACGGTTTTACACTTGCCTTGATTTCGTACAGTTCATATGGCATCAACCCTGTTACTATCTTCGTGAGTTCACTTGTTGTGTTTGCCGTCTTGACGTCATTCCTTAGCAATTTTATAAAAGGATAAAATGTTAAAAAAACGTCAAGTTAAAGTTTTATAAGCACCAAAACTGAGTTAAAGCAGTTAGTCTATTTTAAAAACGTTTTCAGAAATTATTTTATAATTATTTTAATATTAATGTTTGAACAACTAATGCAAAAAAAAAGTAAAAAACAAAAACGACTACTTCTATAACAGTTTTATTACGCTAGGCTAAAATCTCAAAATTTAAGGATTTTTCCACGTCCTTGTTTGAATAAACGTTTTCAAGAAATCACAAGCTTGAAAGGAAAATACCAGTTGCATAGGAACCCTGTAAAATGAGTCTGAACTATGGATCGACCGTTTATGAAATGCCGTGTAAACACGTAGGATCTGTTGAGACCTATCAGATAAACAGAACTAATGAATGAAAGGCTGAGATACTACGTGAAAATCAACTTGTTAGTGAACCACTATGGTTAGGAGTTCGGATGAAGCCAGAATCTGCAACCATGGACAACTTCTTCGTCCTTATTGGGACTCGTTAGTACGGTGTAGCAGAGAATTAACCGCAAACACGAAAGCCAATGATTTATTCATGCTCAGAAGCTGTAACTCATTGCCGACTCCACACATCATATCCTCCCTTCCTTTCCTGTAAAGAACTGGCGCTACTTGGTAAATGCTGGGTTATATCGAACGGTACGCGCCTATAACAACTATTTAACAAAATCCCAATTCTGAGAGTTATCTGAAAAAATAATTAAGAAGGGAAGGAGTATTACTTTTAAAACAAAAGAACACGATGTTGCAGTTATATCTGTTTAAGCAACTGTGAAAAAGAACCCTTAAGAAAAACATTCATACTTCAACAAGATTCGAGCCCGTGACCTCGGCGCAGCGCTTTAACCAACTCATATATAAAGCCAGAGAGCAGCTCATGGTCCACCAATATCTCTCTGAGCTCTACAACGATTACTGAGACTGCATGAGTTTCTACCGCGCTGTAAACAATGTTTTGAATGATCATCGGGGTTATGATTATTGAGACTGAGTTTTTGCCGCAGCATAAACAATGAACTTATCAATTATCATTGCGGTTATGATTAATGAGACTGAGTTTGTACCGCGGCGTAAACAATGACCTTATGAATGATCATCGCGGTTATGATTATTGAGACTGAGTTTGTACCGGGGTGTAAACAATGACGTTCTTGTTAATCGTCGCGGTTATGTGCGCAATTTAGGCAATTGCGGAAGAGAAGCCTGAAAACAATATTTCAAGCTTCAACGCTGTAACCTCTGCGATACCGGTGCAGCACTCTCACCAACTGAGGTATGAAGCCACAACTGGGAGAGCAGGATTTTAATGGCTCGATCAAAGTCACTCGGAGGTGTACACAGATTATTAATGATACTAAGAATAATCAGAGATAAAAAAAACTGCGTTCGAGGAGTGGTCATGGTAATGGTATAAAATGAGATGATGGTAAATGAATTCATGCAAGCTTGTACGAACCGTAAAGCATTAGTTCGGGCACAGTTCTGTTCTATCAATTACCAATCAAATAAACGGCTCTTTTTAAGCGCTTGTGGCTACTGCAAGTAGACTTGGAATGCGAAGAAATTTATA
>ERZ1740055.607-NODE-607-length-10486-cov-8.456524_pt1 | contig 10486 bp, 12 predicted proteins | sample MGYA00581747_ERZ1740055 | MGnify/ENA primary metagenome ERZ1740055 (study PRJEB43018, sample SAMN04849739) | marine metagenome | isolation source: floating plastic debris | place: Pacific Ocean | collected 2008-08-28 | study: EMG produced TPA metagenomics assembly...
ATATATATATATATATATATATATATATATATATATATATATATATATAAACATAAGTATTCAATGTGAACTTGGGCACACGAGGTACGGTTATATCTGTGTTTATATATGTGTGTAATGTGAAAGGTCTCCGTCCACCTTCGAGTGGTAAAGATGGGTGTCCGGCCAATTAGTAGGCCTTTGGCTAGCTAAATAAACTTGACGCCTAAATAAAGTTAATATAAAAAATAAAGTTGTATTATTGAATATTACATGGCACACCTAGCTTATTAACCCTTTTAACCCCCAGGCGGTTTATCAGTATCTCAATTCTCCTTACGTATTTCATAACATGAAAAGTGATATTCTCCCAAACTATTAATGTAAAAAGTATGAGATTTAATTGGGAGAATTTGTTGATATGCATTTAATGTATTTAGGGCTTAGAAGGTTAAAAGTGCACCTAAATAAAGTCGTTATTATTATTATTATTATTATTATTATTATTATTATTATTATTATTATTATTATCATTATTATCATTATGATAGATGACGAATCTCCTCTTATCACCCTCCCTCCCCAATTAACTTCCCATCTTTTTCAATATCGAACCCATCTTTAAAGACTCCCGTAACTACATCTATAAATGAAAAACTTTTTGACTTTTTGAACACACACAAAACGGCTCTCTGAGATTCGGATAACAATCGAGGATTTAAAACCACTCATCAATCATTTTATTATTTCAAAAATCCTCATTTTTGTGAAGGAACACAAAGTTAATACTCAGGAGGGCTCTTTAAATCCATACTCAAAGAAGTGCGCAGCTGGTTCGATGGGTTCGATTTTGTTTGGACTTCAAAAATGGCGGATGGTAACAGTTTTTCGGGCACCCGAAAAGTACGACAAATCGGACGAAGAGGTGCTTTTAAACAGAAGAATGTGTCAGTGGTCAAGGATCACCAGTTTTTACCAAAGTTTTTCAGACAGCCTACATTTTGTGCTCATTGTAAAGATTTCATATGGTGAGTTATATACTAATTATTATAAGTAATTCTTGTGGAGTTGTTTTTGCAGGGCTTGTTGACCATTTTTTGCTGCAGTGGTTTAATAGTCAGGCTATTTGATTTTTAGGGGCTTTGTAGGAACGCAAGGCTACAAGTGTACTGGTAGGTAGCGAAAAGCAATTTTTTCTTTGAAAGACGAAGTTTGATTGTGTTTTAGCTCGACCCAATTTCCGAATCTTTTTTCTGTAGCATGTGAATTCGCCGTTCATAAACGTTGCCACGAATTTGTATCTTTTGTTTGCCCCGGAGCATCAGACATCGAAAAGGATGGGGTGAGGTTTTTTATTTTGCTTCTACAACCTTAGTCATAAATGGGTAATATTTTTTGTTTATATTCTACTGAAAGTGCTAAATTTCGTTTCTTGCCACAGGTTCCTGTATCACCACATCAGTTCAAGAATAACACGTATACAAGTCCCACTTTTTGTGACCATTGTGGTTCTTTGCTTTATGGACTGTTTAACCAAGGGTTAAAATGTGAAGGTATTACTGTTTTGAAATTTACCAATGATAGTCCACAAGAATTTGTTACGATCGTCGACACAAATATGGGTTGACGCCTCGAATTTTGTCCTTTGCAAATATGTGTTCTTGTGTGTCGACAAAATTTTAATTGTTTTTCTTTTAGCATGTCAGATGAACGTGCATCACCGATGCCGAAAAGTCGTTCCAAAACTATGTGGGGCAGATCATACGGAGCGCAGAGGACGGATCCACCTTAAAGTGACTTACGAACCGAACAGTGGCAGTCCGTCGTTAGACGAGACGAAAGGACTTATGAGAGTTGAAGGTAAAATGTTCTCTTCAATTTTCGATAAATGCTTTTAGCAAATCTCAGAACTGCGTTTGATAACTTCCGCATAGCTAGAGCTTAGATTATTGTAGTTTTAGATAAATGGTTGGTTTGTAAGTTTTTGTTTTCAGTATGTGGCTGCATGTTTATAAAACTGGTGTTCAAAGTTGTAATGTTATGATCCAGGGCGACAAATCATTCACAAAACTTTTCACATTGCGCGACATCTTTCGGATTCTATATTTTAAAATCTAAATCTCATAGTTATCAACATATTGAACTTTGAATTTTCTTTAATTTTGAGAAATTACAGTTTGAAAATATAGGAATATCACTTCAGCGCTGGGTTTCGCGTGCTGTACACGTCTACTTATTCGATTTTAGGGTTCGGTATTTCTTTAAAACGAACCTCTTATTGCTATAAAATTTGAGTCGAATACAGTATACGATTTTTGAAATTTTCAATTTTTTTTTTTTGGTGTTTTCCTTCGGTCGCACCACTGTTATGATAAGTCTACATAGCTAATGAATCGCATTTCGTCTGCGGTTATGAATATTCATCAGACATCGAATGAAAAACTTTGCAAGAAATTCCAAAAGCTGAAATTGCGTATTTTTTGTTGTGGAAACCAAGTGTTGAAATAGAAGTTCAATGGAACCCGAATCCTATTTTCCTTTTGAGTACGATAAAGGTATATTTCGTGAATGAAACTATGTCTTAAACCTTGTTTTCATTGATTTTTGCATCTTATTAAATCTTTTCCGTATATTTCGGAGGTAATTGTTCTCCAGTAATATGAACAGCATGTAAATATTTGTTCAATAGCGATATTCTGAACATCTGCTTTGTTCTTAAAACATGTTTTTGGCTCGGTTTATTTACGATGTAAGCTTCCTGTTTTGTACTAGCCACCGAATAGTGTTCGTTGCAATATAGAAATGTTAATTAGTTTCAAGGATTTCTGAATATATGCACGGCTAAAATATCATATGGGCTTCCCCGTATTTTAATTATAATGTAATCCGTTTATTAGAAATAGACGATTTTTTCTGAAATATTGGATTTTGTCTTTACTCGAACGTATGCAATTAATTGGTGAATTTTCATTTTTCTTTTTTAAATAGCAAAATAATTCCTGTTTTTAAACAATTATAGACGTGGTCTTCGGAAGGAAAAAATATATTGCACGTTATTCAAGATACATTTGTTATTGAAGTAACTGTCGTATAAGAAAGTAATAAGTAGATTAAATCCTGTTTAAAAATGACGCTTATAATGGTTTCAACATGTCAGTTGTCTCGGGTTTGTGATAAACTGATATAAACTGATATATATATTTTTGACGTTTCGTCGGAACATTTTTAGTTTTTAAAATTAATGTTTTATCGTCGCTTCAAAAAATTAAAGTTTTATTACCTCTGCTTTGAGAATGTAAAGATGTTTCTATTAAGCAGAAAATAATTAAAGACATAACACTGAAGTTTTCCTTGTAATCATTTTTGCAAAAGAATTTTTGATCAAAATTTAATTTGCTTTTTGCCTTGCAAGGCATGCCCTGAAGGAGAGAATGAATCCATACTTAGATTCGGCGTTTTATTTGCCATTGCATGGCTCAATTAAATATTAGCCAAGTTCAGTGCTAAATATAAACATAGTTGTTCTCAAGTTGTGGCATGGATGCCTGATAAAAAGCTAATTAAGATGGTTTTATTTGCTGTTTAAGGGTGAGACCTTTCATCTCCTTGGGTTCGGATGAATATATCTTTTCAAATACTTGCTGAAAAGAGACAAACAAAAAATTGTAGTAAAATTATTTGCACATTAGCTTTAGTATTTGAAAGCAAGTTTGTTAATTGTATCAGTATTTTCATGTGCTCGTCTAAAGTGATCCAGAATTTCTTTATTTATAATAATTGAACATCTGTTTTAAATACAGTTCTTGGAATTGGGAAAGAAGGTTAAACGAGAAATTAAAAGTTGTTGATTTTTCAAAATTGTGCTTCCTTTGTTGTTAATGGCTATTTTCATTCAACAGTTAAGGGCATCAAGAAAAAAAGATGATATTTGTATAAAAAAATTTTCAATAAATTGTCATTTAAGCAAAAAATTTTAAGGTCTGAGTTGAATACTTTTGTTTTATTCTCAAAATAAGAATTATAATAATATTAAAGGTTTACATTTAATTAATTAAAACAATCCTGCATTTTGACTAAAATCCTCATGGAAATTATTGTTGAGTAACAATACAGCTTTTAGATTGCAAAATATAGTGCTTTTATTCTTTAAGAGGAAATGAAAAAATTTATGAGGGAAATAAAAACTATTTACACATTTAGTATTAAATTTAAAATGTCAGTATTGCTGTCAATAACAAGACTAAAATATCAATATTTCCATCATTGCAATTGACCAGTATTTACTCAACTAAGTGCCCTGGCGCTTGTTTAATTTTCATATTTTTTTGTTTGGTGCTTATTTGAGGGTGATGCTTATTTGGGGAGTGGCAGTTATTTGAAACATGATCTTTTGCATTACAAATGAGACAACAAGTTTTCTCAGCTATGATAAGAACTTATTTTGAAAACTTACATTTTAAATACCAAAATACAAAATACCAAATGCCGAAATAGTCTTACTAATTGTCTCAAAATGACTAAAAAAGTTGTTAAACACTGCTGCAATAAATTCCTAGTGTTACGTTAAACTCAATACTGTGTTCTGCTTCTTTTATACCTGTCCATTAAAATGGTCTACATGTTTGAAACTAGAAAAGCACTTCAAGAGTGCAGACCTCTGCCAAGAATATTGTGATTTCCATACAATAATTTAGTCCTGTATTTATTTTATACACACATTCTATTGTGGAATGATATATCAATTAACTTGCCACATTGATCTAAGTTGTGTGAACTTGACAGTTCAGTGTTGTGGAAAACAAAATACATGTAAACATGAATGTATGGAAACAATAATTATAAAATCAGTGCTAGCTTAATTGTAAGCTGACCGTGTGTTAATATTGCAAGGAAGAATTGATTATTAACTCTTTCACACAATTCAATGACCTATTGTCTGTATTAATCAATCTGAGTATTTATTATGGAATTATATGTTCATAAGCTGAAAATAGCCCTATCTCACAATGCTAAAGAACTTTTAAAAACTTCTTGGATCCAGACTGCTATCCGGATCACTCCCAAGTTTTAAACAGTTCTTCCTCATCCCATTTCCAACATTTCCTGAAAATTTTATCAAAATCTGTCCATAAGATTTTGAGTTATATTGTTAACAAACGAATCCCCAACAAACAAACAAAAAAACAAACAAACAAACCCTACCAAAAATATAACCTCCTTGGCGCATCGGCAGTGAGGTGGCAGAGGTCAGGTTGAGCAGTGAGGTGGCAGAGATGTGTGTGGAGTTGAAGACCTTTCTGTTAAGTTGAGGCAGAGAAGACTGAGATGGTTTGGACATGTGAAGGGAGGGGGGTGTGTTGGGTGACGTAGGTGTGTTGGGTGAGGTGGGGAGGTGAGAGTTGGGTGGCAAGGGTCAGCAGGAAGGCCTAGGAAAAAGTGGAGTGATTTTGTGATGGAGGATATGAACTTATTGGGAGTGAAGGAGCATGTGGTGCAGGATCGACGGATGTGAAGGGCAATCATCACCTATTCAACCCCATCCTAGATGGGAAAATGTGGAAGTTAAACGAGAATGATGATGATGAGGATGAGGATGATGATGATGATGATCAGCCACTGGAGTGCGGCACTTAATTAGGAGCGGCTCTTATTTAATTTTTGGTCTCATTGGTACATCACTTATTCAGGGGTAGCACTTCATCAAGTTATTACAGTAAGGAGAGTGCATACTAATCCTGGTGTTGCTTACAGGTTCAATCTGATTCTATTAAGTCCCACAAATAATGATAAGAATGTAGCAATTCAACTACTCCTAACTCTCAAAAGCCCTCTAGAAAATGTCTCTCAGTCCATGCCCCCAATAGGGTCGGTTGCCTTTTTGGTCTTGGTATAAATACAGTAGTTATTAGTATGCAACATCTGTGATTTTGCCCGTTCGAACAGAAAAGCGTTCAGCATTTTTTCACATGCTAGTTCATATCTGTCCCTTCCTTTACAAAGGTTTCTGTCTGTTACAATGATATGAGAACCCTTAACAACTTTGAATAGAAACAGTTTTCTATTTTCATTTGTTATACTTTCAACTGATAAGTAATCCTGGCCATGTGTTTTCAATTTTAGACATAAAATGCTAGGTGTGCTGGTAACTGTCACTCTCTTCTTGGTAGAGCAGTTGGTTAAGGTGCAAAGATACACTTGGTTGTTACTTTTGGGCTGTTGTTCCTTGAGTCTCAGATACAAAGCCAATTGTGCTGCAATCATCAATTTCCTCCTCATGTTCTTGGCATGGTGCTGGTCTAGCTGACACAGCAGTTTGATTTGCAGCTTTCTGGAGGCTTGTATCTCTGCATAATTGTTTGCTGTCCTGGTCGCAATGTATGAAAATAGCTGAGCCCTTGGTTTTGGTAACTGAATAGAATTCTGGTTCAAATTCATACAGTTGACCATTTGTTGTTTTCTCTGCTTCACTAGCACAGTATCTCCTATTGTGTTTTTTGCAGTTATGTGGCTAGTTCCTCATGTTGTCCTTAAGTATTGTTTGTCTTGCTTGTCATTTCAGCAGATCTTTTATGTTTTGGTCTGTTGTACTGGGTTACATGTGGTTGAACTTTGTTTGGGTATAGGCCTGTTTAGCATTGCTTGATAGGTAGTGAATCCTGTAGCTAGTGTGTATGCGATGCCAAGTGTTGGACTGCTATCCATTTTCCCAGCTTAGTCTTACTTTGCATGTGGGCTATTTGCTTTTTCTTGTTCAGAGGTTGCAGGGTTGTCAGTAAGATTTGAAGTTATATTGAAGAGATATTCTGAAAGTATACAGCACATTTTGTTCCATAAAATTTTTTTCTTAAAGCGTTTTTTTAATGACTTCTGTTTTTTCAAGATAGTAGCACATTGAGAGGTGCCATGTTGCCAAATATTTGTTTAATTTTGCTTGAGTTTGTGGTAACTCCTCTACCTCAGGGTGTTTGTCTTGCCTGTCAACTGCTACCAAATTATATTGTCCCCTGCCTCCAAAATCAGTACAAATCTCCTCCCATAGTCTGATGGGGATGACATAGGATTTAATTGGTTCTTCATTGTGCTGCTTGGTAACCTGGCATTCATAGCAGTGTTCAATAAACCCGTCAATCATTGAGTGGGATATCTACTGGGTCCCAATCCAATTAGATGACTGTTTGTTTTGATTGAGATGTTTTTAGTTGTTGTTTTGGTATCATTTTGACTGAACTGTGATCTGATTGACCAAAGTTCTGCCACTTGGTATGTGTGTGTGTGTACGTGAAGGGGAACCGGGGTGTGGGGGGTGTGGGGATGGAGAAGATTAATGAGAATTCTATCCATTGTATTCCAGTGCCACAGTAGAGACAAATTTCAAACCAAGTTGCCCCTCCCTCAAACTAGTTTTTTGTTATCTACCAGATTCTAGGAGATAAATGACCTGGCTGTGCCAGGGTCTCTCTAAAAGAGAGAGGCCCTGGGAATGACTGCTTTAGTTGGGTGATAATTAAGTTGGGTAATAATGTTTGAAATGCCCCTTGGGAGTTACCTTTGTTATAATTTAACCCACAAAACTTCCAGCAAGCCGTTTTTGTCATCAAAAATGTTGAGAATAGAAAAGGAAACTGTCCTTTTTCTAATCTGTCCTTAGGATTAGAAAAAGATTTTCCAGATGGTGGAAAATTTGCCTATATGTGTACAATCAGTTGCAGAGGTATTCACATCTGCTTGTGTTAACCTTAGTCTAATTGAATGCGCTGTTTATTCATTAAATACTGTCAATGGTAATATCTATCACTAAGCATATAAAATAATATTGTTGTTGACAGTTCTGCTCAATATCTTGTTGTTTTAAACATTTTGTCAATTTTAATTACAGTTCGGGAAGCCAAAAACCTGATTCCAATGGATCCAAATGGGTTATCAGACCCTTACGTCAAGATCAAATTATTGCCAGACCCAGATAACTCCAGCAAGAAAAAGACTAAGACTATTAAGAAGTCTTTAAATCCAGTATTTAATGAAACATTTGATTTGTAAGTGATTATAAAGTTTCCAGTTTTCTTACAAGAAAAGAGAGGGTGTGGTTGGGTTGGCGGTTGGGTTAATACTACAGCATTATGTTCTCCAGGTGGAAAAGGAAGGGGAAGAGATAATGGGAAGTTAGGGTGTCCTGGACTCGCATCATTATACCATGGTGGCTTGTTTGTTTCAGTTGGTATGATCCCTGCCTTCCAATCAAATGGTCCCTGGTTTTAGCCCCACCTAAGTCCATACTGATACAGTACCAGGAGCTAAACTGAGATGTATTAAGGTCCCATGCCCTCAGTGCGAAGTCAGATAAATGCCAGCCACTCCCCCCCCCCATCCTCACCACCCACCCCCCACATGAGCTTGATTTGGCTTTTTACTTACTGTCCTATGACAATTTCAGTACTTAACCTCTGTTATCACATTATACCAGTCAAAGGTAAATACAAAGAAATTTGTATTGATGTGACCTTGAGTTACTCTAGATAGATAAGGCAAGACAAATTTGATTTTTTGAAGCACAGACTTGACTTATCCTGTTTAATGAGATATGAAAAAAATATCAGCTTTTTAAAGAAAAATAATGTAAACATGTTAAAAGCTTATAAATTTATTTCATCAAAAATTGCTTTCAAAAATATTACTTTGAGCTATCAATTGCGTTTGGGAATACTTTTCTCATTCCTTCATTTTTTCCCATCCAGATGACGAACCTTAAAAATTTCAATAATAAATCTGCTTTGAAAAATCAAAAATCAAATTGGTCTAGCGTTGCTATAAAACTGTGAAAAGATGTTTTAAAAACCTTTTCAATATTTTATGGAAAACTTTTTCCCAGTTGTAATTTCTAGAAATGTGTCAACTTTTTTGTTTTAATTATATTTTTAAAGTACCACAAGTTGATAGATGTTTTGTTAAGAAATAGTATACAAATCTAATTTATCATTTCTGTCAGTATTACGCCAATAAAGTACAAATTAATTGTTGATTATGTTGGATTGTGTTGTAGTTCTCTTCAGCCAAAAGATCGGGATCGGCGTTTGTCAGTTGAAGTCTGGGACTGGGACAGAACAACTCGTAATGATTTCATGGGTTCATTGTCTTTTGGCATCTCCGAGCTAATTAAAAATCCAGTTGAAGGTTGGTTCAAGCTTCTTAGCCAGGAAGAGGGAGAATATTATAACATTCCAGTCAACGAGGATGTAGTTGCTGAACTATCAAAAAAATTTCAGGTGAATTGTTGTTCATTAGAAGTAACTCAAATTAACATGTTCTACAGGTTAACATCTGTAATTGTCCAGGCTATAGGAGATCTTGGTAAAATACATGCAAGCCCCTTTCATACTGCAGACAATTTTGTTTGTGGATACAAGTTTATAGATTTGAATATTTTAAAGGTTATTGCAAAATATTCGACGATGGAGAAGCATACTAATCTCGCCATTGCTCGTTGGCTCAGGCTTGATGATGTGTACTTTTGTGTGATTTTCATTTGGCCAGCGGACTGGCTATCACAAATGGCTCAATTTCATGCGAGCATGGTGCATTGTTAACTAATTCTGCTTATCAGCAAAATGTACTGCACTCGATGGTGAAAATTTTCTGGACTTGATTGCAAATTATTATCACAGTCTTTGCTTCAACTACCAGTGAATTTTTAAAATTGAATTTTAGCAGTCAGTCTTGCATTGAAAGATCATCCACTAGCACCAAGCAGACTGCTTGCAGACAAATTAAATCACTTTAAAAACTTGTTATCTGACAGGGTGGCAATTTAACATGTAGATGTAGGACTCCATAACGATTTTGTGTCCCTTGTTGTTTTGTCCCTCAAGCAAGTAAGAATTGTTTGTGTTGTTTGCTCATTCACTGATCAAAATGAAAATGTCTAAATATGTTTTGTCTTAATATGTTTATTGCATTTACATAAAGAAATAAAGACTAAAGGTGAAAAAAATAAGAAAATATGTTTTTCTTTGTTTGGATTTGGTATAAAGATGTATAATTGCATTTGTAACATAATTTATGAAAAGGAAATATACTCTTTAGGTATGTGATACTATGTATTTTTGGTATATGATTTTTTCTGCATTGTTGTTAGTTCTTCTGTCACGACTTTAAGTGCTTTATTTCTTGCACTAAAAATGTTCAATCTTTATCGAAAATAAATACAAATCATCATCTTTGTTAAATGTCCCTAGCATCCAACACCTTGGGTTGGATATGATACGAGTCGCCTCCACTGTTGTTTTTTCTGCCTTACAGTGCCAAGCAGAGATACTGTAACATCTGACCCTAGGGTCTAGGGTCAACTTTGGGTTTCGGGTCGATTTGGGGTCTCAGGTCGACTTGGGGTCTCAGTTCTGTTTTAAAATTGGCTGACCTGCGAGTCTTGACCCTCGGGTTCTTCGGTTCAAGCAAATGTGGTATCCGGACGTTTCGTACCCAAGACGATTCGTACCAAGACGTTTCGTACCCA